>Ga0208687_1000232_pt1 | contig 50284 bp, 48 predicted proteins | sample June2015DPH_6_10_FD_184695 | JGI IMG/M metagenome (GOLD analysis project Ga0208687, IMG submission 184695) | Peatland microbial communities from SPRUCE experiment site at the Marcell Experimental Forest, Minnesota, USA - June2015DPH_6_100... | ecosystem: Environmental > Terrestrial > Soil >...
ATTCACTTGCCAACCTTGGGCGGTTTCTGGGGTTTTTCTGACACCGACCTACTGGCTAGTCAGGAACCTGCTGTTCGAAGCCTTCTATTTGCTCGGGGCATTTTGTCTCTTGAAGACGGAGCTCAAGTGCAGAGTTTTTCTTTTTGCATACTGTCTGTCAGTAATCGTACCGTTATTGTTCTTCGTTGGATTTCCCGCACTTTCCATCCCAAGATTGTTATTGCCCGCCTTCCCAGTTTTTGTCGGCTACTCGACCCTGCTGAAGGGGAAGCGATCTGATAAGATCTATCTCGTTCTGTGTCTCGGACTCGCCGCTTCGATCTCGGTAATTCAATATCTTTCTTACTTCTCTTAGCAGGGGTTCGCCTGGAATCCACTTTCAGAACCTGTTTGGGTGCGGGCCCCACCCGGCCCGTTGATTCTCGTCGCTACCCCGCGGAAGACGACTACGGCGGGATGACAGTGACTCTATACGACCTCAAGTTGAGAAACAGGAATGCGACCGCCAGCCAAATCGCGAGGTCAGCAGCCAGACCAGTCTGGTCAAAGGACCAGAAATTGGGACCGCATGACTGAGTCTGTGCAGAATAGGCCGCATTGTAGAAGATAAACCGAATCGGGAAACCATAGGCGTGGGATAGACTGCATCCATGTGAATCTACTGGAGAGATGGTCGGGAAGCCTGACAAGCAGAATGTTAGGAAGAACAGCACCGCGGTAATAACTACCGAGAGAATCATCGAGTATCCCAGATTCCTGGCCATGTGCAGGTCACTCACAGTTCCCGCAATGGGTTTGAGCTCGTAAATGGGCGTTGCTGTCATGGCTTGACAATGCCAGGAATCCACTTTCAGAACCTGTCTGGGTCCGGGCCTCACCGGGCCTGGACTGTTCTGCCACCTCGACCAACTGTCCACATTCACGAATGAAATCGGGACGGCCGGCGCAGTGAGTTTAAATCTCGTCCGCTTAGAGAACTACATGATTGCCCGAGAAGTCTCAAGGGCCGACGGTTGACATGATCCGGTCTGTTTCTTTATTCAAAGGTTTGAGGGAGAGGGAACTGAAATCAATCGCCAAGCGATGCGTGGAGCGCTCCTTCCAACCAGGAGAGACAATCGTAAAGGAGGGTAAGACAGGCGTAGGGTTCTACCTGATAGCCGACGGGAGCGTGGAGGTGCGGCGTAAGGGCAAGACCATCTCTGGTCTCAAGAAGGGTGACTTTTTTGGTGAAATGACCCTAATCGACGACCAGCCTAGATCCGCGGATGTCGTGGCGATCACGCCAACGACTTGCTATGTACTGGTTGCCTGGGCGTTCTTGGGCCTTATACGGTCCGATCCTGACATCGGAGTGAACCTAATGAAGGAACTCGTCCGCCGTCTGCGCGGAACGAATATGTCATTGACGGAATAAGCCCGCTTGGCGGCTCGGTCGTCTAGCCTTCCTTACGCTCAGTCCACGACCGAAGTGCCGACCATCTTGTCGCTGAACTTCTGAGTGTATTGCTTCGAGGTGGCCAGGCCTACGACGACATCAAGGAGGAGCAGGAGCCAGTAGATCTTGCTGGCGTTCCTCACGAGAGACTCGATTAAGGTTGGGTTCCCCCCTTTGGGCCCGACGACCTTCAGGTGGAGGAGATGCTTGCCGAAGGTCGCTCCCCTCATCACTTCGGCGACGACGAAGTAGAAGAAGATGATGACCCCAGCTGCAATCGAGAAGACTCCTACGAAGAAGAAGACCACCCCAGCCGTTCCAGATAGCACGAAGGCTGGTATCGCAACGAACACAGCGACCAATGCAAGAATGATGACAACGATGATGACGTCTATGACGAGTGCGAAGAGACGTCTAATCCAGTAGCTCTGCGCGGTAGGTTCTTTGATTAGCGAGTCGATGCCGCTTAATGGAGTGCCGGTGGGGCTTGAGGTCTGTCCGACAGGAGCGCCGCACTTCGGGCAGAAGGCGGTACCAGGCTGCAGCTGTGCGCCGCACTTGCTGCAGAATCCGCTCTCGGACATAAGCTTCCGTTGAGATTCTACGACATTTAAGACTTGAACGCAATTCCCAGGTTGCGCGCGCTTGTCTCCTGCGATCAGGAAGGCGCAGTACTATCCGGGCTAGTGTACAGGAAGACCTTGCCAACGATCTCCTCTCCGGCCTTTGCAGCATGGCTGGCGGATGCTACGTTGGACTCGGCAATCTCGTTGACCAGGGTGTGGACGTGCCTTGATTTGAGATAGATGAGCCTGGCCTGCAGATTATCTCTCATCATGCCCCTTCTTCTGAAGTGTGGCTCAACGTAGAGGCCATGCGATCTTGCTACTCCACCGACAACGGTCATCCATGCAATGCCCACGATTCTGCCTGCTACTCTGCTGACGCAGCATTTGTCCCCACTCCTGAGAGCAACGCTGATCCACTGTCTGTTTGTCTCAGGCTGCGTGGCGGCCATGAAGCGTTCTATTTCCTCGACATTACTCTCCATGCTGACGTGATGCTTGAATCTGTGGTCCAAACGAGCCTTGTCAACGTCCATCTGCCAGATGTTCCAGAGCTCCTTGGGATGCTCTGCCACCTCAAGCTCTGAGAAGATGTAGCTGAAAGGCTTCATCTGATAGAAATGATCGAAAACTTCCCTGGATTTCGTGAAGATGGTTCCTGCCGCTTCATAGTTATCATAAATGAACAGCCCATTCTTTTCTCCTGAAGGATTCCTGGAGACGAAGACCTCGCCGCCGGACTCAAGAGCCTCTTTGACCTCATGACCCAGGAGCGGATCGAAGAACGACAGGCCTTTCGGTAAACCATCAAGTTGCCCATCTACGGCTTTGATCTCTGCCACCTGGACGCCTTTGCTACCGCTCATAGGCCTCTTTCTACGTCCCCTCGTTTCCATTTATGCGTATCCTCATGCTGCACCGTGTCCTGTCGCTATTCACCAATCCAAGATCGTGAATCTCTTTGCCAGCCTCTCTTCTCCAAGGATGTTGCCTATGACCAACTCAAGGCTGTCACGACTGCGATGGAGGTCGACGACTTCGTCATCCTTCAGTGCATCCTTCAGGAGGTATTCGAACTGGGTCTTTCTGTCGGTTATGTAGCCAAACCTCCTGACCCGCTCCCTTTCTATCTGCTCGTAGGCGTACATGAACTCGTAGAGGGATCTGTATATCTGGTGCTCCATGTTCTCCTCTAGGTTGAACTCTAGATCGGCTCTGTCCTTTCCTTCGATTGTCATCGTCTGCAGTCCTTCCAGATCCGCCCAAAAGATCGTGCCATCGGGAGCTAGCACAGCGTCCTTGTCCAGCCAGACGTCGTAGAAGTCCAACCCGCTGTACGTGCCGTTGCCATTGTCACTCATGGATCTGACGAACAAAGTGAGAATCGCAATTCCGCTCTTTACGAAGTTCTTCAGGAAACTCATCGCCTCGTCGTTGTTGTCTATGCGGAAGAAGTCGAAGAGCTCCCCCGTATCGTCCCCGATGGTCCAGTCTGAATGGAAGTAGATCCTGACGTTGGACGGGATTAGCCTCGCTTCCTGAACCATCTCCTGTTTGAACCTCCTGTACCAGTACACCTGAGTGACCTCCTTTTGGAGAGCCCCCGGCAGCTTGACGATCTTCACCAGAGGAGCAACCCTGAACCCGTGAATGGACGTCGTGCTATCGTCTGACATTTCCGTTGCTTTCATGGCGATGGACGCAAATTCGAGTCCCTGGGATCCATAGGGACATCCCCTGGACCACAGCTCACCGGTAAGAAACCTCGGGAACTTCATCTCCTTCTCTTTTGTATTGATGATCTTTTCCTTAGTGGGACCACCCTTGAGAAGGCTGCAGATCTCTTCTTTCGTGAAGAGCTGGCGGCTGAACGGGCTGGTTGTCGAGCCTATTCCCTTGACAGAGAAGTAGAAGTCAGTGCCGTCGATGGTCACGTAGGGTTCTTTGCTAACAGCGCTCCTGTTGTCGTCGATTAGGAGCTCTTTGGTCCCGATCGGATTCACGTTTGAGAAGGGCTTCACACTGTCTGGCAGGTATATCTTCTCGAAATCCGGCATCTGGTAACTTCTGAAGTACTTGTTGGTTATTGTGCCGGCCCCATCGCACACGTTGAGACTGATCGGCATCCCCCTGAGCGTGATGGGCGACCGTCTATCGATTGCCAATGTCGAAGGCTTCTTTCCACTGCTCAGGTTCTAGCGCCTGGGCCCTCCGCAATATGGGCACGTATCGGCCGTGGTTGGAATCAAGGTTCCACAGTACTTGCAATTCACCTTAGCAACGTCCCTTATCACAACCTCCTGAGGCGGCTTTGATCCCAAATCTACCCTGGATTCCCATGGCGTCGGCGACGGAGCCGGAGGGGAAGTGTATGGAGTGTACGGGTGCTTGGGAAGAGTCTTTCTACGTCTTCCTCGTATCACGACATAGACGATGAGTACGATGATGACTAGGAAAACTGCAAGCGCTATGAGAATGGGGGCTAATCCTGAGAGATCTGTGCTGGCATTCGCAGGGGGCGCAGTCGTATACGCTAGCCTGTAGCTGGTTGAAGTGACGTAGAGGGTATCGGTGTACGTGAAACTCCCAGGTTGCATCTGATACTGGCCATTGTCTTGTTCGACGTAGTTGTAACCAACGATGTACCCACTAGACGGATCAAAGTACGCGTACCAAGTATACGACGCCGTGAAGAGACCGTAGTCGTCGCTCCGCTGATACAGACCCGTCCCTTTGGTTTCGATCGTTTGGACGTAGGTGTTGTTCGTTGTAGGAAGTCTGATGGTGTAGTTCTTCGACAACACAGAGAACTGAGTGTTCAGAATGTAGAAAGTCTCTCCAACCGCGAGTGAGGAGTTCATGGCAAACCAGACATACGTGGGTTTTGAGTAGCCGACTTGGTTGTCTGTCCCACTAACGTACGTGTAATTGCCTGACGACCACACAAAGTTGCCAGATGATGAATTTGAGCTGGAACCTCCTTGGTTGTTGCTATACTCATAGGAATAACTGTAGAAGGCATGTACATCGCCTCCACTGACAGAGTTCACCCTCTCCGTTTCATACGTCTGGGTTTGATCCGTGTACCCCGAGTATGAGCCCTGGCCGTTGTTCACAGTGATCGTCTGAGAGCAGTTGAAGGAATCACCGGTCCGCGGCTGATATGCTGATACCGCAGGCACATTGGCAGCAAACGCGACCGCTATCAGAATAATCGACAATACTGCTCCGAAGATCTTTCTGGGAGAGCTCAACCTGCGAATCCTCCAACCCCGTGGCTGTGAGCCGGATGGAAGCCTCCCATCCCGCTGAATGTTGCGTGGTAGTACGAGTGAGCTACGATTACCGGATAGTAGGTGATGAAGAAGCCCGGGTGAGACCCGTAAGTGAATTGCACTGGCGTCTCCGTAACCTTGGCAGTGGGATCAATCTCTTTCACCAGTTCGTTCCGGACTCCATGAATCATCCTGACCGCCAAGGCGACCAATTCAGATCGCTCCAATCCCGTGGAATAGCCAGAGAGCAGAGTGACCGCTTTCTCCATCAAATCGAGGACCTCGTGCGATTCGAACACGGGTATCGAAGCAAGGATTGCGGCTGCCACCAACGGATATTCCAGGTAGTTCCTCAGCTGCTCCACAATGTACTTCAGTTTTCCCGCTACTTCGCCCGCGTTCAGTTCCCCGATTGCAAGGAAGGCCGAGGCGATCTCTGTATCCTCCGATTTCATGTACCCCCAAGAAGTGAACATTGATCTGAAGTCGTCGAATTTGGCACTCAGCACACCATATGGAATATTCATCACAGCTAGTATTGAGGCAGCTTCTTTTGACGAAGTCAAATCGTTAAACTGAGCGAACCGATCGAGCGGATAGGTTCCATCGAATCTCCTGCCTGCCATGATTGTAGCGGCAACTCCAACGGATAGCTCCTTGGGAACAGAATGTTTTCTTATTTGCTCGTCCAGATTCCCCAAGACGGATTCAAGGTTCCGAAGATCCTGGCTGCTAGCTGCGGTCATGATCTCAGCGGCCATGAGCTTATTGGAAGTCGTGGACTTGAGGTTCCGGATAGCGGTGATGGCCTGAACGAACCTGGATCCAATCTGGCTAGGATCACCCTGGAGTTTAGCTAAGCCTATTGCCGTACTCCACAGCAAAGACAGGAGTTGTGATGCAGGATGCCCTTGATCATCTTCCGCGTACTCTTCATCCTCTGTCCAAGGGATCGCAGGTCTGAGCCAAGTCACGTAGGAAAGAGCCTTGTCAGCTATGGATCGCAACTCGGCATAGGTCGCCTTAATCTCTGCCAGGAAATCGGAGAACTCTTGATCAGCCACTCTGTAATCCCTGACACTGAGATCGTTGGACACCAAAGCTCCTAGACCAGTGAGAGACAGGTATCCTCCATCGTAAGCCACCATCAGATCGATCGTGGATTTCTCTTGGATGAGCTCATTCACCTTTGCCTCCATCTGACTTAGCTCGGGTTCCTCTCCGGAAATAACAGCCGATTCTTTCTGGATCCTTTCACGCAGCTCATCCTTCTTTTCTTTTCCTTCAAGATGAAACAGAAACGAGTGATCCTTTCCCACGTCGCGCTGCAATGCTTCGTTCGTTTGTTCTACTTCTGCCTTCTCGGCATTCACTTGAGCGATCACTTGAGACAATCTTGCAACACCTTCCACTCCCTTGTCGTAGTCCTGCTTTGTTGTCTTCAGAACAAAACCGTTGACGAATAGGTAATCCAAATCAGTTGATGGAATAGTAGTGATGGGCTCTTCCCTGTCACTGATCTGAGAGAAAAATGTCCTTGCTGCACTACACTTCGTGACAGGACACCAAGGCACCCAGAGTGCTGTGACTCTTAAGCGATTTGCGCGCGTCGTTGCCCGCATTGGACAGAAGCTCTAAGTAATCTTAATTTCGCCCGCTTGCCCGTGAATTTGGTTCGGCCGCTGCAGTTGCGCCGTGCTGCGGCCGTTCTGACGCTTCTTATCCTTACGGCCCCTGTCTTTGTCACCCTGGTAGTCGCGCCCTCCCCAACACGAGCAGAATCCGGGGCTCAGGCAGCTCCTGCGCTGCACGATGATTTCACCCGCGACACGACTCTCAATGCAAGCCTGTGGCAGATCAATGGGACTGTCGGATCGGTCTTTGGGCTAGACGAGTGCGGCCCCTGTGACCTCATTCTACTGGCACCTACCTTTTCTTCAGCGGGAATGGGGATTGCTCAGGCGAATGGCAAGTTCGAAGTGGGTACGATTCAGAGCGTCAAGTCCTTCACACCGCCCTTTTCTGTGAATGCCGTGGTTGAAGGGACCGTCTCGAACGGGCACACGTTTGTCTTCGGCATTGCTTCGGCAAACGCCAGTAGGGGCATTCAGATAACCGGCAACCTGAACCAGACCGACTGCAGCAATCTGGGCGACTGCGGCAACCCAGCAACCTGCGGTACCCCAGCCAATCCTGCCATCCCGGAAAACCAGTGCTACTACGGCATCGTTCCCAAGACTGGGACGGGCGGAGGGAGTTGGGCGAAGGGGGCGAAACTGTTCCTGACACCAAGCGTGGACGTAGTTTACACGATACAAATCTCCGTCGATGCTTCAGGGAGTGCCCAATACAGTGTCAGCCAGGGAGGGCAGGTCCTAGGCGTGTCGACTGCCCAAGTCGGAACGGGTCCTTTCTACGTCATACTAGATCAGTCTGAAGGGGCACCCGTTGCCAGTCCTGGGCCCAATCAAGCGTACTGGATGTCTGTCTCGCTGACTTCGGGCACTTCTACCTCGTCTACGACTTCCACCTCTACGGCTTCCACCTCGTCTACTTCCACGGGTCCCAGCCCACCCGGCATTAGTGTGGACATCTGGATCGCAGTAGCGGTAGTCATCATAATTCTATTCCTCATAATCCTCCTGTGGTACAGGCGACGCAGTCTCACAGTAACCGTGCAAGACTCACAGAAGCTTTCGCCTATTCCAAAAGCGACCGTCTCGGCCGATGGTCCCGAGAACCTCTCCGGCACTACAGAGAACAACGGTGAAGTCATTTTCACCAACCCGAAGAAGGGCGACTATTCGATCAGAGCCAGCGCCGCAGGGTACAACCCTTCAATCCCGGTGACGGTCACGGTAAAGAAGACAATCGACTACACGGTGAGGCTGGACCGGATTGCACCTGGTGCCCAAGAGGGCGCGGTCAGCAATGCACCTCCAGAGGGGCCGGGTCGCGACAAAGTTGTCGGCCCAGATGAAGGCAAGGCGAGTCTGCGCGACTCTGGCGCCATGGCGCAGGGTCCAAGTCTCCAAGAGCAGCAGCCCCAGGCCGGGGTTACCCAACCCACTCAGCAGGGTTCGGCTCCCGCCATGACGCAGACTGAATCTGCGTCTGCTCCATCCGACCAACGCGGACCAGATGAACTGGAGGGCTGGGGCGGAGAGAGAATCCGCCAAATCATCAAGACGTTCCAAGCGAAAGGGGCCATCAGTCCGGAGACCGCCCTGACCGCCGAAGAACTGGGCCTTTCGAGACTCTTCGTGAGAATCATGAAGCGACGCAGGGGGAAGACAACGATCTTCATGGAGATCAACGGAAGGTACTATCTCAACCAAAAAGCCCTGCAAGAAACGAAATAACCACTTGCGGTTCTCCTGAGACGAGAGTCTGTCTTCGGGAAGGCGGTGTCGCTACCCTTCTTGGGCTGTCGCGCCGAGATTGGCCGCGAGCGGGTGGTGTGGTTCTTCTTTTTTTCTCCACGGACGTGTTCATTGCTTGCTCTTCTGTTTGACGACTACGGCCCACGTTGATTCTGACTCTAGGAAGAACCTCGTTTCCGAGCCTCAAATCCCGTTTTGAGCATCAATAATCGAATGAGATAGAACCCAATCAGGTCGGAATCCCACCGGACCCGTTGAGAATATTAGTTACTAGATTTCTTGGAATGATTCATGTCGAAGTACTGCACGCGCTGCGGCAAGCAGAACGAGGACCAGTCGGCTTTCTGCGTGGCATGCGGTGCGGCTCTTCTCAATGTGGAGCAGGGCCCGCCCGAAAGGCCTCCCGTGGGGGGCGCTTCCGCCCAACCGCCCTCAGCCACTTTCACGGCCGTAACGGAACGTGGAGGGCAGGGGAACGCAGCCCGTGACATCTCCTTGAAGGATGATAAGGGAGACGTTGTCTACGTAGCGAAGAGAAAGCCGCTCCACCAGAGCTTCGAAATTTGTGACTCACAGGGGGTGACGAAGGGAAGGGTGAATCACAAGATGCACGTTACACATGGCAGCTTCGAAGTGTGCGACCAGTACGAGAACGTGCTGAACGTGATAGGCAGCGGGCCCCACCAGAAATGGTCTCCTCCGAACTGCTGGCTGGAGGACGCCGACGGGAACAGGCAGGGGAAGTTCGAGTTCACAAGGTCAGGAATCTTCGGACTTTTCAAGTCAGACGGAACAAAAGTTTTCGAAGCTAGGCTCACGGGTCTGGCGGGAGGCGAAGGGATGGTTCAGAGGCTGATGGCACTTGCATCGAGGGGTTACACGATCGATGTGTTTGACCCTTCCTTCTCGGCCCTGATGCTTATGGGCACCATAGCAGTAATCGAAACCCAATGGGTCTGAATCTCATCGATAGGTGCCGCCAGCCTTCCACATGGAATTCTTCGGACAGAGGAACTGACCTGGCGGAGGTCAGGCGATTCTGGGGGATGCGATAGATCCAATGGGAATCCATTTTCAGAACCTGTTTGGGGGAGAGTCCCACCGGGCCAACCTCCATTCGGCAGGATGAGCAATAATCAGATGAAGGCATTGATGCAAGGATGGCAGAGCGACAGAGGAGCCAATCACCGTTAAAAGAGCGCCCAGAGCTGAGCCATCGGCCTTGACGGCTTTGAGGGACGTTGTCTTCTTCGATCCGATAGACTTCCGTAGGTACCTCGCCGGGCGCCTCAGCAGGGTGGAAGGCGACCTGCGGGTGCCTGAAGATGTCCTATTCACGTATGACTCCAGGATCTTCCGCGCCGCAACCTCTGAAGGAGGAGCTCTACCAGTGGACTGGTACATCTATTCCAACAGGCTGTGGACCAGAAGAGTAGGAGGCAGAGAGGTCGCGATTGTGCACGCGCTCCTCGGCGCTTCGTCGGCTGCGATGAACCTCGAAGAGCTGATTGCCTACGGCGCCAAGAGAATCTACGAAGTCGGAGTCTCGGGTGCAATCGACACGAGACTCAGGCCCGGCGACGTCGTAGTGCTCAAGGGAGCCTTTAGCGATGAAGGGACCTCCAGGCACTACTTCAAGGGAGTGAGGCGGTTCCGCCCGTCGCTCCGCCCGACCAGAGTGTTACAGGCGTCTCTCCGCGAATGCGGTATCGAACACGTCACAGGGGATGCGTGGACTACAGACGCGCCGTACAGGGAGACAAAGCGGAAGGTGGCGCGGTACCTGAGGGCGGGCGCCAGTATCGTCAACATGGAGAGCTCGGCGGTCTTTGCGGTCGCAGCCTACAGGAGTGTCGAGGCTGCATCTGTCCAAATTGTGTCCGACGTCGTTTCGGAACACTGGGAACCGGCCTTCCACGCGGAGATTGTCAACAGACGAAGGCTGGATGTGCTCAACGCGGTGCTCAGAGGCATGAGCGGCGGTCAAGCTGAAGAGAGGCGCCGTGCCCGACCCGCCTAAGTGACTCCAATCTTGGTTGACACAACCGGAATCCGTTTCTCGGACCTGTCTGTGGGCGAATCCCACCGGGCCCGCCTAAGATAAGCTCAGAATGGACTCTGTTCGTCTGGATTAACTAGATTCTGGCTGCTTACTCGAGTAGTCGCACCTGTCAGGCCCGCCCACAGCTCCTCTTCTGCAGTGAGACGACCAAGCCCCTTCGTTCAGGCCCCTGAATCGCCACTCTTCGAGCATGCGCGCGGCGTGCCATCCGTCTGGCGGCGACATAGGTCGCCAAGATTGCAACTGTAGACAGCAGAGCGAGGCCTAACCGGACCGAGACCGGGGGGACCGCAGTGGTCGAGGTAGAAGTAGTTGAACTCCTGGTCATTGTCGTCGTCGGCGAAGTGGTTACAGTCGTCGGCGAATAGTCGAAGGCCACGAGCTTAGATACCAAAACGCCATTTCCGCCCCAGGTGCCATTGGCACTGTACGTTCCCGCCACCCAATTTGCGCTACCTCCAGGTACGGTGACTTCCGAGAAAGTCCCAGTTGTCCCATTGACAGGGTTGTCTTCGATGCTCACCGCAATGCCGCTGGGATTCTTCATTACGATAACTACGGTGGTCCCAGGTCCAGGGGGCGGGGACACAGCACCCGATATTGTGATGGGTTGAGCTCCATAGTATGCGGATTTGTCGGTTTGAAGCGCCACTGTGTAGGTTGCGCCGAGAACAGGCATGAGGCCAGGCGTCAGGAGTATGAGGAAGGAGACGACCGCCGCTCCGATCACCAGCGTCTCTGAGTAGTATATTCTCATGATTTGTCGCTAAATGGTGAGTGACGCGTGTGAAGCGACAGAAACAACCATGAACGATTGCGTGGTCGCGAAAACCATCGCCGTGAATATCCCCGAGGGAAGTTCGGAGGTGGGCACGAAAGCGTTTGCTGTCAATCCAGGATTGATCTCGACACTCCTAAGAAACACGCCATCAGCTTGGCCTGCAGAGTTCTGCACCGTAACCCACACGGACGCTGAGATTGATTGGGAATACGTGTTCGTGTATGACGCCTGTATTCTACGGCGGATAGTTCTTGATCCACCATCTTGCTATGTCGACCCGGCGCGCTACCCAGACGTCTTCCTTTTTTGACACGTAGTCGAGGAACCTCTGAAGAGCCCTGGTACGCCCTGGCCTCCCGCTGATTCTTGCGTGGATGCCTACGTTCATCATCTTCGGACTCTTGGCGCCCTCCTCGTAGAGCACATCGAAAGAATCCCTGAGGTATTCGTAGAAGTCGTTGGAGTTGGCGAACCGGTTAGAGAAGTAGTGGAAGTCGTTGATGTCAGGCGTGTAGGGCACAAGCAGTAGTTTCTTGCCTTCCCCTCCCTTGCATCTTACGTAGTAAGGCAGGTCATCGTTGTAGACATCCGAGTCGTAGAGGAATCCTCCTTCTTCGCAGAGGAGCCTGATAGTGTTCTGGCTCGGTTCCCTGCAGTACCATCCTAAGGGCCTCTGCCCCGTTACGTCGGTGAAGGACCTCACTGTGGCCTTGATTACCTGTCTTTCTTCCGCGGCGCTCAAGGTGTAGTGCTCGATCCATCTGTAACCGTGTCCGCAGATTTCGTGCCCTCTGAGGACTATCTCCTTCGCGGCCATGGGGTTCACCTGGAGCGTTCTTGCCGTGACGAAGAACGTTACCTTCACCCCGAACCTATCGAACAGGTTGAGTAGCCTCCAGATCGCCGCCCTGGTCTCGTACTCGAAGACCGACTCGATGCCGAGGTCTCGCTTCGGCGGCTGTCCATAGGATGCGAACTCGCCGTAGGTTTCGGGTCCTTCGTCTCCATAGATGACCGAGCGCTCTCCGCCCGCCTCGTAGTTGACCACGAATGTCAGGGCGAGTCGTGCTTCCTCCGGCCACCGGACCTGGGGCAAGCCCTTCCCGTACCCAACAAAATCACGTTCCATCGACGAACCTCTGGTCGTCCCTCTCATGGCGGAAGACTCTCTGGACTCGCTTTTTATCCCTGCGTGAGGAGGAAATTCTTCACCTTTCCGTCCTCGAGGTCCACAAGGACGCCACGCAGGATCCCTTCGCTGTATTCGCTGCCGGGGTTGAAGCAAAGGGTCCTCCCTATCTTCACGAAGCCCTTCGATTCGTGAATGTGCCCATGGAGCCCGACCAGCGGCTGGTGTTTCTCTATTGCCGCGCGGATCGCTGAGCTCCCTCCTGGCCCGACAGACATTTCTCCGCCTACAATAATTGGTTTCAGGTTCTCGTCCAGTCTCGGGCATGTGTCCAAACCAGAATCGATTGGGGGGACGTGGAGGTTGAAGATGACGTTCTTGAAGTCGTGAATCTGGGAAGCCATGCCCTCTATCTTGGCCCCGAGCTCCTCTTCCGAGCACTCCCTCGGTGTCTTCCAGGGGGTAGGGTTGCTCCAGCCAGTGCTCAGCATCTTGTACTTGGAGTTCAGGTCCACTACCCGCTCTTCAGGGTCGATTACGTAATCCGAGCTCTGGAGTATGGGGGTGATCTCTCGGAGGTCGTCATTTCCTCCGGTTATGTAGACAGAGATTCCGGTCCCCTTGAGCCGCTGTTCTGCGAGGTCGACCCATCTCTGCACCGTGTCTAGCATCAGCTTCTTGAAGAGCGATTCGACCTTTTTCTCGTCGAGCTGCATCTCCTGCATTTCCTGCGGGTTGGTCAGGTAGGGGTAGAATCCCGCCAGGCGTATCTGGTCCTCAAGCTCGTGAAGCTCTTTCTCGCTGCTGACGTCGTGCCTGCTATCTGATAAGGTGGCGTGGTACTTGCCACCCGCCTCCTCGACAATCGGAATCATCAGCTTCCCAGTTATGTCTCCCCCCATGATGATGATATTCGACTTGTAGAACTTGCCTGCATTCAGGAACTTGAGGAAACACTTTTCGGAACCATGCAGGTCTGTCGCGAAGAAGATCCGGGTGATTTCTGCCATTCTTCCCAGCTCACTGCCTGAACTCCACGTCCTCTGCTTCGGTGTACCAAAGAATCCTCGTGCCCAGCCTGGCTCGCATGTTCCACTTAAACGACTTCGGTTCGGACTCGATCTTCTGCGCCAGGTCGTCGAGCCTGCGGGTGACCAACTCTTTGTCTGCCGGCGAAAGGGATTGGATGCCCTCCAAATAGTCCCGTACCTTCTTGATGTTGGTGGTAGCGGTGTAGTAGAAGCCCCAGTCGTTGGCGAGAAGCTTCGTCACGTACCTCGCGTCGAGTTGGCCAGGAGAGCCATCCCCAAGACCGTGCTCGCGCATAAGGACTACGACATCCTTCACATCCTTCTCACTTATCTTCACAATCTGTAGCTTCTCCAAAAGGAGGTCGGCGAGGCTGATGGTCACAGGGTCCAGGTCCAGTCTGCGTGTGAGGTCGAGCACGTGGTTGAAGGACAGCCTGTCGAAGAAGACGTCCACATGCCTCGAGTTACCAGGGTCGGAGTATATCTGGCGGTTTGCCCCATAGAGCGTGTTCACACGTTCGTTCGGGACGAACTTCAGGCTGGAAAAGAGCCCGGGGATGCGAGACACGTACTTCGAGATCGTCATGAAATCCAGGTCGGTAAGGCGCCTCTTCAGCAGGTCGCCTAGAAGGTTCGATTTGGGACACTGATAGTAGATGGCTGTGGCACCGAGGAGCCTCAGCTGGATGTCCATCTTCTTTGCTGCCTCGACTATCGCGATTGCTGACTCGAAGAATCCTGAATACGACCCACTTTCGCTGGAGTCCATGCCACCCACTGCGACCGGAGCGCGGAGGGGCGCTTCATATTTCTTTTCTCGCGACATGGATAGAGTATTAATAATGGTCTTGTTGGTCAGTGCGATTGCGGTCTTCGAATGAGTAGCGAAGATAAAACCACGAAAACTGAAGAGAAGACCTTCTTTGCAAGAACATCTAGCGGCCTTGTAAGGGAATTCGGCACACTCGACGTCTTGCTGATCGCGTCAGCGGCTGTGTTTGCGCTCACCTATACCATACTCCAGTTCCCCTGGTTCTATGGGTTCAACCCTGGAGCGGACCTCACAACTTCGCTCCTGATTATCGCCGTACCTTTCATCCTGTTGATGCTCATCTATTGGGCGATGGGAGTCATAATGCCCAGGTCAGGGAGTGACTACGTCTGGGTTGCGAGAATCCTCAACCCCGTGGTCGGCTTTGCTTGGTCTTGCCTTTACATGTTCGCGGTGTTCGCCACAGCGTTCGTCGGTGGGACAGCCGCATATGCGTCAGGGATCTCAACTTCGCTGGTCGTCTGGGGGCAGCTGTACAACAATCCAGGCCTCGTGAGCCTGGGCAACACCCTGAGTCAGCCGGTCTACGGGTTCGGACTTTCTCTTGCCATTACCTTATGCTTCGCGATACTCGCAATAATTGGGGCGAAGGCTGTCAAGAGATTTCTTTACGTCGTCTGGGGACTCGCAGTAGTGGGCATCATAACGATCTGGAGCCTCCTGGCGACCACGTCGCCAGCCACCTTCGCGGGAAAATGGAATTCTGCCCTTTCCTCCTACACTACCTACAACGGGCTCACAACCCTGGCCACCAAGCTTGGGTGGACCGCGCCTACAATCACTCTTGGTGCCTCGCTGGTCGCCCTCCCGTTCGTCGCGCTTTTCCTGCTCGGTGGTAACTTCACCAACGCAGTGGCAGGCGAAATAAAGAACGCGAAACGAGCTCTTCCAATCGCGCTGTTGCTGTCCCTGGTCCTAGGAATCATCTTTTGGGCTGTAACTGCACAGCTTTCGCTGAACGCCTTCGGAGCGAACTGGATGTACGCGGTCGGCCATCTGTGGGACGTCAACTCGGCCAATTACAGTGCTGCAATGCCCGTGGCCCCGACATTCCCGCTCATGGTTTCACTTGTGGCGTATCCGAACCAGTTCCTGGTCTTCCTTGTCCTCTTCACCATAATGGCAGGTTCACTGGCAGCGCCCTTCGTATACTTCTGGATACCAGCCAGGTACTTCTTTGCCTGGTCCTTTGACAGGATAATCCCGACTAAGATGGCCGCGGTGAACAAGAGGTATAGGACGCCCCACGTCTCGATCATAACCATAACCGTGCTGTCAGCGGTGATCTTCGCTGCCTACTGGTTCACGAGCTGGCCCACAATCGAGACTATCGGGACTTTCCTCTGGGCGTTCTGTTTCGTCATACCGGGCATAGCCACTATGATCTTCCCGTACAGGATGAAGGAGCTCTTCAACTCGTCCCCCGGCTGGATGAGGTCCAAGGTTGCAGGAATCCCGCTTCTAACCATAATCGGCTTCCTGACCACAATCTCGTTCGCCTACATCGGCTACCTTGCCATCTCTAATCCTCTGATCGTCACACTCACAAACTACGGAGCCCTAGTCGCACTAGGCGTGATTGTTGGCTGCGTGGCCATATACTATCTGAGTAAGAGATACCATAAGAGCCGCGGTCTGGACACGGATCTGGCTTTCAAGGAGATTCCCCCAGTCTAGGGGCCAAACGCGAAGTCAACCTCACGCGCCGGTCGAACGTCCGCATTGGTTCTATACGCCGAAACCTTCGATTCTCTGATAATCACTTTCAGAACCTGTTTGGGGGGCCCCACCGGGCCCGTTCAAGACGTCGCAAACGGTTTTATCTTCATAGGTATCCAAAGGCCGGGAAAGTCGGTTGTCGGAGGAGGGTCGAGGAAGTTCTTCCGCGGGGCCACAGTCGGGTGCACAGTCCAGGGACCTGTCCATGAGAAGAAAGGTAATCGCGGTTGCCGTGGTCATCCTGCTCACCTACACTGCTCTCTTCATCTCAGGCGAATGCTACCAATTTCGTCTGTTCACAACGAACGAGACTCTGCATAACCAGACGATAACATTCAACGGGCCTTACAACGGCGCGGCGGGCCGCGAAAGTAACGCCACGTTGAGGGACTCGGACGGTCGGACTTTCTTCTTCTACCCGTTTACCCTCGCCTGGCTGCCCTTCTACTTCGGCAACTACACCGGTCAGGTTCTCTTTGTCGGCCATGCTCCAACATGTCCCGGACCCGGGCTGACACTGCACTCGCTCGACATTGCATACAAATCCAGCTACAACGAACGTCTGGGGGTTGGGCCGCCAGAGCTCCTTCTCGACCCCCTTGACTTCACCAGTTGGCATCCTACTGTGGTGGCAGACACGCCCTTCCCCGACAGCGTAGTCCTTTCTTACACGGGTCTTCAAGGGGATCAGTGTACACTTGTCCCCTTGGAGTTTGTCGCTATCGCCTTTCCCGAGACCGTAATGGGGGTACACTATCAGACGTTTCCATACAACTTTACCATGGAGATCAGTGCAACGTTGTACGGCACGAACGCGTCAGCAGCTCCTTTCATTGGGCAGTCGTACTCCGGAACGATTTCCATTCCAATCGACGTCAGCGCAAATGGCACTGTGACTATGGGGAGCCTGGCTCCATGAGGGCCATGACAGATGTGGAGTCTTGGGACATGAGCGGCCGATGGGACTTGCCCGCGTTACACTCATAAGCGCGCGCGCATGCCCAAATTCCTCCCCGGAATCCATTTTCAGAACCTGTTTGGGGGCTGGCCCCACCGGGCCCGCTTCAAAAGGTGTGAGGGCGCAAGGATGCACACCCCGTCAGATATCTGCAACCCCCAAACAGAGGGAAATGGGCAAGCTGAAGTGTCTGCTGTCGAAGAGCGAGCGCTATTGAAAGACTGAAATCTGCCGGTTGTCGACAGTCGTCTAGATGCCTGGAAGTAAGAGGAATCTGGCCCGCGTCTACGTCGACGCAAAGATTAAGGGAATGCATGACGAAAAGTTGCCGAAGGAAGCCTACGTAGGATACTACGTAGAAGAGACTGGCGAGCATAATGAGGAGCCGACCAATGCAGATGAGTCCGACGATGCGGAGATTCAGGCCGTGCTATTTGCTTTCAAAGAGTTGGGTCCGAAGTTCGACAAGTTGACGATCATATGTGATCATCAGTCTGTGGTGTCGGAAGCGAACAGACCAACTGTGAAGAAACCAAGTGCATTGCTAGCGAATTTACGAACAATCCTCCACGAGAATCAGTCAACAATAGAACTCAGAGCTCTGCAGACCAACCCTGCGCATAAGACTGTCACAGAATATGTGAATCGACTAAAACTGAATTCGACGTCTAGCTGAGCCACTACTTGCCACACATAAGACACTTTGTACCTCCTACGACCGAAGCACACCCTGAGCCAGCTTTAGTGAAGACGTACGACTGGTTCAAGGAAGACCTCTGGAGGTACCGCTGAATTGGTTCGGCCGTCGAGCTCGCCCTCGGACACCAATTTGACTGAGAAGCTTTCCGACGGCAAGAATGTCTTGGATTTCTGCAACTCCCTCTCCCCTGGGACCAGAAGGGTTGTCATAGTCAGGCATTCGGAGAGGATATCGTTTCGCAACGTCCCGATGGAAGAGTGGGACGGGGTCGGCATCACCGAAAAGGGCGTCACTGTGGCACGGGCCTTCGGAAGGTCGCTCGCTGATGACGGCGATGGGTCTCGGTTGAACGTCTACGGCTGGGGCCAAAGAAGGTGCCATGAGACAGCAGACGCCATAGCCGAAGGGGCCAGGGAGAAGGGCAGGCCCGTCCGCCGGCTGGGAAGCCTCAGCCTAGGAGGGCCCATTTCTGACTACGCCGCATACAAGGAATGGATATTGTCTGGCAGATATCTGGAGATGTTGGAGACGTGGCAGCGGGCGGGAGACACCAAGGGCGGTCTCACCTCCATCGCCGAGTACAGCCCCCGTGTGTTTCGAGAGATTCTCGATCCGAGAATCAGCCCGCCGAAGGAAGTATCCTTGATCGTGACCCACGACTTCCATATCTTCCCGCTTGCCTGCCACGCCTTTGGCGCACTGGTCGGGATCCCCGACTACTTGGACGGGATTGTCATCGGGGAGACTGAGAAGGGGATGAGGGTCGGCTACCGCGGATCTGTCTGTTCGACGGATGTGGCCAGTCTGACGCGCTGAATCCGAGCTCCGGATGAAGATTCGTCCTTGATCTACCGGTAAGCTAACGCTCAAATCCGACCAAAGGTCGGGGAGAGTCCGACCCGCGGCACACTTCAAAATTAGTAAGGATCAGGTACCCGGACATTCCGTTTTCAAGACGCGGGGTCGCCAGGACCAACGCGACTTGTTGTGCTGAAAAGCTCCTTACATGGGTGCGGGCCCCACCGGGCCCGAACCTGAAGCGAGGTGAGGAGGGGCACTGTACCACATCTCCCGCAGCGTCCAGTTCATATAGAGCAGACGCGGATATCGATTCGAGTTAGCATGTCAGAGCTCCGTAGGCTGGACTTCTTGCTCGGTCGATGGGAAGGGCGCTCCACTGGCCAGTTCGGCGAGAAAGGAACCCTCGTGTCGACACTGGAATGCACTAAGGAGCCGGGCGACCGCTTTCTCCAGCTTAGAGGGGAGACGAGGAAGGATGGGTCACTGCTCAACAGCGGCATCGGGTTCATCACCTACGACTCCAGGATGAAGAGGTACATCTGGAAGAGGATCTGGTCCTATGGCTTCATAGAGAACGGCGAGGGAGACTGGGAAGACGAGAACACGTTGGTTTTCCAGATTGTCAAGTTCGATGTCGAGCCTGAGGGGTTCGCTGGTTCCCGCTGGAAGAGTTTCATCCGGAGGTACGGCGAAGATGAGATCGGGCACGGTCTCTACACCGCAAAGGCAGGAGAGGAGTACAGACTGTACGGCGAGACTCGAGCCAAACGAATAAGCGGCTGAATCGCAATTCCAAGACTAGGGGCATTGGACCATCTGACCGGAAAGCCCCCCCGGGGCATTTGACCCGTCGGGTCCGTGAAGGGGCGCCACGCTGGGCAAGTAGTTTGGGTCTGGATTTGACGGCAAACCATGTGGGTCCCACGGGGCCGTTTATTCCAAAGGACTGAACCTTGGTGGCAGGGAATGATGCTGCTGAAGCAGGCAGAGTAGATTGTCTGGCTCTCTCCCATGGCCTACCTCGTCGTGGCTGGAGCCCTGTGCGACATCACGAAGGCCGCAATCCCGACGACGATGAGGACGACCTGGACCCCAAGCAGGATCACGAAGGCCGCATCACCAAGGAGATACCTCGAGAAGGCTGCGGTGGTGGTGAAGTTTGAGGGGAGTGTTGATGCCCCGAAGAGCACATCACCGCTCATTAGTCCCAACTGTACCAGACCGAGCAGGACCGTGATGATGATTGCTGTACTCGGCTTTCTCCATTGGCCGATTATCAGGGCCAGGTCGATTACCGTGAATCCCACGAGCCCGTATGCGTGTGTCGGTGCCACGGACCAGAGAGCCGAACCGGTTGCGAGGACATAGCATCCCACAGCCGCCGAGACCAGTAGAACGACCGACAGAACCATGTTCATGAGTTTCATTCTTCTTGAATCAGTTGCTCCCTCGACACCTGGACCCGTCAAAGTTCAGGAATCCAAGTCGATGATCGTGGGCCAGAACCTACACCCTGCTCGGAGTCCTGAGCTCCGGCAATCGCGGCCGAAACGTAACCGCGTTGGAGAACGCAAGGGAGAAACTCTTGATCCCAATATCCTTAAGAGTTGTGAAACCGAGAAAAAGATGCGTGGGAGCAAGGTCTCACCTGACCAGGAGAAAGCGTCTGGCTTCTCTGAGTCTTGCGACTGTGCTTATGACACTGGCGCTGACGTCTTCTGTTACACCCAGCCATGCCACGGGAAGTGCAGCCGTATCGATTTCCAACTACGCGTTCCATCCGGCTACCATCACGGTGGTCATAGGGGTGAACAACACGGTGACATGGACCAACAACCAGGCAGTCTCCCACACGGTCACTTCTGACACCTCGCTTTTCGGAAGCGGGGCCTTGGCCCAAGGTGACACTTACACCCACACCTTCAATCAGACTGGGACCTACGGCTATCACTGCTCGATTCACACATTCATGACAGGCACCGTGATCGTACTGGCACAGACTCACACTACCACTGCGACGTCCAGCTCCGCCTCTGTCTCTTTGTCATCTTCGAGCACGTCGGCCTCCAGCTCAGGAACCAGTACGGGTATTCCCGAGTTCCCACTTCAGACCGGCTTCGCTCTTCTGGTCACAGTTGTCGTCGTGGTGTCGTACCTGTTTGCCAGACGCGGCCTCCGAATCGACAGACAAGCCCTGGTCTAGCGCGCAATTCTCCTTTGCTGGGGCGCCTGCCTGAATCAGATCGTTGGTGGGGCGCCACGCTGGGGAAGTTGTTTGGGCCTGGATTTGACAGTAAACCGTGCGGGTCCGGGCCGATTCGAATCTGAATCTGGTTCCAATTCTGGACACCAATACGCGCGCGCGCTTTGTAGGCGGGAAGGAATATCGGGGGCGAAATGGCCAAACTGGAAATCGTTAAAAGAATCACATGGTCCTTCTCTCTGATTGCTGTTTCATCTGAAGCGATTCGAGACCCTGACCGGAGTCATTCTGATGTGTGTGATCCTCGGTGCTGGGCTGTTCGTACCTGCGACGAACGCGATAACCCTCGAACTCAAACTCACCGTTTCTAAGAGTGGCACCGTGGGCGACTTTGATCTCCGCGCCTCGTTTCCAACAACGATAGATTTCGCAGTCAACGATAGTGCGTCAGGGTCGACCTTCTTCTGGCAGTTCGGTGACGGCACCAACAGCTCCAGCCCCGCCCCGACCCACACATACAACTCTCCCTGCGTCTACGACGTCCAAGTGGAAGAGAAACTGATCAACGGAAGCATTGATTCAGGAGAAGTGGTCTTCGGTGCGTTCAGAACAGGCACACCAGGGGGCGCAACCCTCGCAGTCTGCCCGGCGCAGGGCACTGAGGGATTCATCCCGGTCGAACTGGCCGGAGGCTTCTTCCCCGCTAACCAAGAGGTCAACGTCGCGGTGAATGGTGCAAACATAAAGACGGCGACTGCGGACAGGGGGGGAATCTGGACTCTCGACGTGAGCAGTTTCCTCACCCCCGAGCCCAACGGCACCCAGTTCACCTTCACCACTTCGCCCTCTAGCGTTGCGGGCGTCTTCACCACTCTGGAAGGAATCAGGGCCACACCCACTTCCGGGGGCCCAGGGACCAGCGTCCAGGTCGAAGGCAGGTCGTACCCGTCACATTCGTCGGTCCCGGTCTACCTGGGAAGTGCGAGCCTTGGCACTGCGGTGACGGACGAGAACGGTTCGTTCCTGTCGACGTTCGGGATTCCCTTCGTTCCGCCACTGACCCAGGCGGGCACCTTTCCCTACACGACCTTCCCCCCGATACTTGGGAGTCAGGCCAGCTTTGCGAGCGCTGGCGTCACCATGACCATCACCCAGTCCACGACCGTCACTCGATCCACGACTCAGACAGAGACCACTACCCAGTCGACTACGACAACGGTGACGACGACGACCACCAGCGTCTCGACCACTACCGCCTCTACCTACGCTTACGTGGCTCTGGGCGCCACCACAATTGTTATTCTTGCAGTAGCTGCGCTAGCCGCCTGGGTTTTGAGAGGCAGAAGACCCTAGTCGCGAGTCCGGGAAAGAAATAGGATCTTGGCACATCTAAATAGCGAAAGAACCCCGCTTCAGCGATGAACTCCCTGGGGAGGCCGGCTTCTGCCGACCGATCCTACGGTTCTCAGAGGGTTGACCTTTCTCTCGCCAGGGTCGACCGTTCAGACAATGCCAGCGACCTCGGAGTAAAGAGGTTCTTTTGGAATCAGATGACTCGAGCCAAGAGGGCGGGAACCTGGTTCAGGCTCTGTAGGAGGGAGAGGGCGATGTACGGCCTGGCTCTGAGGCTGGACGTGAAGTTCCAGAGCTACGACCTCCTGAAGGCCTTGGTTTCGGTCCTGAAGAACCTCAGGGATTCCTGCGAGGGGGGCTACGCCGCAATAATGAAGGGGACGCGCCTCGCCCGGAGCTTCTCGGAAGCGGCTGTGTCCTGGGGGAACGAGCGCGCCCGCGAATGGAGGGACGACCGGGCATACATCAGATTCTTGGCGGTGACGCTGAAGTGAACCCAGAATGCAGGTTCCTTGGACTCGTCGGTCTTCTTGGGAGGTAATCCTAGTGCTGAGTCTATCAGACTTAAATAACGAGTTGAGACCAATCATCAGTTGTAAGATGAAAGTCCTGCCAATCTACTTCTCAGCGCTGTTCAGCTCCCTCCTCCTGGCACTTGAAGGGAAGTTCCCTGTCATCTCTAGGAAACGCGCCCTCTCTACCTTGATAGCATCCCTCGTCCTCCTGATAGTCGTCGCCATCGGTGCGCTCATAATCTACCTCATCGTGGTCGCGCCTGGCAACGTAAACACAACCACAGTGTACCCGTAACCCTGCGAGCGATTCCCCTGCTAGCCGCGGTAACAGCCTTCTCACTTGAGCGAATCGGAACCGCCATTGTCCGCTGATCCGCCAGGGGTCCTCGACCCCGGAGACAGGGGGTTCAGGCGCGTCTGGCTCTTCTCGCTGGCCGTGGGCGTGGGGACTGTCGCGAGTCTCTTCTGGTACGCGAATTTCACCCAGGGGCAAAACTGGATCCCGCTCGGCTACGACTCGTACTACTACGTCGGCTACATCAGTCAGGTCGTGACCTCGGGGCCTCTCCAGTTCGCCGCGTCCCAGCACTACGTGGAGTTCCTCTATCCGATCGTGGCCAGCATTCCGGTCTACCTGGGAGCTTCTGCCGACGCCGTGGAGGTGGTCATGCCCGCGATCCTTGCGTGCGCAACTGTGGTGGCCACGGGGATCTTGGCGCTGGAATCGAGGGACTGGAGGGTCGCGACGATGTCGGTCGCGTTCTCGAGCGGGTGGTTTGCCGTCTACAGGATGGGCGCCGACTTCCACGCGAACCTGTTCGCGTTTCCACTCCTCATCCTTGCGACTGTGCTGCTGATCAAAGTCTCGCGGAGGCGTTCGGCCTCGGCGCCGGTCATTGGGGCGTTCCTGTCGCTCGTGGTGCTTGCTGGGGCTGCCCATATTGAAACGACGGACTTCTTCATCCTTGCGTGGGCCGTGGCCTTCATCCTTCTCGGACGGCGGACCGCTCTAAGCTCGTGGCGGTGGAGTTCGTTCATGATCTTGGCGGGCGCGTTGGTTGCCTCCCCGTTCACGTACGCGTACCTGCACGGAGTGGCCGGCGGCGTCGGCGGCCAGTACTGCGTCTTCCCCCCCTACTGGCTGGAGGTCTTCGGAGTCTTCGCGGGGCTGGCTGTGCTGGGGCTTGGGGTCTTAGCGTGGCAATACAGGTCAGCCTCTGACAGCTACCTGACGAGGCTCCTGCTCTCCTGGTCCGCACTGGCCGTGGCGATCGGGGTCCTGGGATACGTCAGTCAGTTTCCAATCTCAGACTCCGACAGGGCGCTCCTTCTCTTCCCTCTGCCGCTGGTCTCGTCGTTCGGGATGATCTGGCTCGTCGACCACATCCCGAGGCTTCAGCGGTCCTCTCAGGTCAGGCTGCTGGCCGTCCTCGCGATAGTCATCCCGCTGCTGACCGTCCCGGTCGTCTTCGCCTACGCGGCCCCACACTTCAAGTACTTCGCGGAGCACGGTCCCTCCATTGTCACCTGCGCCTCAAGATGAACGTCTGGTCTCCCGTCAGGAAGGACTTCCGCCCGTGATCCAGGAGGGTCAGCATGTGCAAGCAGGTAGTGCCACGATGGTCGTAGCCATCCCGGCCTATAACGAGGAGAAGAACATCGCGAGAGTCGTCGTGGAGGCCCAGAGGCACACTTCCAACGTCTTCGTCTGCGACGACGGGTCCACCGACATGACTGGCGAGATCGCCGAAAGGCTCGGCGCGGTCGTGATCCGCCACCAGACCAACCTGGGCAAGGGGGTCGCCATCAAGGACCTGTTCCGCAAGGCCAAGGAGATCGGGGCGAACGTCGTAATCACAATGGACGGCGACGGGCAGAACGACCCGAGGCAGATTCCGCTACTCGCGAAGCCGGTCCTCGACGGCAGCGCCGACGTGGTGAACGGGTCGCGCTTTCTGAAGGAGAACCCCATTCCGAACCACCGGAGACTGGGCGACGGGGCGCTGAACGGTCTGACGAACGCGGTGACTCACGACAGCCTGACCGACACCCAGAGCGGATTCAGGGCGTATTCGAGGACGGCCATTGAGTGGATCGAGGTGAAGGAGCACGCGATAGGGGTGGACTCCCAGATACTGATCGACGCGTCGCAGAAGGGACTGCGGGTGACCGAGGTGCCTATTGATGTATCCTATGCGGACGACTCCTCGACCTATCACCCGGCGAAGCACGGCGCGTATGTGATCCTCTCGATACTGCGAGTCGCGACGGAACGAAGTCCCCTGCTGTACCTGGGCATCCCGGGCATCATCTCGTTGCTGGTCGGTGTGGGCGTGTCGCTGAACGTCTTTGTGCTGTACAATGCCGAACGTTACTTCAGCATTCCCCAGGCGATGATCGCTCTTGGGGCATTCATCTTGGGGTTAATCCTTGTTCTCGGGGCCGTAATGCTGTACTCGATCAACAACCTGGTCCTCAGGCTCAGGCAGGGATGATGAGTGTGGACTTTGTGATGCGACTGTCAGCCGCCGGCCGCTAAGTGAATGATCGCATAGACGGGAGGGAGCGTCTAACGAACCTTTCCTTCATTGTGGGTACCCGCCCTGAAATAATCAAGATGGCTCCGATAATGAAAGAAGCAGACTCACGCCGACTGGCCTATTCAGTAATACACACTGGTCAGCACTATTCTCCGGGCATGAGCGACGTCTTCTTTGAACAGCTGGGCCTCCGCGAGCCCGATTACAACCTGAATATCGGATCAGGGACGCACGCTGAAGAAACCGGTAGAATGCTAATTGCCCTCGAAAGAATCCTCGCCAGAACAAGGCCGAGCGTCGTTCTCGTGGAGGGTGACACGAACTCGGTCCTGGCGGGCGGGCTCGCGGCGAGAAAGCTGAACATTCCGGTCGGGCACGTCGAGGCAGGCCTGAGGAGCCGCGACAGTACGATGCCTGAAGAAACGAATCGCATTCTGACCGACCACCTGTCTGAGTACCTGTTCGCGCCGACGCGAACCGCAAGAAGCAACCTGATCTCCGAAGGCATCCCGGCCAAGAGCGTATGGGTGACAGGGAATACGATAGTCGATTCGCTCACCGAGTGCGTCGACCTTGCCAAGCGCGCGACCCGCCTTCCAGACGGAATGCAGGATGGGGGATACCTTCTCCTGACCCTTCATCGGCAGGAGAACGTAGACGCAAAGGAGCGGCTGGAGAGGATTCTCAGGGGCTTGGAAATGGTCCACGAGAAGACGGGACTGACGATTGTCTGGCCCATCCACCCGCGGTCAAAGAGGGGTTTAGCTAGAGGCCATTTCAGGCCTGGGAAGGGTCTCAAGCTCCTGAATCCGCAAGACTACTTCTCTTTCCTGCGCCTTCTGATGGGTGCCAGGCTGGTGTTCACAGACTCGGGCGGAGTCCAGGAGGAAGCCTGCGTTCTCAAGGTCCCCTGCGTGACGCTGAGGGACAACACCGAACGGCCCGAAACGCTGCGGGTCGGTTCGAACGTCCTGGCAGGGAGCGACCCTGGGACGATCCTGGAGAAGGCCATGATCATGCTGAGCAGGGAGAGACGGTGGAGGAATCCCTTCGGGGACGGCCACGCCAGTGCTCGGATCCTGGACGTTATCGGAGATGGGCGGCGGTTTGGCTAGAATCCTGGTGACCGGCGGGCTCGGTTTCATAGGAACCAACCTCGTGCGGGAGCTGAGGGGCAGAGGGCACGACGTCTGGGTCGCGGACGTGAGACACTCGAACGACCCAAAGTCGGTCAGAACTGACGTGTCGGTCTTCAGGCAGGTCGAAAGAATCCTTGATGGCCACGACTTCGAGTACGTCTACCACGCGGCCGCGGAATACGGAAGGTGGAACGGCGAGGACTACTACGAGAACCTCTGGGATACGAACGCGGTCGGGACCAAGAACATACTCAAGATGCAAGAGAAGAAGCGGTTCAGGATGGTCTTCTTCGGGAGCGCTGAGGTCTACGGGGATTACGAAGGGGTCATGAGCGAGGACGTGATGGAAAAAGTGGAAATCAAACAGATGAACGACTATGCCATGAGCAAGTGGGTCAACGAGATGCAGGTCCTGAACTCGGCCGCGATGTTCGGCACGGAGACAGTCAGAGTGAGGCTGTTCAACGTCTACGGCCCCGAGGAGCACGTCACCCCGTACAGAGGGTTCGTCCCGAACTTCATCCACAACGCGATGAACGACCTGCCGTACACCGTCTACCGCGGGCACAAGCGGACTCTGGAGTACGTGGGCGACATCTGCAGGACCTTGGCAGACATACCCGAACGATTCAAGGTGGGCGCGGTCTACAACCTTGGCGGTGACGTGCAATACGAAATAAAGGCCGTGTCGGACCTGATCCTCAAGCAACTCGGCAAAGACGATTCAAGAGTCAGTTACATGGAGTCGGAGCACTTCACTACCAAGATCAAGACCCCTGACGCCACCAGAGCGAAGAAGGACCTTGGCTTTGAACTGAGAGTGCCCGCAGAGGAAGGGATTGCCAAGACCATAGAATGGTTCAGGAGGCTGCCCCCCGAGTAATGACGAAGAAGATGGGCTCCCGTGAAGTTCTGAACCACTACCGCAAGAAGACGGTACTGATCACGGGAGGAGCCGGCTGCATAGGGACGAACCTAGCCAGGGCCCTCATCAAGGCGGGACCAGAGAGGGTGATCATCCTAGACGACCTCTCTGCCGCATACGAGTGGAACATCCCTAAGGATCCGAAGGTGACCTTCCTCAAAGGCAGCATACTTGACGAAGAGATGATGAAGAGGGCTTTCGGCTTCAAGCCGGATTGCGTCTTCCATCTGGCCGCGCACTTCGCGAACCAGAACAGCGTCGACCACCCGGAGACGGACCTAATGGTGAACGGGCTCGGGACGCTCAGAGCGCTGGAGTATGCGAGACTGGTCGGCGTGGAGCGTTTCGTCTTTGCATCCTCGGGTTGTTCGGTGTACGGAAATGAGGCCCCTCTACCGCTCAGGGAAGATTTTGTATCGTTACACCTTGACACGCCTTATCAAATCAACAAGCTCTTGGGAGAGCTATACTGCAACTACTTCTACAACTATTATGAGTTACCCGTTGCGATAGCTCGCTACTTCAACGTCTACGGTCCTGGTGAGATTCCTGGTCGATACAGGAACGTGATTCCAAATTTCATGTACTGGGCTATGAACAATCTACCGCTGCCCATCACAGGAACTGGCAAGGAGACCAGAGACTTCACCTTTGTCGACGACATAGTCGACGGTACTCTAAGGCTCGGAGTATACGACGATGCCCTGGGAAAGGCCATCAACCTAGCATCGGAGACGGAGACAAAGGTGATAGACTTGGCCCACTGGATTAACGAACTAACAGGCAACAAGTCTGACACCAAATTCAAGCCAAAGAGGGACTGGGACAAATCCACGAGGAGGCGCGCCTCGATTGAGAAGGCGCGGAAAACAGTGGACTACATTCCTAGAACGGACATACAGAAGGGTCTCAATCAAGTGAATCATTGGTTCAAGTCGAACTGGGAGAACATAGCTGCCAGTGCTCAGTTCTAGACCTCACGTCCTCATCATTTCACAGATCTATCCGCCCGACTTGGGTGGAAGTGCCACCAGGGCCCTGAACGTTGCAAAGGGGTTGATCGCAAACGGCGCACGCGTGACGGTGGTGGCAGCTTTCCCCCACTACCCTGAAGGGAAGATTCCGACGAGATACAAGTGGAAACCTCTCGTCCAAGATCAAGAGGGTCAGGTGCGCGTCATCAGGACCTTTGTCCCCGGATTGGAATCCAAGGGAATGATGCAGAGGCTCGTCCTGTTTCTGAGTTTTATCATCTCATCCTTGTTCGCCCTTCCCCTAGTTCGCGACATAGATGCGGTATTTGCCTCGAACCCTCAGATTCTATCGGCGTTCCCGGCCAAGATCTACAGCAAGGTGTCTTCATCACCTTTAATTCTCAACGTGGACGATTTGTGGCCTGAATCGCTCTACGATTTGGGTATGCTGCGGTCCGGCCCCGGCCAAGGCGCTGCCGAGTCTGTCGCGCGGGTCGCCTACTCACTGGCCGACAAAATCGCTCCTATCAGCTCTGGATACGTGTCTGTCCTCAGATCGAAGTACGGAGTCCCCGCGGACCGGATTGTCACGGTGCCAGGAGGAGTCGATTTGAGCATGTTTCCACTCTCCAATACTTTTGCCCGTAAAGATGGCGAATTCGTTGTGCTTTACCTAGGAGCTTTTTCGCCTGCTTACGACTTCCAACAAGTGCTGAAAGCGGCCAAGCTGCTCGAGGATGAAAAGGATGTTCGGATTGTGTTACAAGGGGCAGGAGAAGTGCTGGCAAAGGTCGAAAAAGGCACGACAGCGCTAGGTTTGACAAATGTTACCATTAACGGCTATGTCATTCCTAGGCAGCAGGCAGCGGGACTAATGCTAGCTTCTGATGCCCTCCTCTTGCCCCTGAGCGGATTGCCGAATATAGAGCTGGGCTTCTCATCAAAGATATACGAATACCAAGCGGCGGGCAAACCTATCATATGCTGCTCCAATGGCAACGCCGCGCAGTACATCGAGACAACCGGGTCTGGCGTGAGGATTATGCCCGGGGACTACGCTGCTCTGGCAAAAGCGGTTCGCTTCTTGAAACAGAATCCCACAATAGCAGAAATGATGGGGCGAGCAGGTCGCTCATCCGTCGAGCGAAATTATTCAATCGAGAGCGTAGGCCACAGTATCCTCGAGCTCGTGAGAGGCGACGGCAACGTCTACGATGGTCGGAACTCTGGGACCCTCGAGAAAGGGCAGCCTATATCGTGAATTGGCTTGATTGATTTCAAATGACAAGATTGAAGGCGGGCGTAGTGGGATGCGGGCTAGTTGCGAGAAATAGGCATCTGCCTGCTTTAATCTCAAGGCGTGATCTGGTGGAGGTGGTAGCTGTCTGCGATATGAATGGAGAATTGGCCAGCGACACAGCGTCAGAGTTCTCCATTCAAAATTCGTATTCGGATATCGGCGACATGATAACGAGGGAAGGCCTGAACCTGGTTGATATCTGCACACCTCCACAAACGCACCCCAAGCTCGTCGGCATCGCGGCCAGCCATGGATGCAACGTACTGGTTGAGAAGCCATTGGCGACCAGTGTGAGGGATTGCGATGCAATCGAGTCAGCGGTAAAATCCTCCGGTGTGAAGATTTGCACTATCCACAACCAAATCTTCCATCCTGCTTTCCTGGCTGCGAGAGAGAAAATCGTAGCGGGGGAAATCGGCGAGGTAAGAAGTGTTGACATGCTGCTCACAACCAAGAAGTCCGAATTCCTAGACAAGAAAGATCATTGGGTCCACAAACTTCCCGGGGGCATTATTGCCGAAACAGGGCCGCATATTGCGTACATGGCTTTGGCCTTGATTGGGGCAGTAGACGATGTCCAAGTCAAGGCAAGGAACATTACCGGGACTCAGTGGACTCCCTTTGATGAATACTACATCTCGATGGCTGGGAAACACACGTTCTGCACTGCTGCTTCCATCTACCACACGAATACCTGGGAGGCGAGGATTGATGTCATTGGAGAACTGGGGTCTATGACAATCGACCTGGATTCAATGACGTGTTTGACTTGGAAGAGAGGAGACTTCTCATATTCGACGCTTGCAAAGGTGGGCCTTGGGATCATTGGCTCGTACACGAAGCAATCTGCATCCAACGGCGTCAAGTCGGTTTTTGGAAGATTAAGGCTGGGACACGATGCCGTCATATCACAATTCTTGAAGAGTATTATCAGCGGCACTCCCCCTCCGGTTTCATTTCAAGAGGCCCGCGACGCAGTCGCCGTGGTGGAGAAGATTGTTTCAAGACTGCCAAGTCCGGACCATCCGGTGCAATAGGAAGTCATCAAGATTTGCAAGTTACGAAGTTTTCTGGGCAAAGTCGCAGGTTAGATCCTGAGCTCTCAGAATACCACTCCTCGCCCATTCTTGCCTGACTGTTTGCCATGAGAATACTTCAGATTTGCCCGATATTCCCACCCTCCGCCCGTAACCAAGGAGGTGGCGTCATACAGGTTGTCTATAACGTGAGCCGGGAATTCGTCGCTAGGGGGCACGAGGTTGATGTCTACGCGTCTAGCGCCTGGGATTCTGGGAGTCGGCAGCAAATCAGAACTAAGATACTGCAGGTGAGTGGGATAGGTGTTCACTATTTTCCTTCGTGGTTTCACTATTACACTTTCCAATTAACGCCATCCATTCTTCATTCGCTCGGAAGACGACTGGAGACCTACGACGTGATTCATATTCACGACTTCAGGTCATTCCAGGGGATTGTTGCGGCTTATGCGGCACTAAGGAGCGGCGTACCCTATGTCATTCAGGCTCACGGATCAATTTTTGGCGATCGACCACCTCTCTTGCGTGGTTTACTTAGGACCACAACGGATCATACCCTTGGATATAGAGTAATCCGAAAAGCGTCGCAGGATGTGGCGTTAAGCGAGGCCGAGGTCCAACAATATCTGGCCATCAATGTCTCTCCCGAAAAGATATTCGTGGTACCAAATGGAATCGACCCACTGGAATATTCAGTATTGCCGGCTTCAGGGATTTTCAGGTCCAGGTTCAATATCCCCGAACGGACACAAATCGTCCTCTATCTAGGGCGAATTGCCTGGAGTAAGGGCCTGGATTTTCTCGTTGCAGGATTTGGGAGGATGATTCGGAATAATCGAAAAATGGATGTTATCATGATACTGGCTGGACCTAACGATGGCTATCTGTCCGATGTGAGACGTCTGGTGGACTCGCTGGGCATAGGGGGTGTGGTACGAATCGTCGACAAGCTATCTGAGGAAGAAAAGGTAAGCGCCTATGTTGACGCGTCAGTAGTTGTGAATGTCGAACCACGGAATGTATTCGGTTTGGTTCCTCTGGAAGCTGCCGCGTGTTCAAGACCCGTGATTGTAAGCAATGGAAATGCCATCAGAAATCTGGTTCTAAAGGAAGGGCTTGGGTGTGCAGTCGAATATGGGAACACAGAAGAGTTCTCTCAGACATTGAAAACGATACTGGATTCTGACGGTGCAGACAAGTACGTTAGGAGTCGTGATATCATCATGAAAGAGTACACTTGGGGGAACACTGTTGATAGGTTGCTTTCTATGTACTCACGCCTATCATAGCTATTTCCAAATCGGATTATGAAGCAAGAGTTGAGGTGTCAATCAGGCTTGGATAGAAGTCAACGTACAATCAACCTGAACAAATACCTTCAGAATTGTGTTCGCGTGACAATCTGGCTGGACGAACAGTATTGTAAAACCAATGCATTCTCTCAACGTGCAGAATTCGAAACACGCTCTCTCACGGAGTACCCAGGGTGCAGGAATTTCCGAGGGCGCTCGATGTAATCATTGAGATTGGAAGAATCATCATGGTTTCACTCACATTGACAAAAACGACCGATTCGCGAATTCTCGCTTGGCAAATGGAGGATAGGAACTCGACAATTGCGACCCTCACCTCTCGAACCGAAGGTTCAAAGAGGTGGGCGCTCCTCACAGCGAATGTCCTCTTTTCGACCACGACGGGCAAATCGTTAAGACTTGTCAGAATAGCTAATCTGTTGAATTCCCAGGGCCTTAACGTAATGCTGGCAGTTAGCGCAAGTGAAACTATGAATCTAGGGGACAGAATCATTCCGATTTGTACAGCTTCTGGAAAAAGTGACACGTCTCTAGCTAGCCCCCTGCAGAAAGGTTTCCATTTTCTTCAACAGATAAGTCGTCTCTCAGCTTTCTATCTTCGACTTGTTTTCTTGCCTGTTGAATTCGATGTCATTGTGACAAGTTTGGTCTCTCCTTCGGTCGACTCATTCTTAGCCCTCCTCCTTTGTAAAGTCAAAGGGGCTCATTTTGTCTACGATTACGACGATCCCTCACCTGAGACGATAATGTTAGTCAGCAATTGTCCAAAGAATGATCCACGAGTGGTCATTGACAGTTTAATGCAGAAAATTCTGATGGGCAATGCTGATCTGGTTGTGACTTCAGCCCCAACACTCGCAAATCAAGCAATTACGAAATACAAAGCCAGAGTGGCGTGTGTTTTCTACAACATTCCTTCTGAGGAGTGTTTCCACGCCAAACGAGACAGAGACGCTTTAAGGCGCCGTCTGGGACTATCTGATCGCGGGTTGGTTCTCTGTTATCTAGGTGACCCACAACCAAAGGTCCGAGGCCTGGAGAAACTCATTCATACGTTGGCCGAGCTAAAGGATTCCGTGAAAGTGACCTTGGTGATCGTTGGCGGTGGCCCGTGGGAAGGACCGTTTCGCGCTCTTGTCGCGGCGGAGAAGCTGGAGGATTGCGTGATGCTGACCGGACGAAAGTCCCGAGAGGAAGCCCTCGATTTCCTGGCCGCGTCTGATGTTTCGTGCATCCCTTATGAAGTCAGCCCGGCAGCAATCCATCAAGTACCGACCAAACTGTTCGAGTCAATGGCTCTGGGCATTCCAGTTCTTTGCACTAGAGTTCCAAACTTCATGTCAATCCTTGGCGAAGATGGCATCTATTTCGATGGAACTGGTCCCGACTTGAAAGAGAAGCTTGAGTGGATCGTTTCAGAGAAGAGTCAATTGACCAGCAGAGGTCTTCGCCTCAAGAGCAGACTAGAAACGAACTTCGAGCATTCTAACAGCGCAGCAGGATTGGGAAAAGAGCTAGGGCACCTGTTAGAACATGACAATAACAGATGATCACGCGATAAGACTTGGAATCTTCGGATGTAAGCAAGGAAGTTCCCGTTCACTAATTCGGAATTCCCCTTGTGAGCTGCTCGAATCTACTGCCCGTGTCGTGAAGGAGATGAGGTGTCTTGACGTCAGGGGGCCGAGAATGAAAAGCGAGCCGATTATGATCCTGAGGAATATTCCTATTGGCACTGGAATGAAGCGGGAGCGATGCAGAAAGAATTGAAAGTTGTTCTGACCACGCCTATGTTCCTTCCAATGACAGGTGGAACGGAGAATTATGTCAGGGGACTGGCAGAATTCGCTGCAGCTCGCGGACATCAGGTTTCCGTCCTGACGCTTAACGTACTGAACTGGCGGCCAACAGTGTTTCCTGATTCTTCGAGTTTCGGCACAATTAATGTGAATAGGCTGTCCGTTTCACAACCAAAGTACTGGTTTCTTCGACACGCACTTATGATTGCAGCGACAAAAGACAATTCAATTGTCAGAAAGTCTGGCGGCGCGCAGGTGTTGCACTTCAATGGAATGACTGACTTCACATTTCCCTTTATCTTGCGGAAAACCGAGATACCGCGGGTACTGTCTTGTCACGGCCTCTACGAGACTCTTGCCAGCCTCCGACGCAGGAAGTTATTTGTCCGCTCGATTTTTCAAACGATTGATAGGTTCCACGTCTTTTCCGAGAAGGATGCATTGATTCTAAGGAGAACGTTCTCGGTGCCTGAAGAGAGAATCACTGTGATACGGCAAGTAGTAGATGTGTCCAGATATAAACCGGGCTTGGGCAGGAACGGAAAAGTGATACTGTACGTAGGTCGAATAGCGTACACTAAGGGTCTCGATGTACTCGTGCATGCATGCAGACTAGTTGGGGCTCCGTTTGAGCTTCGGATAGTGGGTCCGGCTTATGACCGGCGTTACCTTGAGAAGGTGAATCAGTTGTTGCGTAGGCTTCCAGACCACGGATTCACGGTGAAGTTTCTCGGCCGTGTAGGATCGGAAGAATTGAAAAGTCTTTACTCTTCAGCCGATATCTATGTGCTCCCTTCCAGAATGGAAACACTACCTTTGAGCCTTTTGGAAGCGATGAGCAGCGGGGTTCCTGCCGTAGCAACCGATGTTGGCAACGTTCGAGAGGCGGTAGAGGACAACATAACGGGCTTTGTGGTGCCTCCCGACAGCCCTCATGCTTTAGCGGAAAAGATTCAGGCTCTACTGGGCAATGACGCCCTCCGTGTCAACATGGGGGTTGCATCAAGACAGGTGGCATGCGACAAGTTCTCAGCGGAACGTAACTTCAGCTCTATGATGCAACTCTACGACCAAATCGCTGGAGAAAGAGAACAGAACTAGGATAAAGGCAGCAGGCGATTGGTATTCTGCCAATAGCGAAAAAGGTCGAAGGTCTAATGAGTTGTGAGGACACTTGGGTGTTTCAGACAGCGATATAGATAGGCAATCCCTTGATATGGCTCTGCGTACATAATAGAATAGCGACTTTCGCGAGAGAATAAGTATCGGTATGTGTACGCTTGCAACTCCCTACAATTGAAAGAGAATTGCAGCAAAACTCAATGGGATCTATTTGAGGATTAGGCGATAGATTACGGGCCCTATTACACCGCCCGAACTAATTGAGTTTGCCGTCATTGTTGTAGGCACGCTGCTAATTCTTGGGGAAGCAACAAGGATTGGGTTACTCTGGTTTTCCGGATTCAGGGCATTTTCCCTACCAACCAAGGAGGGAACAATCGGACTAGACCTTTCGCTGGGCGTAGGTTGTATTGTAGTATTGGCCAATTTCTTGACACCTCTTGGAATGTACGGCCCTCTGGCAGCTTATAGTGTAATTCTGGGTAGCGCAATCCTAGTCGCGTGGCGTATTTCCGGCTCATTGAAAGGCAGAGCGCTCGCCGCTATCCTGGGTCAATCCAGGAGAATAGACCCATTGGATATAGCTCTGGGGACACTAATCGGGATCTCCCTCACCGTGCGATTCGCCGCTATCACGGGTTTGTATGCATTCAGCGAAGCGGACATAATGACACACAGCTTCATTACATCTTCGATTATCAACCAACATGCATTATCTCTCTATTCACCTTATGGATTTGCCAGCTCCTCCATAGGCTTTGAAACAGTCGCAGCCTTCTTTAGCTTCATAACCGGAATTCCAGCAGAGCAATCTGTCACCATCACTACACAGTTATTCAGCGTAATGCTAATTCTGGCCACTTACATCATCGCGTATTCCATTTCCAAGGATAAGCTCGTCGGCCTTTTTTCATCCGTAATCCTCTTTCTCGCCTACTTCCCAATGGGAAACACTTGGGGAGGCGACCCAGAAGTTCTTGGTTTCTTCATTTTTTCTGTGCTAATCGCACTGATCTTCATGAATCCACTTGGCTCTAGCAAGCTGCCTCTAGTATTGCTACTAGGCACGCTAATTGCTGTGGACCCACTAGGTCTGCTAACTGTCGGCGCTTTTCTCATTGTATACATTCCGTACAGGGCCCTCGCTGGATGGACGCTAACCAAGGTGTTTGGCTGTTTGCGCCAATCTGCCCTCATTCTAGTGGGAGTGATTCTCGTTGTTCCAATGAGCTTCATTCAGATTCTTCCCACTGTCCTAGTGAGCGTCTACGGTACCAGTGCCGATGACACGTACCTCTGGAGGGTCTTTGATTTCTCGTATGGAGTCCTCCCCGGCATTCCTAAAGCTTTGCCTCCAGCGGCTTCCTCGTCCAACAGTTTCGCCAGTGCGCTCCCCCGGAGCTTGATTTTCGGCCTTCCTTTTACGCTCGGTCAGATGCGGTCTGTCGTTGCAATGTGGTATGACAGAGGTGGGCTGTATGTTGACTTTCCTCCGCCGTTCCCGCCCGTGTATTACATTTTGGTCCTTGGATTAGCTTTCACCTGTCTAGTCTTGTTTGTAAGTATCTACTCCAAATCGCTTCGGATCAGACTGAGAAAGCATGCCGGATCTGCCCTTTTCGCTCTATTTTGGTATCTCACACTCGTTCTTTTTGAGCAAGCAAACCCGTACGGAGTCCTACCCGCAGTGTATCCACTTTCGACGAATCCTGACAAGATTGTTGCACTCTCTGTCTTGCCACTTGGTGTCATCATCGGTTATTGGTTTTCCCTTTCGATCAAAAGCATCGGGCATGAGTTTGCAGCGTTGCGAAACCAGATTCACTCTCGAGCCAAGTTTGTTCGCAAGAAGGAAGCCGCACTTGGGGTGGCAGTTCTGATTCTAAGCTCCGTCTTCCTGGTGGGTGGAGGGTATATTGCCGTCGAAGGCGGTCAGTCGCGGGCTCAGAATTTCATCTATGATGTACACCAAGGTTCTTTGCTGTCTGGCGACGATTACTCTCTTATGGTATGGATGAAGGCCAATCTCTCAAGTAATGCGGTGATTCTGATAAATCCGGCCGACGCTGGAGGTTTCATCCCAACAGTCTCTGGGCTGAAGGTTGTGGCTTTTGGGTCTAACGAAAACGACCCGCTTTATCAGTATATTCTGAAGGAAATGCTAGTCAACCCAAACGACTCATTGATGCTCGCATACATGGGCGAACTAAGCGTGTCCTATGTGTACATAGGTGCAGTGAGGAACTATACAGTCACTGGGGAAGCTTGGAACCCTTCTTTATTGCTCCACTCGCCCTACTATGCCGTGTACAAACAGATAGGCGACGCGTGGCTGTTTAGGGTGTCGTACCCACAATATTAGCCTGGGAATGGCCGACTTGTATCACCTAGGTTCACTATAACACGAAACCACAAAGCCATTCTCGAGACCCATCGGGAAATGCTCGATTAGCCCGTAGAGCGGCGGAATTCATTTCAGTCCGGGTTCATTTGAGTGCCTAAATGAGAAGAGCATTGTCTCATCCATAATGATACTGATGCGGAATACTCTCCGGGTCCTCTACTGACGGTGTCTTGTGCAGTGAGACACTAATCCTCTGACAGTTCTGTCGGAGCTCTGCAGGCTACTGTTATGATTCTACCTGCCTTAAAAGGCGGACTTTGGTCTCCCGGTGGAAACCACGAAAACGCCTCACAGCAAGAAACGCTCCAAGGGATACGAGAGCGACGTCGGCCACGATTCCGACAATTTGTGACGCGTTTCCAGGCGAGTCTCGCGCGATTGCAACGAAGTTCGCGGTTTCCACAATGTCGTGATTCACGACCACAGTAATCGGATTGTCCATCCCCGAATAACATCCTTCTCCTGAGCAAGTCCAATTTTCAAATCGGTAACCAGCAATCGGCGTCGCCTGGAGATTGACGTCCGATCCGTTTCTTTCGTAGCTGATTGGAACTGGCGGGGTCATGGTTCCCGTGATTGGCGGATTTGCGTTCACGATTAACACCCTACTTGAACTGTCTATCCAGTATACGCCTGATAGATTTGCGGTCAGAATTTGTCCGAAGGAAGGAAAAACGATTCCAGAGTTGATAGCCTGTAGGCGCTCGCCGTAGTAGCTATAGCGAATGCTTTGGGCGGCCACTCTTGCTTGAGATTCGACTCTAGGAACATTCATGGAGTAAAGTTCGCTAATCTCGCATGCAGTGAGCGCATGATTGTAGAATCGGACATCATCGATGATGCCAGCATATAGGTTGCCTCCGCTCGCCGAAGCGCCGATGCCTATATCGGTAGCGAGCAATGCCGAACTTAGGGCGCCCGAATAAATCGCGGTCCCCTGTGAGACTCCATCTACGTAAAAAGCCATTGTCTCTCCCGACCAAGTGAGGGTAAGGAAGTACCAAGTATTCGTTCCAGGCACGAGTTCGGCATCACACGCATCACTTTCGTTCGAACCAGTGGGATTCAGCACTCCACACCAACGATATGCTGGGGCCACGCCATTCTCAATCAGAACATAGCCGTTAGAGGCAGTCTTGGCGCTTATCGGCGTTGCGAATGCAGTGAAGGCAGCAGGTCTAACCCAAAGTGAGAAGGAGCCAGAGTTCGTCGGCGTCGCAGTTGTGGAGATATAATTGGAACCTGAGAACGACAAACAGTCACCAAACCTGCACGATGTATCGTTCCACATTGGTGAGTTGACTAGAGTTCCAGTGCGATTATTTCCGCTCAAGTCATAGGCGTTTGTTCCTGTTCCTTCATCTAAAGGCCAATATCCGCCAAGCCCATTGCAGATTGGGACGGCGCACCAGGTCTGATTTGAAGTAGGATTGACAACAACATCGGGATAGAGAGTAGTGTTCAGGTCGACTTGAACTTGTGCACCGGAAGTCGTGAGGGTGGCAATCCTGTAGGTTCCATTGGTCGAATAGTAGATTTTCGGATTAGTTGTCGGTGAACCCGATGGATAGGATACTTGAACCGTTACGGTGACCATAGAGGAGTGCGCATATGCGCCAACGAAAGAAGTAAGCAGAATTGCGACGAGGACAAAAGGCATCAATCTCTTGAGCATCGCTTTTCTGGAGGAAAGGTTGCACAGATTTATCAGTCTATCTTTCACCTGCTCGTACTAGACAAGTCTTGCGCCTAGCAGGGAAGCGGTTTATCGTAACGGGCGGAGCGGGTTTCATCGGGTCTCATCTTGTAGACCGGCTCACAGAATTGGGAGGGAAGGTCGTTGCAGTCGACGATCTATCGTCTGGCAGAATAGAAAATCTAAACCCCAGGACAGAGTTCGTCCGAGTAAGCATTGCCCAAAAAGAAGCGTTGAACCGCGTCATCAGGAGAACCAATCCCCATGCGATATTCCATCTAGCTGCAACTACCCTGACTAAAGAAAATTCAATGGGATGGGACGATCCTTGGATGCTGTATCGCAATGACGTAGCAGGAACTTTGAACATACTAGAAGCAATTGTTTCTCTGCGACTGGGACCAGTCTTTGTTTATGCCTCAAGCGCTGCTGTATATGGCGAGCCTCGACGTTTGCCCATTGGTGAGACGCATCCCGTAAATCCAATTTCACCGTACGGAGTGGCAAAACTAAACGGAGAAAAGCTAAAGGACGCCTTTTGCAGAGAATATGACATCAGGGCTGTTTCCTTAAGGCTGTTCAACGTGTATGGACCAAGGCAGTCCCATTATGTCATGTACGACCTCTTCACCAAGCTCTACCTGGACAGAAATCGGCTCGAAGTACTCGGTACAGGCGAGCAGATCAGGGACTATTGTTATGTCAGTGATGCGGTCGAAGCCTTTCTCCTGGCAGTTCAAACTGATGCGGCCATCGGCGAGACGTTCAATATTGGATCGGGGAGACCAACGACAATAAGTGAAGTCGCCGCGAAGGTGATAAAGTCGATGAATCTCAATAGAACTACAAAGATTACCTATACTGGAAATACGTGGAAAGGCGACATACGTCGTCTTGTTGCGGACATCTCCAAGGCGGAACGCGTTTTGGGTTTTAGACCGAACACCAACCTCGCCGCAGGAATCGCCAATCTCAGAGACTGGTTTTCGGGTCACCAAAGTTCAAGGTCGAGAGCGGCCAACTACGGCAAGGCCTAGCTATCCGAACATATTGGGCAGACCTCACCAAAGTCAACAGATCCTTCAATCGCAAGAAAACTCGCCTGGCCCGAAGCGAGCTTACCTTAAACGAACCTGCGTTGCTCTGGAGGATTGCGTCTCTATTCGTCCGCTACGAGAGATGGCTCGTAGGCTTCGGGGCAAAGGACGGGCAACAGCCAGGGTAGGCATAAACGGTGGCGTCCTACTTCTTTCGTCTTCGAACAAAATAGCCAGTCGCTGCTGCTAGCCCCAGAGCCACGCCGACAGCGAGTGTCTCGGCGACCGTAGTGGTCGAAAAATTGCCATTGACAGTCGATGTCGTTGTAGTTGTCGATGTCGAGGTGACCGTGCTTGTAATCCTAGCCGTTGTTGTGGTGGTCGAGGTGATTGTCGTCGTGATTGTCGTTGGCGGCACAACCACGGGGATTACCGAATCTGGTTTGTCAGCTGGGTATGTGGCAGGACCGTTGGGACCAATCAAGGTCACCGATCCACCCGAGCTCCCATTGGCGTCTAAGACGAGCAGATCGTTCGAGTAGAGAATTAACGTCAGATTGCAGCCTTGCAGGGAAGAGATTCGATATCCCGTTGCGGCCTCCATCTCTTGTTGAAAGAGGAAAGTCGAAAGCATGTAGGCTGGCAGGCCCTCGGTGTTTGCGAGGTCTCCGCGATAGGGCTGGGCAAGTATCTTACCGCTCACGTTTGATTGATACACCGCATTCATTGCATCCAGAACAATCGGGTTGTTGAACGAGACGCCTCCAAGCAAGAGCCCCGAGGCAGTCTCGCCAAACTGGAAGAGGTAATCCTCGGAGGGGAGCTTTGGATTGATGGTAAGAAACGTGGAGCTGTTCGCAACGAAAGCGTCGACAATGTGCTGATACAACACCTTGTCACCCTGGAGCCCAGAGCACTGGTAGAGCTGGTGGAGCGCCGCCGCCGCCCATCCGTACTCCTCGATCGAAGCACCCGGGTTTCCTCCCACGAACTCCCTGGTAAAACTCTCGACAGTGGAATTGCATTGGTAGAGACTGAATCCAGCCATAGCGAGAAGGTTGGTCGACCGCGAGTAGGCGTTGGAGAAGCCCGACGGGTCGTATCTGTCATAGTAGTAGTTCCAGTACCCGCGCGCAAGGCTCACTAGCGTTGCGTTCTGAGGGTTCGATGCAGCGTCCAAGGCGAGACCATAGGATACGAAACCAAAACCTGCAGGCGGTGAAACTGCGACGCCCACCGGATCCGACGCGATGTACTTTGCCGTGTCGTTCACGAGACGGTAGTCAAGGTGCTGCAGTGGATAGACATCTGAGTAGATTGGCTGGGACAGCACGCCGACCGAGTTTGCTGGAGCGTCATAGGCGATCCCGACCCAACTTAGGTCATCGAACGCGCTGTCTTGGTACCAGTGTTCGAAGTCATTTACAGTCGCAGTGGAGTTGTTGAAACTCACTGCGACAGAATCCTGAGCGAGCGCGCTGAACCGTTCTGAGTAAGGGATTATCAGTCCCTTTTGGGCTGAAGGTGATCCGCTGTTGTAGGCCAGCTGTCGCAGGAAGCTCCCGTCACTCCCGTAGAGCGAAGCGTTGTCGAATTGTCCTGAAGAGGAGAAGACTTGGAGGTAGAGAATGTCGCTTGAAGAGAGCGGAGAGCTCAACGGGAGAACTTGGATGCTCACTGATGCGTAGGGTTTGCCCGCTGCGAGGGTCGCGTTGACGTACAGGTAGAAATCGCCGTCACCTGTTTCGAAGAGCGACCGTTTCGAAAACCCGCCGGAGATCGGAGACACACTTGAGCTGGTGGATCTGTAGATACTGCCGGAGACGAATATCCTGTCCGAACCGAGGTAGCCCACCGTCTTGCTTCCCGCATAGTAATCTCCAATCGCTAGACTCTGGAGGCCAGAAGATGTGGTGTTCTTTACGAGCTGCACGATCCTGTTTGTGACCATGGCATCATTCTGCAGCTCTAGAACCGAACTGTTGACCCGCACCTCGGGAAGATAGTACGACGATGAAGAGCCCAACCCCAGCGATTCTAGGAAACTCAATGCGTGGGACGTTTCGGTCGCGTTGCCCGTTGTCACAGCCATCGACAGGATCTTCCCCGCGTTGTCGGTCCAGAAGTTCTGGTAGTCTACGTCGCTGGTGGTTAGCTCGTCCCTGTAACCCCAGCCTGGAACCCAGTGAGAGGATAGCAGATTTGCGCCCGTGTCGGCGGTCGTAGTAGAAGATGATGACAAGGAGGACGACGAGCTGGCTGTGCGGGAGGCGGAGCTCGCGTAGCCGAAAACAGTCATTGAAAGAAGCAGGAAGACGGTGACACCTACGGTCAGACCTCTGGAGACCATCGCGTCAAGCTACGCAGGAAGATGATTTGAAGGTGAGGCAAGGGCGCGACTCTCACGATTCAGAGCGGAGACATGAACGAGTCTCGGGGCGTCACCCGAATGATCCAATGCGGATTCGAAAGCCACTGTCTGGCCCGGTAACAGGCGATGCTGAGGGCCCAAAGGAGGTCGTCGTGACGGCCCTGGGGATGATCGTAGTGGGGGCGCTCGCTGGCGCCGATTATTCTCTCCTGCTCCTTCATCTGCGCCAGCAGTTCGGGCACGAACTCTCCTGATCGAGGGAGTACCAGGTAGGGCGGAGTGCCCGCCCGCTTGCGCTGGAGAAGGTTGCGCAGGTAGGTGACCATCTCGTCCTTGGTGGTCAGGGAGAAGAGTATCCCTTCGGCGTTGACCCCGAAGGCCCTGTACTGCTCCACGATGGGCTCGCCGGCGTTGCCGAGGTCGACCGCCAGCACCCTGGCGTGGTCTTCCCTGTAGAACCTGTGAGTGTCCTCCATGACAATGGAGTAGTCGGTGTGGGGCCACTGGTAGAGCCTCTTCACAGTCGCGACCTTCTCCTGGATCTGCAGGGAGACGTAGGTCGCAAAGTCTCTGTGCTTGGCGAGGTCCTGGCCCGCGACGACGGTCGTGCGAGGAGGGACGGGATTGAGAGCCAGCTCTTGGGCGCACTTGGGGCACTTCCCCTGACCACCGACCTTCGCATCCGTGGCGAAGAGCCCGTGCTTGGGGCATCGCTCAATCAATGCCGTAGTCTCCTACCGCGCCGTCGACGAGCTCCGGCTCCAGGGCGGCGTTCTGGCTGCTCAGGAATTGGCACTCGTATTCTTGGCCGAACAGCGGACCTAGACGGGATTTCTCTTTGTCAATGAAGTCCTGCCCGATTAGCGTCCCGAGAGCCACATGATAGGTGAGCCTGATGACCTTCAGCGGCGTTCCGCCGCCGTCGCCGGCGAGGCACATCCTGTGAAAGAAGCCTCGTTGACCAAGGGGAGTGCTAGCCATCCGCAGGTAGCCGTCAGTGTCGGACAGCCTTGAGGTGGTCGCGGACAGGAACTCCTCGTCCTCCAGCAGGCCGTAGTGGGCCGCCTCGTCCAGGAACGCGTACTTCATCCTCGCCCATCCACGCCTCGCTGCGGCGCTCCTCGGCACAACCAAGTAAATCGTGCCGTTGGTCAGCTCCAGCCTCGTCGTCGTGGGCTGCCCGATGATCATGGGCGCGAGAACCCTACTTCCCAGGAAGATGTTCTGGAGCCTCCGCATGTTCTCCTTGGCGAGCCGCTCGTCTTGGGCTCCGAGCATCAACATGTACCCCCGGCAGTCGCCGGCGACACCTCTGTAGGCCATGTCTCTCAGAATCGTCTCCGTGATGCCAATCTTGTTCGACTTCACGATGATGAGGTCCTTCCCCTTGTACTCCAGGATGTCGAGCTGATATGGAAGGAGGGGCGAAGGGAGGTTGGTCATGGGGTGAATCGGGAACCCAATCATCTCGTTAAACAGCCTCGGAGCGTTCGGAAGATGATCCGCCGCCCTCCTAGTCTTCCTGTACTGCTGGTCGAGATACCCTGACATCCAGGAGCACCCTCCTCTTGAACTCCATCAGCTTGACGGCCTCCTTGCTATGCCTGGAGAAGACCTGGCTCCACGCCTCCGAGGAGCTGACATCGCCCCGCTTGAGACCCTTGATCATGTGTTCCTCGGCCCCCTTAGCCAGCCGCTTGTGCTGACGGCCCCACCAGTCAGGGTTGTCCCAGGCGTTCGAAAAGTCGGATGCTGGAGGCTCGCAAGAGCCCGGAGCGTCTGTCTCTCGGCGCTCTTCGGCACCATTCTGGGTCTGCAAAGCGATATCCACGTCTGGCGAACGCTAAATAATCGCAGGCGAAAGAGAGTTTCGCGTGGACTTACCATGGTAACAGAACGCTACTGCCTGACGCACGGCGGTTGGAGCGCCAACGCGCATGACGCCAGCTGTCAGTTTCTCGCCGGTCCTCTTCGGATGGATGGCGAGTACACCATGTTCATCGTGGAGGGGTTCCAGAAGGTGCCCTCCGTCAACAACATCTTCAGCATCCTCTACGCGATACTCGATGGCCCGAAGTCACAATACCAGATTGTCGGTGCGACTGATCTTGCGCGTCAGACGGTTGCAGAGACACTGGTCCCAATGCTCAGTTACAGTATGATCACGATAACTCCGGAGCCATACCAGGGCGCGGTTGACGATACCAAGCTGGTCGGGATAACTGAGCAGGGTCGGAAAGCGTTCGTGGGCCTGGAGCCATGGATGGACAAGATGTTCCCGAACTGGCGGAGTCAAATCGGCCAGACAAGGGCCGACCGTCTTAGCAGATTTCCCGTTGACTGACGGCAAGAACCGTCTCGGGACAACGTGTCGCGCGCACGACGACCTTCATCCTCAGTTTGCCCCCCTTCGCACCTTGATCCCCGTGTGCCGCCGATTGTACTTTGGCAGAAGCTCCATGAGGCGTCGGACTACATCGTCGGCGTTCTCCACGGGAATGACTCTGTCGTCCCTGAGCCCCGGATACCGTCTCCTCGAGTCTATGCGGGTCCCCGCGAGTCTGCCGCTCCAACCGTCGACCCGGTAGGCGAGGATGAGTCGCTTCAGAGTCCATGCGAAAGCGATTTCTGAAAGAGTGCCGGCTCCTCCGCCCATTGCCACCACGGCGTCGCTGTTCGCCACAATGAGGTTCCTTGCAAGATCAATTCCTGTGGCGATTGTAATGTCGCTGTACCCATCTGCCTCAGACGGGTCGAAGCCTGGGAGAACCGTGACGAGGTCTCCCTCGCGGTAGCGCGCAGAGCTTCTCGCTCCTTCGGCGAGCGCCTTGGCCAGGTCCTCGGGACCGCCGGAGACTATCCTGTAGTTCTCATCGATTAGACGCCTACCCAGAGCGACCGTCAGCTTCCGCTTTCGAGCGCTGAGGTGTACGTCGCCTATGACCCCAATCGTGTATCGTTTCATCCTAGGACGCTCCGTAGGAAGGCTTGGAGACCATCTCCGCAATTAGGCTTTCCCGCTCCTCCTTCGCGAGCGTTCGCTTCAGCGGGGAAGGCTCGTGCTGGTAGTGCGCGCCACTGGCCTCCCCCATCTCCTCCGACCCCACGGAGCTCTCCTGGCTCTCCTCCACGACGGCCTCAATGCGCCGACGCCTCGATCTGATGGTCACGGCGGCGTACGCCAGAGTCGCGGCCAGCGCTACCACCGTCAGCGGCAGCAGCTCCCGGAGAGTCTCGGGAACCCGACAGCCTAGGCGCACAACGCGGTCCAGGCTCCGCCTTCTTGTGCTCGACCATCAGACTTTGGGTCTTGAGAACGAATCGAGAAACCGTCCTATTCTATGATACGACGCGCCATAGGCCACGCTCGAGACCGCCATGTAGAACCCGAACCAGAGCACCAGGTCGTGGGAGCCTCCTCCTCCCCACACCAGGGCCTCGCCCGGAGCTTGGGACCAACCCGTGAAGGTCCTGACCAGGTCGCTGAGGAACATCCCCAGGACACCGATCACGTACAGCTCGGCGGCCCTTCCGAGGGGCGACACGTTCCTGCGCTCCGCGGTGTAGGCGAGCCCGACCACCGCCCCCAGGGTGGCGAAGAGAGACCCGAACCGGACGGGCGCCACCAGAGACCCCGAATTGGCCTGCACCAGGCCGAAGACTGCCAGCGCGATCATCGAGAGCAAGAATGCCGACGCCCAGAAGAGCCGGCCGCGAAAGAGCATCGACCTCCCCTCGATGTTGTTCGAACGCTCGACCATGACGACGAGGACGACAGAAAGCAGTATGGGCAGCACCGCTCCGTACAGATCGATTCCGACCTCCTCAGAATACAGCGGGAACAGGGCAATTCCCAGCCCGAACTCTGGGACGAGATCCAGGAGGACAAGACTGATCGCCAGGGCGAGAAGGATTGCCGCCAGGCCTCCCAGAACAGAGGCCCATGCCCCAGATCTGGCCTCCTTGCCTGACGGATCATTGCCGCCCATGCCTTGCCAAATCCGTCCCAACCTCCTTAAGTCTGCGTCCCACATCTCTTTCTTCTTCGAAGCCAAAGGGGCGCACCTGAAAGGCGACAAGCTCTGGACTTGGGAGTCTCTTTTGGCGACCTCTCCCCCTCGCCGACCGAAGAAGACGGTGGCCGCTTATCTCCCCTGTGCTGACCGTTCGACACATGGCTCAGAGGCACGAAAGGTGCGACAAGTGCAGGAGGCTCTGCGTCGAAAAGGACAACTGGCTCCGAGGCCCCCTGGAGGGGAAGTACGAGTACCTGTGCGGGACTTGCGCCCGGATGGAGGAGATGGTCTGGCCGCTGAAGTGGAAGCGGGAGGCCGAAGACCCGCGATGACGGTGGTCTAAGTGGTCGATTCGGTCTGGCTGGCGCTCGGAAAGGTTCTGTCCCATCAGCGGGTGATTTCTGAGGGCGCCCAACGACTGGCGCTACTGACTGGCGCCGTCGCTTGCCCGCTGTTCAACTCGTGCTAATCTCTGCTCTATTTCCCTGAGCGATTTCTTGAGCCGATTGACCGCGTCGTAGAGCTCATGCAGAGACCAGATGAGGGCGAAGAGCAGAAGCGCCGGAATCAGCAAGATGATGACATCAGCAAAAAACTGACGACTCTTGGCGAAGATCGATTCCGTCCGTACGGTTAGGCCGTCCAATGCTCTCGATGCGGGGCGACGGCTTTCTTAAGCAGTTCCATCCACCTAGCGAATCATCAAGAAGCTCTGTCAAGCCTTGAACACGCACAAAGGTCAACAAGACCGCAGTACTGTCAATATGATATATCGACGCCGAAATGGGCATTGGGGCAGCCCATGGCCCTGGACATAGCGAAGCGGTCTGTGCGGGGGAGCGCGCGCCGGCCGTAGTCAGGTACGCGGCCTACTACACTTCGCGCGCGCGGGCAAACTCCCGCAGAAGTCGCGGGAATCGGGATTCAGGGCCGAAATAGGCGAAACGAACTGACTCGAAAGGCCACGGCGAAACCGAAGCGAATCGGCTAGGCTTTATCACCCTTAGACAATGCGCCTGACATGCAAACCGTCGACGATGGATGGCGAACGAAGAGAAGGAATCCCTTGCCGAAGAGAGTCATCGCTGTCCTTGTTGTCCTCTTTGTTCTTGTAGCCGCGCTTGCCGTGACCTCGGTCTACTTCTACTCCCAATATGAAAGCGAAGTTAATGTCAACTCGCAAAACAGCCAACTTGAGAACGGCATCTCGAAGGCCGCCGCTGATAATTGCGAAGTGGCCAATTTCCGAGCCATGAATCCATCGCCTTACACCTTTGACCCGCTGCTCCCCAAGTCCTTGGGAAACGCGACAGGGGCTGGCATCGGTCTCGTAGACTACTGGCCAGTTCCCATCAACAGCTCGACCTTCCAAGTGTATGAGGTCTGGAGCGTAGGCTATGCGCTGAACGGAGATTTCACGAAACTCTACCACATCAACATGCTCTGGATCGTGAATTGTACACTAGGCTGACCGTATGAAGAAAGGACGTTTGGTGCTGTCTCCCACTACATCTCCCGACTTGCACTAGCAGAACAGAGAATCAGCGGATCTCCCGACAATGCGCCAAAACCACCGAGGAGGGAAGTCACCCATCATTGGACAGAACCTCAAGCGCGCGCAGGGGTAGGTGTCGAGGGAAAGAACAAGTGGTTGGCGTTGCTCAAATCAGCCGTTCAGGGAGGGACAGAACCGTAAATATCCCGCCTAAGTGTCAATTCCCGTGCCAAGGCGCTTTGTCTGGACTGCCTTCGCCATTCTGCTTTCTGTCCTCTTCTTCATCTTTGTTCCCGTGATTCACACAGGGTGCATGTCCTGCGAGGATACCGTATGCAGCCTTCTATTGCATCGAGCCTACGTATCCCTGTCCTACCATTTCTTCACGTTCGGCGTTGTCTGGATTGACAACGGTGCGCTTTATTGGGAGACGGGCCAGAATCCCTTCAGTTGTCAATAGCTCATCACCCGCGACGCAACGGAGGGGGGAATCACCCGTAGATTCAACAGAGCCGTGGTTAGCGATGCTCACCGAGGCCATAAATAACACGAACACGCAATCTGAGGGAATGAAGAGGTCACACGTTGATGCCCTCGGAATTGTGGCTATCGTGCTCTTCTTCCTCTTCATTGTTCCTATGATTCCTGAGACTCTCCCGTTCTGTAAAGGCGGGCCCCCACCGCACGGCTACTATTCTATCACATTCTTTCTCTTCGGTGCCGGGGTGGTCTTCTATCAGGGGACGACCCATTTGATGTGGAGTAGATTCCCTTCCTGTCAGTAGTCACCATCGCCCAATGTCGGACAACCCCTCAAATCACTCGAACATTGGACAGAACCCTGATTGGTTCTGTCCCGTAATCGCGTGGTTTCCCCGACCGTCCCGCGTCGGGTTATTTCGGTTTCTCAGGGACTCTGTTAACTTCCTTGCATGATTAGTTCGTTCTCACGAACCCGACCACGGATTTCAGCATGCGTCATTCCAGCAGAAGTAGTAAAACTGAGAGTGGGGCCAAACCCCATAGGAACTCTCTCCCCCAAATCCAAGGAAATATCTTGTCACCGATTGCCTTTGATTAGGGATACAGAGGAGCCCATCGTGACATTCCGCACTAGGGCCCGTGATGAATGGGATGAAGACGAGCACGGCCATTACGAAGATGACGAGACTGACGACAATGACCTTCGTCCGAAGCCTCATTATACCAGTTATCTTGTCAGGGATTTCTTAAGCAGTTCCATCCACCTAGCGAATCATCAAGAAGTAGTGTCAAGCCTTGAACACGCGGATAGGTCAACAAGACCGCAGTACTGTCAATATGATATATCGACGCCGAAATGGGCAGTGGAGCGTCCCATGGCCCTGGACATAGCGAAGCGGTCTGTGCGGGGGAGCCTCATCCTCTTCGCTTCGAACTTGGCTGCTACGGCCATCAATGCCATTACGATCATCTTGGTGGCGAGGCTGCTTGGGGCCTCCGATTACGGCATCTATTCTCTGGCACTCGTGATCCCGGGCATTCTGCAACTCTTCATCGGGTTCGGAGCGCTTCCGGCCGTGGTCAGGTACGCGGCCTACTACACCTCAATCGGAAGGGAAGACGAAGCGAAGAGGTTCACCATGAACGTCATGATATTCCTGTTCGTGACCGGAGCGATCCTGACCGTCATCAGCTCCTTCCTCGCCGGAAGTCTCTGCACCCTCGTTCTTCAGCGCCCTGACCTCACGTCGTACGTCCAGCTGACGTCGCTGACAGTGCTCGGGACGACGATTCTCCAGACCGCCTCGACTGCGGCGATTGGCTGGAACTCGATGGCTCTGTCAGGGTCTACGTCGGCCGCGCAGGCGCTCATCAAGCTGGCCCTGGCCCCGCTCCTCGTGCTCGCGGGCTTCGGGGTCACCGGGGCCCTCGTCGGTCACCTGATGTCTTTCTTCTTGGCCGGGACCATCGGGGTGGCGATCCTCTACATGAAGAGGCTCAGGGGTTTCGGGAGCGTGAGAAACTTCGCCGCTGACGTGAAGATGATGAACGTCTACGGCCTCCCGGTCTACGGAGGCACCGTCCTGTTGGGCCTGGCGACCTACTTCGTCTACGTCCTCCTCTCCCGCATTGCCCCCAGCTACGCGGTGTTCGGCTATTACCAGGCGGCCGTCAACTTCACCGCGCCCATCGCCCTCCTCGCCTCGGCCATGGTCAGCGCGCTCTTCCCCGCCTTCGCCTCGATCGACGGAGTGAAGGCTGACGTCAACTCGGCCTTCAGGCACGCGTACAGGTTCGTGGCCTATCTCCTGACGCCGCTCATCGTCTCCATGATCGCGGGCGCGGGCCCGCTCGTGAGCCTGCTTTATGGCTCCGGGTACAGCGCGA
>Ga0208687_1000233_pt1 | contig 50198 bp, 44 predicted proteins | sample June2015DPH_6_10_FD_184695 | JGI IMG/M metagenome (GOLD analysis project Ga0208687, IMG submission 184695) | Peatland microbial communities from SPRUCE experiment site at the Marcell Experimental Forest, Minnesota, USA - June2015DPH_6_100... | ecosystem: Environmental > Terrestrial > Soil >...
AACAATCGCCATATGACTGATGACATATTGTTCTTCTCTGGTAAAATGATGGTAGGGCATGATGGGCTCCTTTCCGGAAAGAGTGTTGGTGGTGCTTCACTCTACCAGAAAATCCCGTCATGTCCTTCAATGATCTGTCATGTGGTGCACTTTGAAGTGGAATTCACCCCATCCAGCTCAACGGTAAGCTCTATCAGATAGAGGACAGTATCCGTGCGAAGAGGGTCACAATAGAAGAGCTGATTGATGGCACCATGAGAATCCGCTATAAGGGAGTCCGGGTAGCTTTCCATGAGATCGTACAAAGACCGGCCACACCGGAGAAAGAGCGTCCATATATCGCCAGGGGGAAAGGCCACCGCCCTCCGATCGACCATGCGTGGAGACCATCCTGGTTCAAAAGATCCAGAAAAGAAGAACACTGTGGGAATATGGAAAAGGCTCCGCCTTTTCCATATTCCCACAGTACGGCGACGGAAGGGTCATGAGCAGGGGATCGGTACGAGAAGAGAAACAGACGATAGACTACATACCGGACATTTCTACTTTGCTAAGAATAGGACATTTCTACTTTGCGTTGACACATTCTGGCATTTTCCTTGACGTACAAGGATGCAAGTGATAATGATTAACGGGTGCCGGGACCGGCGACGGGCAAGGCGGCAAAAAAGTAGCCTGTCCCCTTTTTCTTCCGCCGAGCCCACGGGAAAACCATGAAATATGATGAGATCGGTGAATGGTCGGAAATTAAGCTTGATATGATCAAGAAGTATGCGGGCGCATATACGAGCATCCTGAGCAAGAAGGAATGGTGCAAAGGCTACGCATACATTGATGCATTCGCGGGTGCCGGTCAGCATATCAGAAAGGCCACGGGCGAACTCATTCCGGGCTCCCCTCTGAATGCCCTTCTGGTGAAACCTCCCTTCACGGAGTATCACTACATAGACCTGGACAATGAAAGGGCTGATGAGCTTGAAAAACTCACCAAAGAGAGGCATAACGTAAGAGTTTATCACGGAGACTGCAATGAGAAGCTCGTTAAAGAGATATTTCCCGGTCTAATGTACGACACCTTTAAGCGGGCTTTGTGCGTCCTTGACCCTTACGGCATAAACCTGGAATGGAAGACTGTTGAATATGCGGGCAAGCTGGGGACTATCGACATCCTGATCAATTTTCCTATCATGGACATAAACCGGAATGTTCTTTTTGATGACCTGTCGAAAACCAAGAAGCAAGATATGGCAAGGATGAACTTTTTCTGGGGTGATGTGAGCTGGCAAGACGTGCTCTATCGACCGAGGGAAGACCTTTTCGGAGAAATCCACAAAATCCGAACAGAAGATTTCAAGCGTCTCGCGATCGAATATCAGAATAGGCTCAAGACAATCGCCGGGTTCAAGTTTGTGCCGGAACCTGTGTTAATGAGGAACAGCAGAAACGGACCGCTCTACTACCTCTTTTTTGCGTCTGCGCAACAGGTGGCACAGAAAATCATTATGGATATATTTCTAAATACAGGCAAAGGTCATGGAAGACGATAGCTTGCTTGTCGCAGGGCAGTTGCAGAGCTACAGGGTCAATCCATGTGAGGAGAATCTTGTAAACGAGCTATGGGCGCTCCAAGGTAGGTGTGACAGGAAGACGGCAGAAGGTATTGCCGAGAGGGCGCGCCTTCCCTTGAAATGGATTGACACGGTTCCAGCCCGAAACGGTGAAAAGGGGATGGATAAGCTTTTGGCGGAACGAGGTGTGCTTCTGCTTCGTAACCGGACGAGCCCATTCATCGAGCAGTTTGGACATCCCATAGGCCGGTGCGCCAAGTTCTACAAGCTCACGGCTTACAACAACTGTAATTTCTGGTGCGAGTACTGTTACCTCTACCTGACTTTCCGCACCAATCCCGTTTCGACCCACTTCGTGAATTATGAAAAGATGTTCAAGGAAATCGTTACGTTTGATGAAAGTGACATACCGGACAGCCTGAGAGTGCTCAACCTGGGCGAGTTGTGTGATCCACTCGCGGTAGAGCATGTCACCGGATTTGCGGAAAAGCTTATTCTGTTTGCCGCAGAGCATACGACGAAAACAAAATTGCTTTTTCTCACCAAAGGTGCCGATGTAGAATCCTTGCTCCATCTCGCTCACGGGGGAAAATCAATCATGTCCTTCAGCGTCAATACGGACAGGGTGTATCGACGCCTTGAACATCGGACGGCAAGACCCGAAGCCCGCATGACCGCCGCAAGACACTTGCAAAAGGCCGGGTATGAAATACGCTTGCGCATTGACCCCATAATCATCTATGAAGGATGGCAGAAGGAATATGAAGACCTTGTCGATGCAGTTTTCCGGCACGTTACACCGGCACGAATTACCTTAGGCGAATACAGACCGTCAAAAGGGCTTGTGAGTCACATAGAGTCGCGGTTTCCCGGATCGCCTTTACTGGACATCACGGCCATGCTCATAAACGACGGCGTCAAGCTCCGATATCCGGAAAAGAAACGTGTCGCCGTCTTCCGCGCCATCATCGACAAAATCAAGCAACATTATCCGGAAATGAGAATCAGTCTTTGCAAAGAAAATCCGGCAATATGGAAACAGGCAGGAATCGATGCAGGAGGGCTGTATTGCAATTGCGTAGGCTGACGTTTCAGCCGCCCCCTATCCCCCAGCCTTTTGTTCAGCAGAAGGAGGGAGGGCAACACGCAATGTCGCGGGAAGCTCAGAGACTCGGGAATTTAGACCACTGGGAGTTGAAAGCATCGTGTCCGCGCAAATAAGAGTCTGGAGGCCGCTTGAAAGGCCCGAGTTGGGAATGGCCAATTCGGTCAGCGATGTCATATGCCGGCAAGAGTGGCTGAAGGTCGATTTACTGACGTCGGTGCGGCGGGGACCGACGCTTTTTTTAGCGTCGGACTATGGCGGTGCGCACAAGGGAGCGCATTTCGAGACATTCTCCTTCTTGCTCATAGATTTGCAGTATCTGTGGTTGTGGGAGGAACTTCGAACGAAGCTCCGTAAGCACACCCTTCTCCAGCGCAGGCGGATGGCGTTTAAGTCACTCAACGATGTTACCCGCTGGCAGGCGGTAGTTCCTTTCCTCAGATACGCTAACACTCTGCCTGGGTTACTCGCGACCTTTGCTCTCGACCGTGGCGCGATGGATATAGTCTCCGAGTCGCCCCCAGAATCGGAGGACTCGGTAATAGGCGTTCTTAACGACTGGAAGCTTTCCCCATTTCGAAAACTCAGTTGCGTCGCACAACTTGGTGCCACGCTTGTTGCTGGCATGAGTGCCCCTGGTCAGAACGTCATCTGGATCTCCGACGATGACGACATCGCTCCAAACCGGGAGAAGCTCTTTGAGGCCACCCGCGTCATTGGACAATACATGAGCGTGATCCTCCCTCATGATATGGGGCACCTTCGATTTGGAACGGCCGGGACGGTAGACCCAGGCGATCTGCAGGCGGAGGACTTGTTGGCATTAGCAGACCTTGCATCGGGCACCGTTTCCGAAATGCTCACACTTTGCTGGCGAAAGGTAGGGACGGGCGGTAGCAAAATCCTCCTGCCAGGCAGTCGATTTTTAACAAACAAGGCAAAGCTGATCGCCAACTGGCTCTCGGAAAGCGATCACCCACTCCGCAAACTTATCATACTTGTTGAGGGAACGGGTCGGAACTATAAGACGAAAAGCGTCAATATCCTTTCCGAGGACAGCGGCAGGTGCCAGTCGTCGTTCGACTGGCGCAGGGAGGTCAACGAGCATCTCAAAGGAAGAATTGTCGCCTGGGAGAGGACGTAGGGACGCTGGTCGCCCACAAAGCTATGCGCAAAAAGCGCCCGGCCGAGGCGATTTTTGATACCATGGAAAAGTTGTGCGCCTCCCGATTGTCTTGTTGACGAACAGGGTAGAAAGTTAAAATTGTGAGCCAGGAGATATGGGGGCTGAGCGGGCCTGGGCTATTTTCGATGGATTTTCACGTGATCGAGGGGTCGCCGACCGGAGCATAGTTTGACACTATGTGAGGACCGCGCGGCCCCGAGAGACAGGGAAAAGGCGCGAAAAGAGCCAGGCCCCATCGGCAGATGCGCCTATAGGCGGCCGGGCGCGGGCCGGGCGCCTACGGGCGCAGCTTGTGAAGGTCCTTGTTTTTTTCGTACAGTATCTTCAATCCCCGGAGCGTCAGGAGCTCGTCCACCTCCTCAATGGATTGGGATTCCCCGTAAATCAGCTTTGCCAGGCCCCCGGTAGCTATCACGCGGGGGTTCGTCGAGACCGCCTTCTTCATCCGCTCGACGATGCCGTCCACAAGGCTGATATACCCGTACACGATCCCCGCCTGTATGGCGCTGACCGTGTTTTTTCCGATGATCTCCTTCGGTTTTACGAGCTCGACCCTCGGCAGCTTCGAGGCGCGCTCGAACAAGGCTTCCAGGGAGATCATGATGCCGGGAGCGATCACGCCGCCCGCATACTCCCCCTTGGGCGTCACGTAATCGAAAGTCGTGGCTGTACCGAAATCGACGATAATCAATGCCTTCTTGTGCTTCTCATAGCCCGCCACCGCGTTGACGATGCGGTCGGCCCCGACCTCCTGCGGGTTATCGTAAAGGATAGGCATACCGGTTTTTATGCCCGGCTCCACGATTATCGGCTCTATGCCTATGTATTTGCAGCACATCATCCCGAAGGGGATGAGAAGGGGTGGAACCACCGACGATATAATCGCGCTTTCGATATCGGCCAGCTTCAGCTTTTCGAATGAAAGAAGGCTCTCGAAGAGTATGGCGTGCTCATCGACGGTCTTGCTCATCTGCGTATTGATCCGCCAGTTGTTGAGCAGCGTATCGCCCCTGTAGACGCCGAAGACCACGTTCGTGTTGCCTATATCGATCACGAGAAGAGTACCGTAGTCGGCTCTCGCGGAAGCCTCCGGCGGCCCGGGCACGACCCGCCTGGTCCGGCGCACTTGGGTCCGACCCGGCTCTCCGCCGCCCGATTTTCCTTTCAGAAGATCGCTATAAGCTGACATCGCCCGCTATCACCCTTGTAATCGTCCCGTTTTCAGAGAGTAAGAGAAGAGCGCCGTCGGCCGCCACGCCCTGCGATACGCCCCGGTATACCCTGTCCGCCTGTGTAATTTCCATGTATTTGCCCCTGACACCGGCCCGCTCTTCCCAGAGGCGGCAAATCTCACCTACGCCCCTGTTTAGCGCGATGTCGTAGTATTTTTCGAGGTTGTTCAATAGCATGCCACAAATATGGGCCCTTTCAAAGCGCTTTTTTGTCTCCAGAAAAAGAGACGTCGCCCTGTTCCTGATCTCCTCTTCCATGTCGTCCAGGCCCATGTTGACGTTCAATCCCACGCCGACGACAACGAAGCGCACCACGTCGGGATACGCCGAAATCTCGAGGAGGGTCCCGCAAACCTTCCTGCCGTCGGAGGTCAGCACGTCGTTCGGCCACTTGAGCCGAGGCTCGATACCCACAGAGCTCACCGTATCGAAGGCAGCGAGGCAGGAGATGAAGGTGAGCGGGTAGACCTCCGAGGGGCGGAGGGCCGGTCTCAGGACGCAGGACAGGTATATGTTCTTGCCGTAGGGGGAATGCCACTTCCTCTTCAGCCTGCCCCTTCCAAGGCTTTGCGTCTCGGCTACCACGCAGGTGCCTTCCGGGCAGCCGCCGACCGCCAGATCGAAAGCCTCTTCGTTGGTCGAGCCTACGGAGTCCCTGTAGAAGATCTGTCTTCCCACGAGCCTTGTGGTAAGGTAGCGCTCTATCTCACCGGCGCGAAGCCGGTCACTATTCATTTTCCACCCTGTCGTAATGGGAGAAATACATGGTGAAGGACGCCCTCCCCTGGGAGAGGGACCTGATGTCGGTGGAGTAGCCGAACATCTTCGTGAGGGGCGCATTTGCCTGGACCACGGTGGTCCTGTCCTTCGCGGAGATGTTCAGAATCTGGCATTTCCTGGCGCGAAGGTCGGCGATGATCTCACCAAGAAACTCGTTCGGCGTCGTGACCGTCAGGGACATGATGGGCACGAGAAGGAGCGGGTGCGCCTCCTGACAGGCCTTACGGAACCCTTCGTAGGCGGCCATCTTGAGTGTCAGCCGTGCAAAGTCGGGGTTGCTGAAGCCGGCCTTCAGGATATCGACGCGCAGGTCGGTCAAGGGAAAGCCCTTGATCGGGCCTATCTGGACCGCCTCACGGACGCCCTCCTCCAGGGCTGAAAGATAAGCGAACTCGGGCTCCGTCTCAGGGATGCGGGGGACGATGGATACGCCCTTGCCTCTTTTTACCGGTGAAAGCGTCAGGCTTACCGAGCCTTTGTACAGGGTCCCGCTGATGACCTTCTCGAAGGTATGATCCACGCTTGCCCGGTGCTTGATCGTTTCCTTGTACACCACCTGCGGCTTGCCCACCATAAGGTCGATGCCGAACTCCTCTTTCATCCTCCGCACTATCACGTCGAGGTGGAGCTCCCCCATGCCGGAGACAATGGTCTGGTACGAGTCCTCGTCCGTTTGCACGAGAAACGTCGGGTCCTCCTCGGCGATCCTGGAGAGCACCTGGAGCAGCTTCTCCTGGTCCGCGTTCCTTCTGGGTTCGACAGCCACGGAGATAACCGGCTGGTACATTCCGATCGGCTCGAGCGTGATAGGCCGGTCCTGGACAAGGGTGTGCCCCGTCGAAGTCTCTTTGAGACCCACGATTCCCACGATTGCGCCGACCGTCGCCTCCTCGGCCCGTTCCTTGTGATTGGCATGGATCTTATAAATCCTCGACACCTTCTCCTTCTTCCCTAAGTTGACGTTGTAGATTTCTTCGCCCACCTTCAGTCTGCCGGAATAGACCCGTATGTAGACGAGCTTGCGCCCCTCTTCCATAAGGACCTTGAAGGCAAGGGCGCACAGGTCTTCGTCGGTGCGCGCCTGCCGTTGCTCCACCATGTTCGTTATGGGGTTCACGCCTTGAACCGGGGGAACATCGAGGGGTGAGGGGAGATAGTCGACGATAGCGTCGAGAAGGGGTTGTATCCCCTTGTTCCTCAAGGCGGAGCCGCAAACCACGGGCACGCAGTGGAGGGCGATGGTCCCCCTCCTTATCGTCGCGCGCAGCTCGGCCTCGTCAATTTCGTCCCCTTCAAGATAGCGCTCCATGAAGCGGTCATCGAGGAGCGAGAGCTTTTCAAGGAGCTTCTCCCGGTACTCTGCCGCGGGCTCTGCCGCCTCCTTAGGGATCGATACCGACCTGTAGCTTGCCCCCAGGCTTTCTTCGTCCCAGACTACCGCCTTCATCGAAAGCAGGTCAACTATGCCGTAAAAGCCGTCCTCCCTGCCGAGCGGTACCTGGAGCACGAGGGGGTTAGTACCGAGCTTCTCGACCATCATATCTACGACCTGGAAAAAATCGGCCCCAAGCCTATCGAGCTTGTTGATGAAGGCGATCCTCGGCACACGGTACTTGTCCGCCTGGCGCCAGACGGTCTCCGATTGGGGCTCGACGCCCTCGACTGCGGAGAATACCCCGACCATACCGTCAAGGACCCGCAACGAGCGTTCCACCTCTATGGTAAAATCGACGTGACCCGGTGTATCGATGATCTGCACCTCGTGGTCGTTCCAGTAGCACGTTGTGACTGCCGATGTGATGGTGATGCCGCGCTCCTGCTCCTGCGGGAGGTAGTCCATGGTGGCGGTGCCCTCGTGGACCTCGCCCATCTTGTAGGTCTTGCCCGTATAGTAAAGGATCCGCTCCGTAACCGTCGTTTTGCCCGCATCAATATGGGCCGCGATGCCGATGTTCCTGATCCTTGACAGCCTGAGGTCTTCCCGCTTCATCGGTAAAATATGGACGATATCGGCCGAAAAGTCAACTTCGGCAAGGCGGGGGGCCTGGGCAAGAGCACTCGCAAACCCCCGGTCCATTTCCATTGCAGACCCTGCCCTCGTCGTCGCCGGGTGTAAGTTGTCTCCCCGAAGAAGGAGCTTTTTTACCCCCGGACGGGAGGACCTTTTCTTACCGCGAACATTCGCGGGGAATTACGGGTAAGGCCGGTTGCCACCCGCCTGTGGACGGCGGGTACCCGGCTACCGTTGGGAGCGGAAGAATAAGGTGCGAGCGGCCGGGGGGAGTAGTTTCAGCTTCTTCACCAAGTGCGCTTGCCGTCGGGTGGGGGACGGAAAGGCCTACGACCTCTTTCTGAGGACCAGGGAACCTGCGCCGCCCGCGAGGGAGACCGCCGCGGAGAGGAGAAAGGCGTACGTGAAGGTGCCGGTCGCGTCCTTGATGTAGCCGCCTATCATCGGCCCCAGGGCCTGCCCGATGCCGAAAAAGAGGGTAATGAAGCCTAAACCGGCGGGCGCCAGCTTACCGCCCACCGCGTCTCCGGCGGCCGCGGCCATTATGACGGGTATGGAAAAAGCGGCGATTCCGAAGACCACTGCCGACAGGTAAAAGCCTGTGTAATCCTTCCAGAACGCGAACAGGATATAGGAAAGAGCAAGAGTAAGATAAGCAAGCATCGAACCGTATCTCCTTCCCACTATATCGGACACCCAGCCGTAAATCACGCCGCAGAAGATGCTGAAGATGCCGAGGACCCCGAATATCCGCCCGGCAGCGACTGCCGGGACCTGCATTTCCTTGGTCAGATAGGCAACGAAGAAGGTCAGGTAAACGATGTAGGAAAAGCCGTACATGAAATAAACGCCCCCGAGCTTCCATATCTCGGGCTCCACCACAATGTCCCTGAAGGCGGAGAAGAGTGTGACCTTCGGGCCCCCTGTCTCCCGTACCTCCCCTCCGTACACGCCGAGACCCATTTCCTTTGGGCTGTCCCGCAGGAAGGCAAAGCATACGAAGGCTAGCAAGAATACTATGATCCCAAGCATAAACCAGGCATATCGCCAGCCCTCCCGGCCGAAGGCGGAGATTACGGGAGGGAGCATGACGCCCGACAAAAAGAGGCCGGTGCCGATGCCCGCCGATACTATTCCGGTCGCGAGGCCCCTCCTCTTAATGATGAACCAGGCTGCAGGCAGGGCCATGATCGGCACGTAGGCGCCCCCGTTGCCGGCGCCGGAGACCAGCCTCGTGAAGAAGGCAAAAAGGAAGGAGTCTGCAAGCCCCGTGAGAAAGAGACTGACGCCGATGACGATGAGGGACACGAAGACGACCCTCCTCACGCCGAAGCGGGCGGCCAGAAAGCCCCCCACAATGGCGAGGCAGAGGTAGCCGATAAAGTTGCCCGTCGCTATGGAACCGAGTTGCGTGTAGCTCAGCATTAGCCCGTCCTTCATGGACGGGAGGATCACCGAGTAGGACATCCTGCCGAACCCATGAGCAAGGATGGTCACGAGACAGCCGGTCGCCGCTATAATCCAGGCATAATGCATGGCTCCACCTCCGTTGTTTTCATTGTAAAAGGGCGGAAGCGGCCGTGTCAACAATTAAAAATGTAAATCCCCTTTACTTTTTTTCTGTGACTGGTAGAATTGGCAGGAGGCGGTGGATAAGGACAACTTCTCTATCTGCTTCGCTTTTTATTGTTTTTCTTAGTGAAAGCAGTGCCGGTGGCACATCCATTAACGGTTTTGTCGGGGGACCGGTATGGGCAACAGAGACGGTTTCTTTCGCGAGTTCACCTTACGGATCTGCGGAAGCCTAAACATAGCCGAGGCCCTTTGGAAATCTCTTCTTTATGTCCGAAAGGTAATACCTGCGGACGAGCTTGTTCTGACAGCATATGACCAGGAACTGGGAGCGCTGGAAATCATCGCTCGGGCCGACGAAAAAGGCTTCACTGCAATTCCGCATAGGGTCCAGATGCAGCCGCACATCTGGAACGAGTTTGAAAATGCTGAAAGCTACCCTCCCGTGAGGATATGCAATGATGTTGCCAAGGACCACATAATCGGAGAGGTCGCCAGGCACTTCAACTGGCCCGACTGTTCCGTGATCGTAGCCCGCCTCATCATCGAACACAAATATATCGGCTCAATCATCGCCCGGGCCGATGGGAAGGGCAGGTACGGCAAGGAGGACGGTGATCTCTGGACGCTCGTCAATGAGCCCCTGGCGATCGCCCTCGACAATAGCCGGCAGTACCTTGAGCTCCTCAAACTGAAAGATATCCTCGCCGATGACAACAGGTACTTATATGACCAGCTGCGAAAAGACATAGGGGCAAGGATAGTGGGGGCAAGCTTCGGTCTCAGGGGCGTGATGGATCAGGTTTACAAAGTCGCCCCCCTAACCAGCCCGGTCCTTCTCTTGGGAGAGACAGGCAGCGGCAAGGGAATCATCGCCAATGCCATCCATGACCTTTCACCGCGAAACAACAACCCCCTGATCACTGTGAGCTGCGGGGCCGTCCCCGAATCTCTCATCGACAGCGAACTCTTCGGACACGAGAAAGGGGCATTTACAGGCGCCCTCACCGAAAGGATAGGACGATTCGAGCGGGCCGACAAGGGGACAATCTTTCTCGATGAAGTAGGCGAGCTTCCCCTCAACATCCAGGCGAGGCTCCTCAGGGTGCTTCAGGAAAAGGAGATCGAGCGGGTAGGCGGCTCTCGACCGATTAAGGTGGATATCAGGATCATCTCGGCGACCCACAGAAACCTGGAGAAACTGGTCTCCGAGGGCGCCTTCAGGGAGGACCTGTACTATCGTCTCGGCGTCTACCCCATCCGCATCCCTCCCCTAAGGGAGCGCAGAGGGGATATCCCGGCCTTGGTCGAACATTTCATCGAGAGGAAGTCCCATGAGCTTAATCTCCGCTCGATCCCTACCCTAGCGCCCGGAGTCATGGACCGGCTCGTCCAATATGACTGGCCGGGCAACGTGCGAGAGGCGGCGAACGTGATCGAAAGGGCGATCATCCAGTCCGACGGGAAACACGTTACCTTCGATGACATAGTCGAGAGGGAGGTCCTGCACGGGGTTTTTCCCAGAAAGGCGGAAGCCCTTCCACCCGAGGCCGATCCTGCTTTCTCCGGCAAAAGGGAAGGTCTCCGTCTTGATGAAGTGGCGGCCCGCCATATCAGGCATGTGATGGAGATGACCGGCGGAAAGATAGAGGGAAAGAACGGGACTGCCAGCATCCTCGGCGTGAACCCCGCCACCTTGAGGTACCGCATGCGGAAGCTCCGAATCCCCTTCGGCCGTTCGAAAAGAGATTGACGAACCTTCCGTGACAACCGAATAACGGAGGACCGGATTCAAGGGTTTAGGTCTGTACGGTCGGGTCCGTGACCTGTTCTGCCGGGCTCCCCTTCCGGATGAGCTTTTGTGAGATCGTGGCAATGAGCAGCAGGGCGAAGCCTATGCCGTCTCCCATGGGAGACGGATAGACGAGGGCAAGTCCCGCAGCGATCAGAATTATCCTCTCCACTATATTCGCCCGTTTGAATAACCATCCGTCAGCGCCGGCAGCCAGGCAGAATATCCCTGCAAAAGCGGTGAAAATGACCCAGAGCATACTCGGGACGGGGCCTTTCAACAGCAATCCGATCCCGCTGGGGTCGAGGACGAAAGTAAAAGGGAAGAGGAAGGCGGGCAGGGTGTACTTCCAGGCCATCATCGTCGTCTTGTAAGGGTTTCCGCCGGTGAGCGCAGCGGCGGCAAAACAGGACAGAGCCGTCGGAGGAGATACTTCGGAGAGGAGCGCATAGTAGAAGATGAACATGTGCGCGGCAAAGTCGGGGACCCCGAGCTGGATCATCGCCGGCGCGGTAATGACGGCGGCAATGATGTAGGAGGCTGTGACGGGTACGGCCAGGCCGATGACCCAGACGATCAGAGCGGAATAGATCGCGGTGAGAAAGATGCTGTGGCCGGCATACGCCAGTATGATCGAGCTGAACTTGAGTCCCAGCCCCGTAAGGCTGACGGCGCCGACGATAATGCCGGCTGCGGCGCAAGTCGATGCGACGCTCAAGACCCCCAGCGTTCCCGCTCTCAGAGCGCGGATCAGCTTGGCCGGGCGGAGGGCCGTGTCTTTCCTGAGGAAGCTGACGGCAAAGCCGATGACCGTTGCCCAGAAAACCGCATATATAGGAGTATAGCCGATCACCATGATGGCGACGATGGCGATGAGGGAAACGAAATGGAACCCGTAGAGCCTCGTGAGCCGGCCAAGGGAGTAGGTCCTGTCGAAGGGGATGTCTTTCACGCCGTGCTTCTTCGCATCGAACTCCACCATAAGGATTATGGACCAGTAGTAGAGGAGGGTCGGCACGACGGCCATAACTATGACGTCCAGGTAGGATATCTTCAGGAATTCGGCAATGAGAAAGGCTGCAGCGCCGAGGGTCGGGGGTGAAAGTATGGCGCCGATGCCGCCCGCAGAGAGAAGACCGCCGGCCGCGTTCTTGCTGTATCCTGCCTTCGCGAGCATAGGGTACGCCACCGAACCGAGGGTTACCGTCGTTGCAACGCCGCTTCCCGATGGGCCGCCCAGTAGGAAGGAGGCAAGGGTCACAGTGCGCCCCGCGCTCGTCGGCTTCCCCCCCATCGCCGCAAAAGAGAAATCGATAAAGAACTTTCCTGCGCCCGAATATTCAAGGATCGCCCCATAGATGGTGAACAGGATTATAAAGGTGGCGGAGACGTCTATAGGGACGCCGAAGATGCCCTCAAGGGTCATGTACATGTGACCGACGACGCGGTCGAGGTCGTAGCCCCGGTGCGTCCACGGGGGCGGCAGCCACGGACCGACGAAGGTGTAAACGAGAAAGACCAGGACGACGCCCGGCATGATCAGGCCCGTGGTCCTCCGGGATGCCTCGAGGATGAGCACTATGAGAATAATGCCGAAGACCTTGTCGAAAAAGGTAGGCACAACCGCCCGGTAGATGAAGTCATCGAACTCTACCAGCATGTAAACGATCACTGCCAGTCCCAGTAGCGCGAGGACCGCGTCGTACCATTGGAGACGGCCCTTCCGGCCCTTGCGGGAAGGAAAGACGAGAAAGGTGAGGAAGAGGATAATGCCTACGTGGATCCCCCGCAGCATCTGCGTAATCACCACGCCTACCGCTGCATAAAGGTGGAAAAGGGTAGACGCCACCGCCACCACCGTGACGAACTTATCCAGCCAACCCGAGAGCCTTCGTGAAGGCCCTTCCTCCTCTTCGATATATTTCTCGGCCTTTCTCAGGGCCTCTTCGCTTATGACAACTTCCCGGTCTGCGTCCTTGCGGTCTCCCATGGTCCCCTCTTCTGTTCGCTTTCTCCCGGTTGGTTTATAAGGGACGGCCTACCTGATTTTCAGCCCTTTCTCCTTGAAATAACGCAAGGCCCCCGGATGGAACGGGATGGGCGACTCGCCGGAGGCCTGGTTCTGCAAAGTGATGTAGCTTGCGTCCTTGTGTACTGCCACAAGCTCGTTCCGGTGCTCCAGAAAGACCTTCGCCACACTGTAGACCAGGTTTTCCGGAAGGCTCTCGTGACAGACGAGTATGTTCCACACGACGGCTATAGACACGTTTTTCGCCTGGCCGGGGTACGTTTTTGCGGGTATCAGGCCCGTAGTATAAATGGGTCCGTATTTCTCGCGCATCTTTGCAACCAGGTCGCCGTGAGGGATGAGCTTGATTCTCACACCCGGGGTCGCGGCAAGGTCGAGGACTGAAGCGGTCGGGATGCCGCCCACCCAGAGGAAAGCATCTATCTTGCCGTCCTTCAGGGCCCCCGCGGACTCGGACACGCTCAGCTTGTCGCGCCTTACGTCCCTATCAGGGTTGAGTCCTGCCGCCTCGAGAAGCCGCAGGCCCATAACCTCCGTTCCACTTCCAGGGGCGCCGGTGGAGACCCTCTTCCCTTTCAGGTCGGATATCTTCTCAATTCCTTTTCCCTCCAGCGCTACCACATGAAGGTTGTTGGGGTACAGGGCAAGGACCGTCCGTAGCGGCAGTTTATGAGGGAAGGGCTTTCCCACGCCGTTGTACGCGTCAAATGCGGTATCGGCCATGGAAAAAGCCAGATCGGCCTTCTTCCTCCCGATGAGAATGCAGTTGTCGACCGACGCCGCAGTGACTTCCGCCGTCGCCTCCGTCGAGGGTATGTATTTTGAAATTACGGCCGCCATGCCGCCGCCCATGGGGTAATAGACGCCGCCCGTTCCCCCGGTCGCGATGGACAACCGTTCCGTCGTCGCCGCCCGGACCGTAGAGGCGGCTAGAATGAGGACCAAAGCCGTCATGACTATAAATGTTTTTTTCATAGCTGACCTCCTGACCTCCCGTTTTTTTTAGTAATATCCTGATGTCATGAAGACATAAATTTCATGGTTCCAGCCCGAGCCTCCGCATCCACGCGAAGATCTTATCCTCCTGGCCGGGCGGCAGGCCCATGGGCGCCGTAGCCGTCCTGCCGCACACACCCAGCCTCTCGAGGCCCAGCTTGACGACCGCAGCGTTGGGACCGAACCCCCCCATCAGGGGGATCAGCGACGCTTTCTTCTGGAGGGCGACCGCCCTGGAGAGGTCCCCCTCGATGAAGGCGTCGTAGACGGATGCGCACAGCTTGGGCGCCAGACTGCACCCGGCGAAAATGCCCCCCCGGGCGCCCAGCTGGTAGGCAGAAAGTCCGAGGGCGGGATTGCCGGCCATTACGGCGAAATCGGCCTCGGCAGTCAGCTCTATGTAGCGCTGAATGCCAACAAAATCGCCCGCGCTGTCCTTCACGCCTATTATGTTCGGATGGGCCGCCAACCTTGCGACGGTCTCCGGGGTCATCGTTATTTTTGTCATCTGGGGGAAGTTGTAAATCACTACAGGCAAATCCGACGCGTCTGCTACCATCTCGTAGTGGCGGATTACCGACGGCTGGTCCAGGGGATAGTAGTACGGTATAGCCACGAGCACGCCGTCGGCCCCCGTGCCGGCCGCAGCCTTGACCTGCTCGATTGTGCGCTTCGTGCCGGGCTCGCCGCAGCCGATCAGGACCGGGACTTTCCCCTGCGCCTCCTCAAGGGTCGCCTCAATCGCGTCGTTGCGCATCCTCTCGGTCATCGCCGGAAATTCGCCCGTGCTTCCCAGGACAAGCACACCGTGCACGCCCCCGTCCAGACAATACCGGACGACCCCGCGCATCGCCGTCTTGTCGACCTCCTCTTCCGGCGTAAGCGCGGTAGCCATGGCCGGATAGACACCCTTCAATTTCAGCACTTACCGCCACTCCCCTCTCGGCTGCTCTCCCCGAAGGAAACGCTTCATCCGGGCGCCGGGCCCTTGCCTTTTGTAATATTGCATAATTTTTCAAATAAGCCAATTGAATATTTCATTCAGAGCCGGACGCTTGCTGCCTTATGCTAATGACTGCGGGAACATAGCGCGCGCCTCCCTGGAATCTCTCCGACCTTCTCAGGGCGAGCGCATTTGAAAAACTATTCCATAATCCAAATGTGGGAGGCCAGATAGCGACGGGCCTTTGGACAGGCGGCGGGTGTGGGTTACCGACTCGTCCATGTGAAAGGGCAGCTTAGAAAAGCACGCGACGACTTCCGGCGAGGTAAAATGCCCCCCGTAGCGAAGGAGCTGTCAAGTCTGGAGCGAGCAAGTCTGTGCGAGCGATAGGACGGCTCCAAAGCGGTGGGGGGATGGGGCGGGCCTTCGGTTGCACAATGGATAGACCTCGGGCATGAGAGTCGTCTAAGCGATAAAGGCGTGCGTTGGCGTGCCCGGGGGGAGCGCTTGACGGAAGAAGGAGCGTCAGCTTTTCTCGGTGCTGAGGCGGGACGGGGCGGGCCTTCGGCTAAGCAATGTGTAGACCTCGGGCATGAGAGCCGGCTTACAGGTAAAGGCGTGCGTTGGCGAGCCCGGGGGGCAACTTACCGACCACGCCTTCGGCGCGGTGCCCGGGCGACGAAAGAGAGGCTCCCCAAATGCGGTTGCCCTGGGCCTTCTTAAAACCTCTTGTGGTCAGGGGCCGAATCTGTTAGGGTAAGAAAAAAAGAACAAGGGGGATGAATGGCGGGCAAGAAGCACAGGATCGCGGTCATCATGGGTGACGGCATCGGAAAAGAGGTTGCACCGCGGGGTATGAGGGTTCTTGACGCTGCGGGCCGGAGGTTCGGCTTCACTCTCGCCTGGGAGACTTTCCCTTGGGGCTGCGAATACTTTACCGCCACCGGCCGGATGATGCCCGCCGACGGACTCGATATCCTCAAGACCTTCGAGGCAATATTTCTGGGAGCCGTGGGCGCTCCGGGGGTGCCGGACCATGTCTCCCTTTGGGGCCTCCTTATCCCCATAAGGAGGGACTTCCGCCAGTACGTCAACCTGCGGCCCGTAAAAACCATGAAGGGGGTGACGAGCCCCTTGAGGCACATCGGGGAGGGGGACATAGACTTCTTTGTCGTCAGGGAGAACAACGAGGGCGAATACTCAAACGTGGGCGGCAAGATGTACGAAGGGACCGAGCAGGAATTCGTGGTCCAGGAGACTATCTTTACCCGGGCCGGCGTAGAGAGGGTAATGCGGTTCGCCTTCGAGCTGGCAAGGAAGAGGGCCAAGAAGCAGGTCACGTCGGCCACGAAGTCGAACGGCATCATGTTCACGATGCCTTATTGGGACGAGACGTTCGGGCGCATATCCAGGCAATACCCCGACGTAAAAACGGAGCAGTACCATATCGACGCCCTCGCGGCCATGTTCGTGCAGCACCCGGAGAGGTTCGACGTGGTGGTGGGAAGCAATCTCTTCGGCGATATCCTCTCCGATCTCGGCCCTGCGGTCGCAGGGGGCCTCGGCATTGCGCCCTCTGCCAGCCTCAACCCCGAGCGGGCGTTTCCGTCCACCTTTGAGCCGGTCCACGGCTCCGCTCCCGATATAGCGGGCAGGGGGATCGCCAACCCCATCGGCCAGATACTCTCGGGAGCGATGATGGTCGAACACCTTGGCTACCCGGAGGCGGCGGGGGCAATCGAGAGGGCGGTAGAGGTTGCGGTGGGGGAGAGGGGCATAAAGACGAAAGACCTGGGCGGCGACGCATCGACCGAAGAAGTGGGGAAGGCAGTAGGCGACCTCGTCAGCGTTGTCTGAAGCCTCACGCGGAACGAGCGGCCGGGTTAGTATTTGATCCCTCTCAGGAATAGCCCATGGGCAGGTGCGGTGGGACCCGCCTTTTCCCTTGCCAGCGAATCGAGCACTTCCTTGAAGCCCTCCCCGTCCATCCGGCCTTGCCCGACCTCGATCAGGGTGCCCACGATGTTCCTCATCATGTAGCGCAAAAACCCCGTGGCCTCGACGATCACGTAGACCATCTCCCCCTTCGCTGCAAGGGCCGCCCTCCTCACCTCGCGCACGGTGCTCCTGTACACCTCATCCTTCTTCTTGAACGCGGAAAAATCGTGCTCGCCCCGGATGAACTCGAGGGCGCTCTTCATTTGGCCTACGTCGAGTCGGTGGGGGAAGTGGAGGACGTAACGGGCAAGGAACGGGGAGTTACAGGGCCTGTTGAGGATGCAGTAGACATAGGTCTTGCTCTTTGCCGAGTACCGGGCGTGGAAGGCTTCATCCCCATCCGACGCGTCGCGGACCCTTATGTCGCGAGGCAGGAGGCTGTTGAGCCCTCTCGTCAGGCTCTGACGGTCCAGGCCCTTATCCGTCCTGAAGTTGACGACCTGCCCCATGGCGTGGACCCCGCTGTCCGTCCTTGCACCCGCGCAGATCTTCACATCGTGGTCGAGGATCTTTTCGACGGTCCCCGCAAAAGTCGCCTCCAGGGTTCGCGCATTCGGCTGCCGCTGCCATCCGTGGTAGTCGGTCCCGTCATAGGAAAGGGTAAGGCAGATATTCCTCACGGCAAGCCCGAGGAGTGGTCCTTTTTCAGGGCAGGCCCTCCTTCTGGGTTTGCGGCTTTCCGGGGCTCCCGTTCTTGCCGTTTGCGGCCTGGTCTTTTTTCACTGTCCTATTCTTGTCCCCTTCGGTCCTCTTCTGAACTGCAGCCCGCGTTTCTTCGATCTTACCCTGCATCTCCGCACGCTCGTCCTCGGCCTTTTTCCGGAGGGCCTGCTTTTCCCCTTCCACCTTCGTGCTCAGGTCCCCAAGCTCCTTCTTCAGACCGATTATCTCGGCCTTTAGATAGTTGTTTTCCTCCCGGAGCAGCCTGATCTCGTCCTTAAGCCGATTGTTTTCTTTCTCATAGGTGTTGCAGGCGAGAAGCAGCAGGGGCAAACAAAGAAAAACCAAACGCTTCATGATAATTATTCTCCACGATGTCGGTCCGATTGTCAACGCCTTGTTAATTATGGTAGAGTATAACCCGGCTTTGACCGTTTTTTCGGGAAGAAAAGAGCCCTGCAAAAGACGAATCTCGGATAGGTCCCGACAGGCCGCCGCCATAAAGGTCCTACCGGAAACAGTGAAAAGATGTAAGGAGAATCATGCCCACAGCAACTGTAATACCTATAGAAAACGAGATGAGGCGGTCCTATCTGGACTACGCCATGAGCACCATCATCGGCAGGGCGCTCCCGGACGCCAGGGACGGGCTGAAACCTGTGCATCGGAGGATCCTCTTTGCCATGTACGAGTTGAACAATACCCATGACAAACCGTACAAGAAGTCAGCGAGGGTCGTGGGCGATGTGATAGGCAAGTACCACCCCCATGGCGACCAGGCCGTTTACGACGCCATAGCCAGGATGGTCCAGGACTTTTCATTGAGGTATCCCCTCATCGACGGTCAAGGCAACTTCGGCTCTATAGACGGCGACGCCCCTGCAGCCATGCGGTACACGGAGGTCAGGCTCTCCAGGATCGCGGAGGAGATACTGGAGGACATAGAGAAGGACACGGTTACCTTCAAGCTGAACTACGACGAGTCGCTCAAAGAGCCCATCGTTCTACCCTCGCGCACCCCGAACCTCCTCGTAAACGGTTCGTCCGGGATCGCAGTCGGTATGGCGACCAACATACCGCCCCACAACATGACGGAAGTGATAAACGGTACGATAGCTTTCATAGACAACCCGTCTATCACGATCGGGGAGCTGATGGAGCACATACCGGGCCCGGATTTCCCCACTGAGGCCCTCATCTACGGCAGGAAAGGCATAAGGGACGCATACGAGACGGGTCGCGGCCACATCCTGCTCAGGGCTACGACGAACATCGAGAAGAGCAAAAAGGACGGCCGGGAGTCGATCATCATCACCCAGCTCCCCTATCAGGTCAACAAGGCACGGCTCATAGAAGGAATCGTAGAGCTGGTCAACGAAAAGAAGATAGAGGGCATATCGAACATAAGGGACGAGTCGAACCGGGAGGGGATCAGGGTCGTCATCGAGCTCAAGAGGAACGAGATGGCCCTGCCGATCCTCAATAAGCTCTACAAGCAGACTCAGCTCCAGACGACCTTCGGCATCATCTTTCTCACCATTGTGAACAACCAGCCGAAATACCTGAGCCTGAAGGAGATGATAAGCCAGTTCGTCAATTTCAGGAAGGAAGTGGTAACGCGCAGATCTACCTTCGAGTTGAACAAGGCGCAGGACCGGCTCCATATCCTTGAGGGCCTCAAGACCGCCCTCGACCACATCGACCAGGTGGTCGCCCTCATCAGGCGGGCTAAAAACACTGAAGAGGCGAGAAGCGGTCTTATGACCACCTTTCGGCTCTCCGAGAAGCAGGCCCAGAGCATCCTGGACATGCGCCTTGCCCGTCTTACGTCGCTCGAGCGCACAAAGATAACGGACGAGCTCAAGAGCATCCAGGAAGAGATAAAGCGGCTATCGGCAATCCTCCGGGAAGAGGGCCTGCTCATGGACCTCATCAAGAAAGAGCTCATCGAGGTCAAGGAGAAGTACGGGGACGAAAGGCTCACGGAAATAGTGGACGAGCTGCCCGAGATCACCATCGAGGACATGATCAAGGAAGAAGAGGTGGTGGTCACCATCACCTACGGCGGCTATATAAAAAGGACATCCCTCGACCAGTACAAACAGCAACTCCGCGGGGGCAAAGGCAAGATCGGCATCTCGGTTAGGGAGGACGATTTCGTAAACCAGCTCTATATCGCTTCTACCCATTCCTACATCATCCTTTTTACGACTGCCGGGAGAGCGCATATCAGGAAAGTACACACCATACCGGAAGCGCCGCTCTCTTCCAAAGGGAGACCGGTTATCAACCTGATAAAGGCGGAGAAGAACGAGAAGATCACCGCGGTTACGCACGTAAGAGACTTTCCGGGCGACAAGTATCTCTTCCTCGCCACCCGTAAAGGGAAGGTGAAAAAGATCAGCCAGGGTCTTTTGAAGAACGTGCGGAGCACGGGCATCAAGGTGATAGCACTGCCCGAGGACGACCACTTGATGGACGTGCTGCCCCTCGACTCCGGGGCAGAGGTCGTGCTTGCGACGAAAAAGGGCATGACCATCCGGTTCAGAGAAAAGGACATAAGGTCCATGGGAAGGGAAGCGTACGGCGTGAGGGGCATAAAGCTCCGTGAGGGTGACGAGCTCGTCTCCGTCGACGTCGTGACCGACGAATGCTCGCTCTTCACGGTCACGGAAAAGGGGTTCGGAAAGCGAGTCAACTGTTCCGAGTACAAGGCACAGGCACGGGACGGCATCGGCGTAATAAACGTGAAGTGCGAGCAGAAGAACGGCGATGTGTTAGGCGTTAAGCGCCTCAGCCGGAACGACGAGGTCATCCTCGTCACCAACACGGGAAGGACCATAAGGTTCAACGCGGAAAGCATACCCGTCCACCTCAGAGGAGGCCTCGGCGTAAAGCTCATGGGGCTCAAGGACGACGAGGAGAGGATAAGCGGCTTCGGCACGATAAGCGAAGACTGAGGGGACAAGCAAGCCTTTAAATGCTCCTTCCTTTTTATGAGGGGGACGACCCACTGCGTGGGTACCCCGATTGGCTTTGCCAATGGAGGGGGCGACGCAAGCCCCAGGAATAAATCCGTTGAGGGGGAAGGCTCCGGCGGCTTCGCTGACGGAGGGGGCGCTGAGCCCCGGTAATTGCAAAGCGAGGACTGAGGGGACAGGAATGAATGTGGCGGTCATAGGCGCAGGCGCATGGGGCACGGCTTTCTCCATGCAACTGGCCTCCGCCGGCCACAGGGTCCTCTTGTGGGTTTACGAGCCCGATCTCTTCTGGCTCATGAGTGAGACCAGGGAGAACGTATATTACCTCCCGGGGTTCACCCTTGCCGAAGGCATCGACCTTACGGACGACCTTCGGGCAGCCGTCGCTTTCGCGGAAGACTTAGTCCTCGCCACGCCCTCTTTTGCGCTGAGACCGACCCTTCAGCGTGTCGCGGGCGCCCTTTCAGGCAAGCGCATGCTGGTCCTCACGAAGGGGCTCGAGCGGGGGACGCTCTTCCGCGCGAGCCAGGTAATCGAGGACGTCGTCGGCCGGGACGCCCCTTGCGCTGTCCTGTCCGGCCCTTCATTCGCAATCGAGGTCGCGAAAGGTCATTTCACCTCGGTGGTCGTCGCGGCTGCAGGCAGGGGGCTGGCGCGCCATTTCCAGAAAATGAGCCATACCGAGCGATTCCGCGTCTATACGAGCGAAGACACAGCGGGGGTGGAGCTGGGCGGGGCGCTCAAGAACGTGATGGCCATCGGGGCCGGCATCATCGAGGGACTCGGTCTTGGAAGCAACACGCTGGCAGCCTATATCACGCGCGCCTTGGCGGAGATCAAGAGACTGGGCAGGGCCATCGGGGCACGGGAAACAACCTTCATGGGTCTTTCGGGAATGGGCGATCTGATCCTCACGTGCACGGGCCCGCTGAGTAGGAACAGGACCTTCGGCCTCGAGCTCGCAAGGGGCGGGGACCCGCGCGAGCTAATAGCATCCAGGAAGGCCGTGGTCGAGGGTTTCTATACCATCGATGCAGCCCACAAGCTCGCCGGCAACCTGGGCACGGAGATGCCCATAACCGAGGAGCTCTATCGCGTAGTTTACGGCGGCAAGGACATTGAGGTCGCCTTCGAGGATATACGCAGGAGAGAAACGAAGGACGAGGACGAGTAAGGAGACCCTACTCGAAAGAGAAATCCAGGAACAGGTTCTCCTGGGCGCCGTCGGCCTGAAATGTAAAAGGCAGAGAGACGACCGGAAGCTTGGTGATAAAGTTGATTTCCACATCTTGGCCTACCACCACCGTCGGGAGCGCCGCGTTCAGCTTGTAGCCGACCTTCTCGATCTCCACCCGGGTTTGGCCCCAAATGATGTTAGTGAGCTCGCCGATTGCATCGACGACGTCCGGCGTTACGGAAGAGGCATCCTCCGCCACGATCCTTTTGTAGACGAATATTGCCCCGGCGGTGCTGAAGGCAAGGTTGAATATGCCCTTTTTGTCACCGGCAAACCCGATGACCCCTGTTACGTCTCCGGAGCTGCGGGCGCTTGTTTTCAGAATGGGCTTGCCCATGACGATATCAAGCCCGAGCATTGTCTTGAAGACCCGTTGCACGGCAGTCAGATATGCATTGACGAATCCTGCGTCCATCCGCCACCCGCCTACTGGTTCTTAACCCTGGCGAGTGCTTTGTGGATAGCATCCTGCAGTTTGTCAGGAGTAAAGGGCTTGACTATATAGTTGTCGACGCCATTCTTGATAGCCTCGATCACACTGTCCTTCTGCGCCTCGGCCGTCACCATGACAAAGGGGATTTTTTTGATGGACTCATCGTCCTTGCAAGCTTTCAGGAATTCTATGCCGGTCATCTCGGGCATTATCCAGTCGCTGACTATGAGCTCGAAGTCTCCATCCTTTCTCAAAATCTCCAGCGCCTGTTTTCCGTTCTCAGCCTCTGAGACATTGGTAATGTCGATCTGCTTCAGCACGTTCTTCACGATCTTCCTCATCGTCGCGAAATCATCAACCACGAGCGTCTTCATTCACACCCTCCTATGGCGCGGCATGCCTTTTTCGGGCGGCGCAATGGCCGCCGTGGTCAGTCTAATCATATCGTGCGCCAGGTCGATCCCTGCTTTCCGGCCTCTTATATGTTTGATCGGCACAATTCAACATTACTTAACATATTCTTGACGAAAGGCAGGAAATAGAACAGGGTAGCTAACGAATATGGAGTCTAACCGAGAAGCAACGCCCGGCCGACTCCCAGGCACAGGAAAACGAGGACGGGACACCTGAGATGGAAGGCGATCCTGTTGAGCTCGCCGGCGCTCGGCAAGGACCTTCCGGATTCCCATTCAAGGTATCTTTGCTTTGATACGCCGATCATGCCGGCGAGCGAATCCTGGCTGAGACGAGCCCTTTTTCGCGCCCACTCCAGGACTTTCGGGTTAATCCTCATCAAATTGCTTTTCATGTCAAAAACCTCCGAGCGACATGTTAGCAATCTGCTTTTCCCTTGTCAAGCTGCCAGGGGCCGAGGCGCAGGTGGGTAGGCGGCCGGGCTCCTCCCCTAAGCCCCGTAGAGTAGCCCCCAGTCGGTCAGTATATAAACCCCGCCGATAATGGGGTCGCTTTCATTGCGTTCCGCCAGGAGAGCGAGCGTCTTATCCTGGAGCTGGACGCCCTTGGGGAGGAGCTTGACGCCGCTTGCCGCGTAGACGTCCTCGCCGATCACCATCCCGGCCTTAAGCTCGTCGACGCGCAGCTTCAGCCTGTTCGTGTCGACTTTCCTCCTCTGCTCAAGGAGGAATTCGATCAGGAAGTTGGCGATGCGCTCGTCGAGGACCGAGTGCATGGCGTCGCGCATCCGTTCCACTATTTTCTCCGTCGAGAGGCCCTCCAGCCTGAGCTCTTCCTGGTAGACGATGGCCCTGAGAATCCTCGCGCCGAGAGGTATCTCATCTCCCACCAGCTCGTCCGGAAAACCGGAGCCGTCCAGGTTCTCGAGCTGGTGGAGGACCGCCTCCGCCGATTCCCTGTATCCCGATATATTCGATATGATCACGGCGCCGATGTTCGAATACTGGCGGTAGGCCGGTTTAAGGGCTGCGGGCAGGCTATTGTAATGCTTGCCCACCAGAGAGTCCTGCAGACCGACCTTTCCTATCTCATGCATGAGGGCGGCGAAGATGAGGTTCCTGCGCCTTTCTTCCGGGTAGTCGAGTTTTTTTGCGATGAGCTGCGCCATGGCCTTTGCGTCGTCCGCGCGGTCGCTTGCGCCCGGCACTCGCGCCTCCAGTATCCTAAGCAGCAGCGCCGTCATTTCTTTGAAGTTTCTCTTGAGGAGCATGTTTATCTCATTGAGCCGCTCCCCTTCCGCTTTCAATTCGTCACAGAGGTTCCTGGCGCCTGCCATTGATCGTGCCCTTGGCAGGAGGAGGACAGGGCAAAAGGACTTCTCGATGTAGTCATCGACCCCCTGCTCCAGCATAGGCCCGATGAGGGGCACCTCGTTCCTTTCGCATACCATAAGAGAGAGGGGATAGACAACGGTGCAGTCCGCCCCTGAATCCGACGACCCGCTGCCCGCGGCTCGCCCATGGGCTACCCGCTTCCGTGCGGCCCGCTGATGCTCAGCCGACTGATGCTCGGGCCCCGCGGCCGGAGAAGGGTCCGAAGAGAAAGCGAGGCGGAGCCATTCGGCTGCCGCCTGGAAGTCGAAGATTATGAGGTCGGGCATGTCCTCCCCTGCAGAACGCCAACCATCGTAGGCGCTCGGGGCACGCTTGACAGCAAAGGCCTCGTCCTGTCCGAGGATCCCAGCGACCAGGTCAAGCATCCCGGGGTCCTCACTGATGGCGAGCACGGCTGGTCTCACCCCGGAGTCTGCCATATCATTGCCTCCCTATCGGATAAAAATCCGGCCCGGCAACAGGGCGCACTCTGCCGATTCCTTCTTCGGGTTTTCGGGTCTGTACGACGATGCTGACCCTTCTATTCCGATAATCGTAGGGTTTATCGGGCATTTTCAGGTGTCTGTCCGCGAAGCCCCGCACGGCACGCACCTGGTCCTTACGCAAACCCGAGTCTTCCAACGCCTTTCGCGCGCTGTTCGCCCTGTCCGCGCTCAGATCCCAGTTCGAGTACCCGGGAGAGGCATAAGGCCTTGCGTCCGTATAGCCTTCGAGCACGATATCGTTCCCCAGGGCCGCCAGACGGGGCGCTATGACCTTGAGGACCCGGACTGCCCCTGGCTTGAGGCGGGCCTTGCCGACGTCGAAGAAGAGACCCTCCGATAACTCCACGAGATCGATCCTCAGGCCCTCCTTGGTCACTTCCATCTGGATCATGTCCTTGAACTTGTCGAAGTCCGGCACTGAGGCGATGGCCTGCTGGAGTTTCCCCGCCTCGGCCTTAAGTCTCTGCAAGTCCTCCTCCTGCTTGTCCGGTGGCAAGGGTGAGGTGATGGGGGCGTCCTTGGGCTGGCCCTGAATTATGGTTCCTTTACTGCTGCTGGTGAAGACCCCGGGGTCCTTGAAGTAGGCGGCTACGGCCTCTTTGACATCCTTGCTCTGGCCTACTATCCAGAGGACGATGAAGAGGGCCATCATGGCGGTGACGAAGTCCGCGTAGGCCACTTTCCATGCACCTCCGTGGTGGCCGTCGTGGCCTCTCTTCTTCTTTATCACGGTCCTTATGGGGACGTTCCGTTCCTCTTCGATCATTTCTTGCCCTTAACGTAGTTTTCCATGTCCTGGAAGGTCGGCCTGTGATCTTCAGGGATGGTCCGCCTGGCGAACTCGGCGCACACAATGGGGTTGAAGCCTTTCGCAAAGGCGACCATGCCGGCCTTGACCGCCTCGTAAACTTTCGACTCGTCGTCGTTATATATGTCGATGTTCGTAGCCAGAGGCTGGATAAAACCATAAGAGAGGAAGATGCCGAGGAAGGTCCCGACCAGGGCCGAGGCTACCTTGTGGCCGACCTGCTCGGCTGCCCCGCCGATGCTCTGCATGGTGATGATCACCCCCAGCACCGCCGCCACGATTCCTAAGCCCGGCATGGAATCGCCGATCTTCTGGAGTATCATGCCCGGCCTCGAGCCCTCGTGATGCTTTGTCTCTATGTCCACGTCCATGATGGCCTCCATATCGTAGGAAGGGACGCCGCCCAGGATGACGAGGCGGAAAGTATCGCATATGAAGTTGAGGAGTTGGGGCTTTTTGAGGAACTTCGGGTAATTGGCGAAGATGGTGCTCTCCGCCGGTCTTTCTATGTGGCCCTCAAGGGCGATCAATCCTTCCTTGCGGCTGATCTGAAAAATTTCGAACATGAGCTTGAGGAGGTCGAGATAGGTTTGGCTCCCCACGCCGGCGCCCTTGAAGGTGCCCGTCACTCTGGCGACGATCTGTTTCATCGTTTTTGGCGGCGTGGAAATAAGGAGCGCCCCTAAGGCCGCGCCGCCTATGATGAGGAACTCGGCAAACTGCATGAGGACGAGGAAGGGGCCGCCCTCCATTGCGAAGCCGCCAAGCACCGATGTGACTACAATGATACACCCTATGATTGCGAACACTGGTTATTGCCTTCCCAATCACAGTTTATCGGCGTTTAACAGGATTACTTTAAGGAAAATAGCGGTAAGGCAAACTTTCCCGTATCAATGCAGTTCATTCTATTATATACTGTTTCAGTAGATGGTATCTTGACGGCCCTATCAAAGAGAACAAATGGAGAGGAACTGCATGAAAAAGGCTGACGGCCTTGGCAAGAAGGCATTCTACAACAGGTCGCTGGAAAGGGCGCTTCAGATAGTGACGGTCTTCAGCGGCGAGAGAAAGTCCCTTACCCTCGCACAGCTCTCGGAGGCCCTGGAGCTGTCCAAGGCAACCGTATTCAGGCTATGCACGACCCTTGTCAAGTACGGCTTTCTTCGTCAGGACCAGGAGCTGAAACAATATTCCCTGGGCATCAAGTTGTTCGAGCTGGGGAGCATCGTGGCCTCCTCCCTTTCCCTTACCCGGATAGCCTCGCCCCACCTGACCGAACTCCAGGTGGACCTCGGCAAGACAGTCTTTCTCGCGGTGCTCGATGACGGCGATCTGCTCCACCTGGACAAAAGAGAGGGGCTTAGGGACGCGATAACCTTCACTTCCCAGATAGGCATGCGGCGCCCTCCCTATTGGGGCATGCTTGGCCAGACGCTCCTAGCCCATCTGTCCAAGGAAGAGGTGGACGCCCTTCTCGGGAGGAGCCCTTTAGTAGTGACGACAAAGAAGTCCTTCACGAGCAAGGAGGAGTTCGAAGCGGCCCTGCGCCGGATCCGCGAGCAAGGATATGCGGTGGACGAGGGGGCCGTTATCGAGGGCGTGGGCGGCGTGGGGGCGCCTATCCGCGATTACACGGGCAAGGTAGTAGCGGCCCTTGGCATCGGCTTTATTTACTCTTCGGTCGGCCCGGAGGAGCTAAAGGGGCTCGCGAAGCGGGTGGTGGCGACGGCGGAGGCCATATCGGCCGACGCCGGATATACAAGGCGGGAGCCGCCCGCCCAAAAGCACGCTTGAGGGAAGCATACCGTACGGCTCGTCGATCGCGGCAAAGCGCAGGCGTTCCGGGCCGGTGTCGCGTGCCCGCAGTCATTTGGTGTTGATTTTTTCCGCCCAGGCAGGTAGAATTTGAGATTCGTCCCGTCGCACGATCGTCAACAAATATGTTCCGTTCCTATCCGGGACAAAAGTTGGACGCAAAGGAGCCCGCATGAAGAAGTACGAAACTGAGATCATAAGGAACCTGGGCATGTTTTCACACGGAGGGGAAGGCAAAACGAGCATCGTCGACGCAATGCTCTTTCTTGCGGGAGAGAACACGCGGCTGGGCAGGGTCGACGACGGCACGTCGCTCATGGACTACGAGCCCGAGGAGATAGAGAGAAAGGCCACCATATCCTCGACGCTTGCCTGTTTCGATTGGAACAAATACAAGATCAACATGCTGGACACGCCGGGGGATGACAATTTTATTTACGACGCCAAGCTCTGCATGAGGGTAGTGGACGGGGCGGTCGTAGTGGTCAGCGCCGTATCGGGCGTCAGGGTGCAGACGGAAAAAGTGTGGGAGTATGCGAACGATTTCTCCGTGCCCGTCTGCTTCTTCATCAACAAGATGGACAGGGAGCGGGCCGATTTCGGCAGGACCGTGGAAGACCTGAGGAAGAATTTCACGGATAAGAACATAGTGGTCTTACAACTGCCTATAGGCAGCGAAGATAGCTTCAAGGGCATGATCGACCTGATCTCCATGAAAGCATACATTTACAAGGACGACCAGTCGGGAAACTTCGAACGCACGGATATCCCGGCCGACCTTGCATCCGAAGCGGCCGGTTACAGGGAGAAGCTGGTAGAATCGGCGGTCGAGATGGACGATGAAGTGATGGAGCGCTATCTGAACGGGGACGCGATCAAGGACGAGGAGATCGAGGCCTGTTTGAAAGGAGGCATATGGGGTCGCAAGCTCGCGCCCGTCATGGTCGGGGCGGCAGCAAAGAACATTGGGATCCAGCCCCTCCTGGACAACCTGGTCAGGTATTTCCCGAATCCCGTCTACGTAGGCAAGGTCGAAGGCATCGTACCGGCGACCGGCAAGCCGGCTGAAAGGCAAATGGATGCAGGCGCGCCCTTCAGCGCCTTCGTCTTCAAGACGATAACCGACCCCTTCGCAGGCAAGCTGACCCTTTTCAAGGTCTACTCGGGCGAGCTTCATCCCGATAGCGTCGTGCTTAACGTGAATAAAGACGAAAAAGAGAGGATAGGCCAAATATTCTACCTGGTCGGAAAGAAGCAGAAGGCCGCCGGCTTCGTATCGGTGGGCGACATCGCCGCGGTAGCGAAGCTCAAGGAAGCGGCGACGGGCGACACGCTGTGCGACGAGAAGGCCCCCATAGCGTATCCGAAGGTTGCCCTTCCCCCGCCTCTCATCTCCTTCTCCCTCCACCCCAAGTCGAAGGGCGATGAGGACAAGCTCAACACTTCGCTCGGGCGGCTGATCGAGGAGGACCCGAGCATCAGGTATTCGCGGGACGAGCAGACGAAGGAGTTCATCATCTCCGGCATGGGACAGATACACATAGAGGTCCTGGCAGCGAAGATGAAGAGGAAGTTCGGCGTCGACGTTGAGCTCCGCGAGCCGAAGGTGCCCTACAAGGAGACAATAAAGGGCCGTACCAAAATACAGGGCAAGTACAAGAGACAATCGGGCGGAAGGGGACAGTACGGGGACTGCTGGCTGGAGCTGGAGCCCCTTCCTCACGGCGCCGGTTTCGAGTTCGTCGACAAGATCGTGGGAGGCGTGATCCCGAGGCAGTACATCCCTTCGGTAGAGAAAGGCATCGTCGATGCCATGGAGCACGGTATCCTCGCAGGCTACCCGGTGACGGATTTCAGGGCAACGGTGTACGACGGCTCCTACCATGAGGTCGATTCCTCCGATATGGCCTTCAAGATAGCCGCGTCCATGGGCTTCAAGAAGGGGATGGAACAGTCACAGCCGACGCTGCTCGAGCCGATCATGAAGGTGGAGGTCATCGTGCCCGAGGAGTTCGTGGGCGACATTATGGGAGACATGAACTCGAGGCGCGGTAAGATCATGGGGGTCGAGGCAAAGGGGGGCAACCAGATCGTCAAAGCGGTGACTCCCATGGCGGAGATGCTGAAATACGCGCCTGACCTCCGGTCGATGACGGGCGGCCGGGGCACCTTCACGATGGAGTTTTCTCATTACGAAGAGGTGCCTGCCCATATTGCCCAAAAAGTAATCGAGCAGGCTAACCGCGAACGGGAAGCCGCCGAGAAGTAGCGTGGTGGGGCGGCGTGGTGGGGCGGCTGCGTCTGAGGCGCATATGCGGCGGTGCTGCTCGCCCCGCGTGCTCCGACGTACTAAAATGTACGCCTCCGCCCAGGGGGGCTCGTGCGCCCACCGCCTCTAGGCCTCATCCTTGCCGCCGTGACACGAGTGCCGAGATTCATGTCAGCCTGTTGGAGTACTACCGGCAAAGGGAATGGCGTCTAGGTTCGGGATGACAAAGCCACGTTCCCTCGCATAGATGATGCCTTTGTCATTCAAGAATTTGAAGGAAGGCATATTACAGAAATCATCTCGGGAATCATAGTTCCTGAGAAGGCAGCTGAAGAAGCTTCACGGTTGTTCGGCAATAAGGTTCTTGTTATTGAGGAGAGGTAAGTGGAGCCATCCGGGTATAAGCTGACGCATTAGCTCTGGTGACCTCTTTCAGCGGCGCTTGAACACGGCTAATAGAATAGGCGGGAATACACTCATGAAAGCGGTGATCCAGCGCGTTAAGAAAGCCGGCGTCAGTATCGAGGGAAAGGCCGTGGCCGAGATAGGCCAAGGGCTGCTGGCGCTCGTCGGCATCGGCAGGGACGACACGGTCAGGGACATGGACTGGATGCTCGAAAAGATCGTTAATCTGCGCATATTCGAGAGCGAGGAGGGGAGGCTGGACAGGTCCCTCCTCGACACGAAAGGAGCGCTCCTTCTCGTAAGCCAGTTCACCCTTTACGGCAATTGCAAAAAAGGCAGGCGCCCTTCTTTCTCCGACGCCATGGATGCGGAAGGGGCAAGACGCATGTTCGCACTACTCGTCGAGAAGGCGGGCCGGCTCGTCGATAAGGTCGAGACGGGAGTCTTTCAGGCGGCGATGGACGTCCACTTAGTCAATGACGGCCCGGTCACCATTATCCTTGATTCGAGGGTCTAGGCGCCATTGACCGGGACCGGGTAGCGCCGCTGAGCCCTACCCTACTACGTTGCCTAGTTGGAATATGGGCAGATACATTGCCACTATGAGGCCGCCCAGCACTACGCCCAGGACTATCATGATCGCCGGTTCCAGGAGGGACGTGAGGTTGGTCACCATGTTGTCCACGTCCTCCTCGTAAAAATCGGCGACTTTGTTCAACATGTTGTCGAGGGCGCCCGTTGCCTCACCCACCTGGACCATCTGAACGGCCATAGCGGGGAAAACGCCGCTCTCCCGGAGCGGCTCGGAGATGCTCCTGCCTTCGGAAATGTCCGCCCGTGCCCTGAAAAGCGCATCCTCGATTATCTTGTTGCCCGCCGTCTTAGCCACTATCGTGAGGGCTTCTAGGATCGATACGCCGCTCGAAATGAGGGTCGAAAGCGTCCTCGTCACCCTGGCAACCGATGCCTTCTGGAGGATACGGCCGATAACGGGGACTTTCAGTATCAGCCTGTCGACGGTCTTCCTGCCGCCATCAGTCCTGTAATATTGGCGCAACAGAAAGGCGGCGGCGGCAGCACCTGCCGCCATGTACAGAATCCCCGACTTGACGAGCTTGCTCAAGCCTATCACTATCTGCGTCGGCACTGGCAGGGTCCTTCCGAAGCTGGTGAACATTCGCTCGAAAACCGGAATGACGAAAACGAGGAGGACGATTACGACGCCTACCGCCACGACGACGATGCTCGACGGATAGATGAGGGCGGTCTTCACCTTCCTCCTCAACTTCTCCGTCTTCTCTATGTAGTTGGCGAGCCGCGCCAGGATAGTGTCCAGCATGCCCCCCTCCTCGCCGGCCACGACGAGGCTCACGTAGAGCTCGTCGAAGCACTTGGGGTAGAAGCCGAGCGTCTCGGCAAAACGGGCTCCGCCCTCAATCTTCGTCTTCATTTCAGCGGTGATCCCCCGCAAAGAGGCATTTTCCAGCTGGGTAGAGAGGCCTTCCAGGGACTGGACGAGGGGCAGCCCGGAAGCGATCATCACGGAGAGTTGGCGCGTCAGTATGCCTATCTGGCTGCGGTTCACTCGTTTGCCTGTCTTGGACTTCGACTTCGCTGCGGCGTCCGCCCTTTTGCTGGCACGGGTCAGGAACACGCCGTCCTTTCTGACCAGCGCCCGCAGGTGCTCGACAGACGGGGCCCCCAGTACGCCTTTCTTGAAATCGCCCCCCTGGCTCCTGCCTTCCCATTCGAATACCGGCACGATTGCCCTCCGCCGCTCTTCTCCCGAACCCCGCCTACCCCGTCTCTCCTTTTATGACGGCGTAGAAAGTCGTGTTCTCCCTCTTCACCAGCATGACGATCCCGTCCCTGACCTTTGCCTTGCCCATGGCTTCCCTGAAATCGCCCACACTTTTCACTGCTTTCCTGTTTATCTCTTTGATGATGTCGCCCGCCCTGACGTCGGCTTCGTCCGCAGGGCTTCCCTGCTGTACGTCCGTCACTATGACGCCCCTTGTGTCCTTAAGGCTCAGGTGGCGGGCGATTTCGCCCGTAATGTTCTGGACCACGAGCCCGAAGTTCCGCTCCACCTCAGGCGATGCATTCCTGGCCTCCCGCTTTTCGTCCCTTCCTTCCGCGACGGTAACATCGACGTCGAGCGGCTTGCCTTCCCGCAGCAGCCTCACTTTGACCCTCTTACCGACCTCCGTGGCCGCCACCAATTTGGGCAGTTGCTCCATATCCTTGATCGGCGTGCCGTTGAAAGATACGATCACGTCGCCCCTCCTTATATCAGCCCTGCTTGCCGGGCTGTCCTCCGTCACGTCGGAAACGAGGGCCCCTTCGGACTCCTTCAACCCGAAACTGCGCGCCAGCTCCGGCGTCACCTTCTGGATCACCACACCCAACGAACCCCTCACGACCCTGCCGCTCTCCTTAAGCTGGGGCAGGAGGGCCTTGGCCATATTGACGGGTATAGCAAATCCTATGCCCTGCCCGCCGGAGATGATGGCGGTATTTATACCCACCACTTCCCCTCTGAGGTTATACAGGGGCCCGCCGCTGTTTCCCGGATTAATAGAGGCGTCGGTCTGGATGAAATCGTCGTACGGTCCCTGGCCTATGACGCGTCCCTTTGCGCTCACTATGCCGGCGGTTACGGTATGGTCCAGGCCGTAAGGATTGCCGATCGCTACGACCCAGTCGCCCACTTCGAGCTTGTCGGAGTTTCCGAGGACGGCCGCGGGCAGACTGTTCTTCGCGCTTACCTTGATGAGGGCGATATCGGTTTTCCCGTCCTTGCCGATCACTTTCGCGTCGTATTCCTTGCCGTCGCTCAACTTTACCTTGATGCTCGTGGCCTTTTCCACCACGTGATTATTGGTCAGGATATAGCCGTCTTTGTCGATAATAACGCCGGACCCCAGGCTCTTCTGCTTGAATTCTCTGGTGGGCCCGCTGCCGAAGAACTTGTCGAAGAACTCGTCGTTGCCGAAAAAATCCCTGAAGGCGTTCCCGAACGGGCCTGGTGTGCCGATGCCCTTTACTACCGTAGTAGTGCTTATGTTGACGACGCTGGGCTTTGTCTCTTTCACAAGGCCGGCGAGAGAAGGAAAGCCCTTCTCGTAAGTTACCTGTCTGGGGTTTTCCACGGCCTGGGGGAAACCCGCAGATGGGCCGGCTGGTTTCCCCTTCATGTAAAAAGAGGCAACTGCGGCGATAATCAGTATTACGGCAATTACGTACCACTTCTTGTTTCTCATGCATTTCCTCCGCTCAATGGCAGCTTTATTGAAAAGAGGCTTCCCGAGGAAGGACGACTCTCGACCTCGATTGCCCCCTGGTGGGCCTCGGCAATCCATTTGCTGATCGACAGGCCCAGGCCGGTCCCGCTCTCCCGCTTCCTTGCCCTGTCCGCCCTGTAGAACCTGTCGAATATGTATTTAATGTCGCTCTCCGCAATGCCGACACCCGTGTCCTTCACGTTTATCCTGACGTATCCGTCGTCCAGATTCGATGATATTTCAACCTCCCCGCCGTCGCCCGTGTACTTGATGCCGTTGTCTACTATGTTCCAGAGCATTCTGCGCAGCTTCAGCTCATCCCCCCTGAGCCTGGTGTCCGCAAGGTCCGCCACTGCCAGGTGCACGTTCTTCTTCTCGGCAAACATCTTCATATCCAGGTAGACCTGGAGGATCAAGTCCCGAAGCTCGATCTCGTCCAGACTGAGCTGCATCTTCCCGGTGTCGGCTTTGGACAGAAGGAGGAGGTCGTCGATGATCTGCGTCATCCTGTCGATCTCTTCCAGATGGCTCAACAGGAGGGCCTTGTATTCTTCGCGCTTTCTCTCTTTCCGTAAAGCCACCTCCGTGCCTCCTTTCAGGATGGTCAGGGGGGTCTTCAGTTCGTGGGACACGTCTATGCTGAACTGGTTTATCCTTTGAAAGGCGTCCCGGAGCCTCGATATCATCTCGTTGAAGGTCTCGGCGAGCTTTCCGAGCTCGTCCTTCCTCGGACCTATGTCGATACACTCCTCCAGGTTGCGGTACGATATCTTCACCGCCGCCTTCCTTATCTTGTCAACCGGCTGCAAGGCCTTCTTCGCCATTAGATAACCTACGCCGATGGTCAGGCTCACGGAGGTGAAAATCCCTATGATCAGGATTATAAGGAGCCTCCTCATGGTCTCGTCGAAATCCTCGAGGGATGTCCCCACCTGCACGATGCTCGTCACCTTTCCGTTGTCCATTATAGGTATGGTGACCACTCGCAGCCTGGGCCCTGCCTTGACGATTGTCTCATAAACGACTTCCCCTGCAAGGGCCCGCTCCAGGGTGTTGAAGCTGGCCGAGAAGTTCTCGGCTTCGATGTCGCTGCTCTTTGCGCCTATTCTGCCGGACCTGTCCATGATCTGGATCAGTTTGCCCTTGGGCTTCCTGCCGAGCACGTTCTCCAGGTATCGCTCGAAGTTGCCGAACATGCTCGGGTCATGAATATCGGTCGCAGATGAAGAGATGACATCGCCCATAGACCTTATCTTGGCATCGATGCTCTTTTGCAGGCTGTTCTGGAAGTAGACGTAAACGCCTCCCGAGAAGACTAGGAGGATCAGGGAGATGATACCGCCGTAGAGAATGGTAAGCCTCCACCGTATGGGAAGGTTAGCCAGTCTTCTCATCCTCTTCCTTCAAGGTATAGCCGATTCCCCTGACCGTCTGGATGTATTTCTTTGGTGTGACCGTTTCTATCTTCTTTCTGAGGAAATTGATATAGACATCGACTATGTTTGTTGAATCGGCGGCGTTCTGCCACACGTATTCCGCGATCTCCCTGCGAGTCAACGGCCGCTCGCTGTTCTTCATCAAGATCTCCATGATGAGGAACTCCTTCTCCGTGAGCTCCGCCTCCTTGGGTCCTTTAGATAGTATGCGGTTATACGGGTTGAGCGTCAGCTCCCCGTATTTCACCATGTTGGCCTGCCTCGCCGCGCTGCGGCGCAAGAGGGCGCGTATCCTGGCGAGAAGCTCCTCAAAGGAAAAGGGCTTCGTGAGGTAGTCGTCGCTCCCTGTGTCAAGGCCGCGCACCACGTCCTCCTTCGAGCTCTTGGCGGTGATGATCAGGACGGGCGTGTTGATGCCCCAAGCCCTCATGTTCCGGAGAACTTTAAGGCCATCTATCTCCGGTATCATGAGGTCGAGGAGCACTATGTCATACTTGTGGACATTCAGGAGATCGAGCCCTTGCTTGCCGTTGAAGGCAGCGGTGACCGTATAGCCTTCCTCCTCCAGGCCCTTCCTGATGAAATCGACGACCTTGGCTTCGTCCTCTATGATCAGCACATCCATACGAGGATATTATAGTATAAGTTTGCGGCTGCGGGCAAGGCGTAGTATAGTTTGCGGCTCCGTACAAGCGCATATGCGCCGGTGCCGGCTCGCCCACGTGCTCCGACGTTTGCGACCCAGGACGCCCTAATCATCGGCCCTTGTTTTCAAGCGACGATTGGGCTATTATATCCGTTCGCGCCTTTCGCAAACCCAAGGAGAACGAAAATGCGCCTCTCGGTCATCGGCAGTCCCCGTAGCGGCAAAACGACCCTTTTCACGGCATTGAGCGGGATTGCCGCTACGACCGGCCAAAACAGGCCGGCCGTGGCCGTCATCGAGGTCCCGGACGAGCGTGTAGACAGGCTCTCCCGGATTTTCCGGCCAAAGAAAACCGTGTACAGCCGCATCGAAATCTGCGACACGGAATCCTTCCACGAGGGCGACATGAGAAACGAGGCGGTACCGGCCGGCCGGCTTCGCGAGATGCGTCTCGCGGACGCGTTCGTCGTGGTGCTCAATCGTTTCGACGATGCCGCCGGCGACGGCTCATCCGGCTTCCATACCCTCCTCAACGAGTTTATGATCGCAGATATGCTGCAGATAGAGGGGCGAATCGAGCGCATCAAGAAGGAGTCCGGAAGGAGGGGGCCGGAGCTGGAGCAGGAGAAGGCGGCGCTGGAGCAATGCCTCGCCCATCTCGAGAGGGAGCCGCTGAGAACGATGCCGCTGCTCCGGTCCGACGGAAAGGCGCTAAAGGGCTTTCAATTTCTTTCCCAGAAGCCCCTCATGGTCGTAGTGAACTGTTCCGAGGACTTGATGAAGGAAAGCGCCCAGGCAGCGGCCGGGGTAAGGACAAAGCTATCCGGCGAAGCTCCGGTAGTCGCGGCGTGCGCCAGACTTGAAGCGGAGCTCGCGATCATGGGAGCCGATGACAGGGCGGCTTTTATGGCTGAATACGGGATCGCCGAACCGCTCAAGGGAAGCATCATACGGCTGGCCTACGAAACGCTCGGCCTTGTCTCGTTCCTCACCGTCGGCGAAGACGAATGCAGGGCGTGGGCCATCCGCAGGGGCATGACCACCCAGGAGGCGGCGGGGACGATCCACACGGACCTCGCCGAGAGATTCATCCGCGCCGAAACGGTCGCCTACGACGATTTCATCGCTTACGGCGATTTCCCGGCCTGCAAGAAGGCTGGCGTCTGGCGCCTCGAGGGAAAGCAGTATGTCGTCAAGGACGGGGACATCATTTCCATAAGGGCAGGCGCCTAGAACTGCGTTAACGATCACGAGCCGACGGAAAGGAGGAAGCCATGGATTTGGGTACCCTGGAAAAGATGGATGAATCCGGTCTCCGGGAGTACTTGAGGTTCTTGCTCTGGCATTACCGGGTGATCGATGCCTTCTGGTTCCTCTACGTGGCCGAGAAGTTCGACCAGCCCTCCGCGGAGAGGATCAACGAGCGTGTCTGGGGCCGGGTGTCGAAAATGGCCGCCGCCGACCTGATCAAACGGTTCAATATCAGGCAGAAAGGCCTGAAGGGCTTCACCGAGGCCCTGAGGTTCTTCCCCTGGACGATGCTCGTCGGCTATGAGATAGATGCAAAGGACGACGAGGTGCTTATCACGGTGCCCGATTGCCCGACCCAGAGCGCCCGCCTTCGGAGAGGTCTCGGGGAGTTCTGGTGCCGGGACATGCATAAAGGAGAGTTCGAGGCTTTTGCCCGCGAGATCGATCCCGCGATAGAGGTGGAGTGCCTTTTCGCGCCGCCGGAGCACCCGAAAGACAGCTTCTGCAAATGGCGCTTCAGGCTGGCGCGATCGGGGACATAAGGGAGGCGCTCATGAAGAGCTACCGGAAAGAGCTGTGGTTCGACGTCCCCACCAGACGGGCCTATATCAACATCACCCGTGAGGTGGAAGAGGCATTGAGGGAAAGCGGGATCACCGAGGGCCTCGCGCTCGTAAATGCGATGCATATAACTGCATCGGTCTTCATCAATGACGACGAGCCCGGTTTGCACCACGACTTTGATGTCTGGCTGGAAAAAATGGCCCCCCATGAACCCGTTTCTTACTACCGGCACAACGTTGGCGAGGATAATGCCGACGCCCACCTGAAGCGCTCCGTCATGGGTAGGGAGGTCGTCGTGGCCGTGACGGCCGGAAGGCTCGACTTCGGGCCGTGGGAGCAGATTTTTTATGGAGAGTTCGATGGGCGGAGGAGAAAACGGGTACTCGTAAAGATCATTGGGGAATGAGCCATCTTCCTGAAAACCTCCGGCGCTCCGGTCAGATGGAGATCGAAGAGAATCATTTTGTCGATATTGGAATGCGACCGCGTGATATAATTAGAGCGGACACCCGCAACCGGATATGCTCAAGGGGAGAATGCCGATGAGGCCGACAGACGCCTTCGTGAGACCCATGCTTACCGACCTGTACGAGCTCACCATGGCTTACGGGTACTGGAAGAACGGGAAGCACAGGGACAGGGCGGTATTCGATCTCTTCTTCAGGAAGAACCCTTTTGGGGGCGAGTTCACTATTTTCGCCGGTCTCGAAGAGGTGATCCGTTCGCTCCACGGCTTCAGGTTTACGGACATGGACATTGCCTTCCTGAGCCGGGGCACGGTGAAGCAAAAAGCGGAACTGCAGTGCCGCTTCGAGATGGGTCTGAAGAACGGCTTTATCAGGGAGACCGCCGACGGCCCCGAGGAGTTCGCTTTCGACCATTGGGGCGCGGGATCCTGGCAGCCGACCCGCTACCCTGAGCACGACCTGGAAATACCGGCGCCCATGGCCGGCTGCGAACCCGCCTTCTTTGACTGGCTCAGGGAACTTGACTGCTCGGAAATCAAGGTCTACTCAATGCCGGAGGGCACCATCGCTTTCCCGAGGATTCCGCTCATCAGGGTGGAAGGGCCCCTCGCCGTCGCGCAGATGCAGGAAACGACTTTTCTTAACCTGACGAATTTCCCCAGCCTGATCGCGACCAATGCCGCTCGTTTCAGACTCGCCGCCGGAAAAAACAAGGGTCTCATAGAGTTCGGTCTTCGCCGGGCGCAGGGACCCGACGGAGCGGTCTCCGCGTCGAGGTACTCGTACATAGGCGGCTTCACCGGGACGAGCAACGTTCAGGCAGGCCAGCTCTTCGGACTGCCGACAAAGGGGACGATGGCCCATTCATACGTCACCGCTTTTTCCGGGCTCGAAGAGATAGCCGATCCCTTCCTGGCGGGTCCGGACGGAGCGCGGCACAATCTCGTCGACATAGCGCTCGAGTACCGCCGCCTGCTTGGCTATAACCATACCCACGAGGGGGAGCTCGCAGCCTTTATATCCTATGCCCGCTCGTTCAGCGACGGCTTCCTGGCCCTTGTTGACAGTTATGATACGCTAAAGTCGGGCCTGCCTAATTTTATCTGCGTAGCCCTCGCCCTTTTCCGAGTCGGCTACACGCCGATAGGCATAAGGCTCGATTCGGGCGATCTCGCTTACTTCTCCAAGGAGGCCAGAAAGACCTTCCGGAAGATAGGGAAAGATTTCTCCGTCGAATCCTTCGAAAAGCTCTCCATCATGGCAAGCAACGACATAAACGAGTCGATCCTCCTGTCCCTTCAACAGCAAGGCCATGAAATAGACGTTTTTGGGATAGGCACTCACCTCGTGACCTGCCAGGCCCAGCCGGCCCTGGGGTGCGTGTACAAGCTCGTGGCCCTGAACGACGTGCCGAGGATAAAGCTCACCGACGAGGCGGACAAGATGACCATTCCCGCTAGTAAAGAGGCTTACAGGCTTATCGGTGCGGACGGGCACCCCGTGCTCGACCTGATGATGGAAGCGGGCAAGCCGGCGCCGAAGGCCGGGGAAAGGATTCTCTGCCGCCATCCGCTAAACGAGGCAAAGCGCGTCTATGTGATTCCGAAGCACGTGATCCCCCTGCACCGATGCTTTTGGGACGGGCACCAGACGTGCGCCTTTCCGTCCCTCGATACGATACGCCAATACGTGATCGATCAGATCTCCGAGATGCGGCCGGACCATATGAGAGCCATAAACCCCACCCCGTACAAGATCTCGGTCGGCGAGGACCTCTACCATTCCATCCACGAGATATGGATGCACGAAGCCCCGATAACAGAGCTAAGCTGATGGCGCGGAGGTAATCCGAAGGCCCGGGCCGGTGCGGATGAACTACATCAGGTACTGTTGAAGCTGCTGGTAGCTCGTAAACTCCGTGTCGATGAAGCTGGCGCCCACATGGATGCTTCCGTTCACGGGGACTACCCGTTGAGGTTTGCAGACGAACCGCACGCTCTTTTCCTCCTCGTCGGGCAGCATGAAGGAGGTCTCGAATTGAGGATTGCCGGCCCCTTCGTAAATTTCGGACAGGGACTCTTTCGGCAGGGCAACGCGAAGCCCGCTTAGCGATATGTCGAGGATGGTCGCCTCATACTGCCTTTTTCCAATGTCCGTCACTTTTATCCTGGCGGGTATTGATACACGCTTGCGCCCATAGCGCCGCCGCTCCTGTCGATGAGGAAATTCCGGGTTCTTGCTCAGATACTCGGTCAGTATGACTTCGATGGCCGAGGAAAGGGAACGATGGTCCTCTCGCGCCACTCTCTCAAGGGAACTGCGCAGGTCTTCGCTCGTGCGGAAACAAATAGTAACTTCCTTCTTCATGGTGCTTACCTCTTATAAACATGTAGCAAAAAGTATACCACATTATCGCGCCCGGCTCCAGTCGGACAGGTCCCGGCCCGGCGAGGCAAAGGGGACCTGCGCGAGCATTTCAGATCCTTCCGGCCCCACGAAATGTAATGAAATTTTACACATCGCCCCGGACTTTTACAATCAACCCCTGTGGCGGCAACTACGATTCGGACGACAGGCGCCCCGAACCCGGCCCCGCCCCGGCGCCATTTACTGGCGGCTTCGAAAGGTGTAAATTGTTTCTCTCCATGGAAACTACCTGCGCCATATTATCAGGGGGCAGAAGCACGCGGATGGGCCGGGACAAAGCGCTGGTCCGGATAGGCGGCAGGACCCTCGTCAAATGCGCTTACGACGTTGCAAGAAAGGTATTCAAAAGGATAATCGTTGTATCGAGCCTGCACGAAGCCATGGACGGGGTCGATGCCCCCATCGTTGAGGACGTTCTGCCCATACCCGGCTCGCTGACGGGCATCGCTTCGGCCCTGATGCACGCAGAGACGCCTTACGTCTTCGTGCTCGGCAGCGACATGCCTTTCGTCACGCCGGAGGCGATGGCCTATGTCGTCGACGCATGGCGCGGCGAAGATATCGTGATACCGCGGACCGATGCCGGCCTGGAGCCGATGCACTCCCTTTACGGAAGGAGCTGCATTTCCCCGATACTCTCCGCTATCGAGCGCCGGAATATGAAGGTCATCGACCTCCTTTCCCTTGTGCCGGTAAAAGTGCTCCCGCCGGGCCCTATTTTCATGAACAGGGGCGTGTCCGTATTTACCAATATCAACACGGAGGAGGACCTCAGGATTGCCCGAAGACTTCTCCCCTGAAGCGGAGATAGAGGAGATGACGGAAACCGACCTGCCTGAGGTCATGGGGATAGAAAGGCGGTCCTTCGCAGCGCCCTGGTCTACGAAGCTCTTCAGGGAAACTCTGTCCTTTCCCCTTTCGGTCAGCCTGGTCATAAGGAAAAAGGTTGACAAAAAGGTGGCCGGTTATGCAAACTTCTACCTGATAGGAAGCGAGGTCCAGATACTGAATATAGCCGTGGCGCCGGCGGAGAGGCGGCGCGGCTATGCCACGATGCTGCTCGGCTGCGCCATGAGACTCTTGCGGAAGCGAGGGGCGGAAGAATTCTTCCTCGAGGTGCGCGAGGGGAACGCGGACGCCATCGGGCTTTACCGGAAGCTTGGCTTCAAGAAAGTGGGCAGGAGGCAGAAATACTATACGGAAACGAACGAGGACGCCCTCGTGATGCACCTCAAGGTAGGGGATGGACCGGATCGATGACATAGAGGGTAGAATCCTGCAGAACCGGTGCGTTGCGCCCGGCCACCACCTTGCTGCCGTAAAGCTCGCGAGGCCAATGACGAAGCCGAGGCCGGGCCAGTTCGTGATGGTCAGGTTTCACGGCGCAGACATCTTTCTCCGCAGGCCCTTCAGCGTTTACGACTACGGCAGGTCGGTCCTCTGGATCCTCTACAAGGTTGCAGGAAAGGGAACTTCTCATTTTGCCCGCATGGCGCGAGGAGAAGCGGTAAACGTCCTCGGCCCCCTGGGCAAAGGGTTTGCGCCCCTTGCCGGCCACTCGCCCGTCTTAGTTGCCGGCGGCATCGGGATTGCCGGCATACATCTCCTCTGGAAGCTGACGAGGGGAAAAGGCGCCCTCTTCTGGGGCTGCACGTCTGCTGACGACGTGGGCCTCCTCGGACGGATCGCAGACGGCGGACCCTATATCTCCACCATAGACGGCTCCTTCGGCTGCCGTGGCAACGTGGTGGACCTGCTGGCCGACCACTTGGGGGAAATGAAAGGTCCCATCCAGGTGTTCGCGTGCGGGCCCGAGGCTATGTACCGGAGCCTTGCGGGCCTGCTCGAAGCGGAGCGGATCCCCTGCCAGGTGCTGTTGGAGGAGAGGATGGCTTGCGGATTGGGCATCTGCTTCGGCTGTGTCGCCAAGACGCTCGACAAAAAAGAGCCCTACAAGAGGGTGTGCAAGGAAGGACCGGTTTTCGACCTATGGCAGATATCTCTGTAAGGCTTTTCGGCAGAACCTTGCGAAACCCGGTGATGAACGCCTCGGGCACGCTCGGGTACGGCATCGAGATAGAGCCGCTCTGGCCCGTCGACACGCTCGGCGCTTATGTATCGAAAGGGCTTTCCGCGCAACCCCACCACGGCAACCCGCAACCCCGCCTCCGGGAGGAGAGGTCGGCCCTTATGAACAGCATCGGCCTGCAAAATATCGGGGTCGCCAGGTTCTTCGCAGAGGTCTTTCCCCTTTTCAGGAAAAGACAAACGCCCGTCATTATAAATTTCTTCGGCTTCACCGAGGAAGAGTACGTGCGGTGTGCCGAGGCTATAGGGGACGACGGGCTGATCTGCGCCCTCGAGATGAACCTCTCGTGTCCGAATATCAAGGAGGGCGGCATCTGCTTCGGCAAGAGGCCGGAGGACGTCCACAGGATCGTAAGGCGGGTAAAGGGGGCCACGGGCCTCCCTCTCCTCGCGAAGCTCACACCGGAGACGGAGGACATTACGGCCGTAGCGAGGGCCGCATACGAGGCAGGCGCCGACGGCATCACCGTCCTCAACACGTTCCCTGCCCTCGCCGTGGACGTTGAGGGCATGCGGACGGCGGCCAGAGGGGGCCTTTCGGGTCCGTTCCTGAAACCCCTGGCCCTCCGGGCGATTGCCGATATCTCGGGCGCTCTTCCCATTCCCGTCATCGGCACAGGCGGCATCATGGACGCAGGCGACGCCCTTTCTTTTCTCATGGCCGGCGCGACTGCAGTCCAGGTGGGCACCGCAACCTTCATCGATCCCTTTACCATACCCAGGATAATAAGAGGTATTGACGAATATATGGAGGTACGCCGTATATCCAGGATAGACGAGATCATAGGTGCGGCACGTGCTCAAGATCGAGCCATATGACGCGCCGCTCGCGGCGCTGCTCGAAGAAGGTCTCAAACTCCCGCCCCTGGTGGCGAGGGTCCTTGCCGGCAGGGGCGTCAAGACGTGCGAAGAGGGGAAGCGCTTCCTCTACCCGAGTCTGGAGCACCTCTCCGATCCCTTCTTGCTTCCCGACATCGATAAAGCCGTCCACGCAGTTGCGGATGCGGTGGAGGCGGGCAGGCGGATCGGGCTCTTCGGCGACTATGACGCAGACGGCGTAACGGCGACGGCCCTGGTATCCAACTTCCTCACGGCAGCCGGCGCCGCGCCGGAGATATACCTGCCGGGGCGGGAAGAGGGCTACGGACTCAACGCGCAGGCCGTCGAGACACTCCACGGCAAGGGCGTGGAGCTGCTCCTTTGTCTCGACTGCGGCTCGTCGAACGGGCCGGAGATAGAGCTGGCCGCACGGGCTGGCATGGAAGTGGTCGTCATAGACCACCATGAGCTGGCAGACCCCCTTCCGGCGGCCTTGGCCCTAGTAAATCCCAAAAGAAAGGATGCCCTTTTCCCCACCAGGGAGCTGGCTGCCTGCGGCGTCGCCTTCTTCTTCCTCATTGCCTTGAGAAGATCCATGGATGCCAGGGGCCTGCTCCGGCTGCCCATCAACCTCAAGCGGCAGCTTGACCTCGTCGCTCTAGGGACCGTGGCCGATATGGTCCCCCTGACAGGCGACAACCGCGTGCTGGTGAAGTTCGGAATGGAGACGATGCAGAAAGCCCCGAGGCCCTGGCTCAAGTCGTTCTTCAGGCGGAACCTGATTCACCAGCAGAGGCTCGACGGTTTTGCCCTGAGCTTCATCATTATCCCCAGGATAAACGCCGCAGGCCGCGTCTCCGACCCCAAGGCTGCCCTCGATTTCCTGGTCGCCTCGGAGCAGGATGAGTGCGACCTGCTCCTTGACGCGCTGAATACTGCCAACAGGACGCGGCAAGATAGGGAAGAGGCAGTTATAAGCGAGGCCCTCGAAATGATGGAGGGCGAGGGTGAGGAGTCCTCGGAGAGGTATTCCCTGGTACTCTACAAGGAGGACTGGCCCATAGGCGTGATCGGCATAGCGGCCCAGAGGCTGGCTGAAAGCTCGGGCAAGCCGTGCATCATCTTCACGCGGGTGGACGGGACCTGGAAAGGCTCGGCGCGGGGCGTCCCCGGCCTCGACCTCTACGGCACGGTCAGCACCCTTTCCCACCTCCTCCTGAAGTTCGGCGGCCACAGGTTTGCGTGCGGCCTGTCCATGCCGGAGGAGAACCTGGGCCGCTTCCCCGGCGCCTTCGAAGAGGCGGTGAGGGGCGCGCTCGCAGGACGGGAGAAGGTGGTCGTCGTCGATGGGATTATCGAGTTCGAGGAGCTGACCGGGGAGCTGGTCGAATCCATAGAGCTTCTCGCCCCCTTCGGCTTCGGCAACCCAAGACCCGGCTTTCTCCTTACACCATCGGCGATTTCCCCGAGCAACAACAAGTCCCTCAGGTTGACCGACGGGAAGAACCGCGTATGGTACGGGAACATGCAGAGGGGCATGAAAGTTCCCGAAGGCCCGGGCGTGAAGGTCGTCGCGTGTCCCGCCATCAGGGAGGAGATGGGAGAGAAGTTCATACATCTGCACATCAGAGATTTCGTAGTATAGGGCACGGCTAATCGGGAAATCGAAATAGGAGTCGGAAAAGGCTGGGCCGTTAAGCCGCCGGGCGGCTGTCACTGTAGTCTATCGACGCGGGCGCGGCAACAGGCTTATAATAAAATCATAGGTTGAGACCTCAAAAAGGAGGAACCATGGACGGCAAGCAGCTCGCGGAATCGGTACGTAGAAAGGTTAAGGAGTTCACGAAACTATGCGCCGGAATCGATGAAGGGACAGCTTCCCGCGCTCCTGCAGGCCGATGGTCGCCGAAGCAGATCGTCTCCCATCTCTGCGGCCCTGAGGGAGTAAGCCCTGTGAGCGCTTTTCGTGTAATCATCGAGAAGGACATCCCCGAGATCCACATCGAGCCCGGGAATCCCTTCTTTTCCGATGCACGGTCCAAGACGAGCTTTGCCGACCTGCTCCGGGAGTTCGAAAAGATATACGAGGAGCGCGCCGATTTCATAGCTGGTCTCCAGCCCGAACAGCTCGGCAGGAAGGGCCACATCCCTGCCCTCAAGGATTCGCCCCTGGGCGAGTACCCGACTTTGGGGGCCCTGGTTCAAGGAATCGGCGAGTATCACCTCAGTTCTCACATCGATCACCTGAGAGAGATCCTCGCTGCCCTCGGCGCTTCCCCAAAAAGCTGAAACACGGCCGGGACGACGGGTAAGGGCCTGGTGAGGCCGCTGATCCATCGGGATGGGTTATAATACTCCCATGGATCGGGCCCTTTCCCTTCTTGAACGCTGCGAGCTCTGCCCGAGGAAGTGCGGGGTGAACCGCCTGGCCGGCGGTCGCGGTTTTTGCGGCTGCGGGGAAAACTGCGTCGTTGCGCACTACGGCCTGCATTTCGGGGAGGAGCCGCCTGTCTCCGGCACGGACGGCTCTGGGACGATTTTCTTCTCGCCGTGCAACATGCGCTGCCTCTTCTGCCAGAACTACCAGATCAGCCAGAGCGAATCGGGCACCGCCGTGTCGCCGGAGCAGCTTGCGGACATCTTTTTCGAGCTGGAAAGCAAGGGCGCCCACAATATCAACCTCGTGAGCCCCACACCCTATGCTCCCCAGATAGCCGCCGCAATAGGACGGGCGAAGGAGCAGGGCATAAGCGTTCCTTTTCTTTACAACACGAACGCTTACGAAAAGGTGGAAACCCTTCGCATTCTCGCCGGTCTCATCGATATCTATATGCCCGACCTCAAGTACTGGAGCGGCAAGGTGGCGGAGGCCCTTTCGGGCGCGCCCGATTACCCGGCATTCGCCATGGAGGCGATCGTGGAGATGAAATCGCAGGTGGGAGACCTTGCGTGCGTCCACGGGGTGGCAACGCGGGGTCTCCTGGTCAGGCACCTGGTACTGCCCGGCGGCCTGGCAGGTTCAAGGAGAGTGATCGGGTGGATCGCGGAGACTTTAGGCCCGGCCACCGCGATCAGCTTAATGTCCCAGTATTACCCCACATACCGGGCGGGCGCCCACCCGCTGATCAACCGGCGGATCAGGGCAGATGAGTACGACCCTCTCTTGGACCTCCTCCGGGAGAAGGGTCTCGAGAACGTGTTCGTCCAGGAAATGTCCAGCCCGGCATCTTACAGGCCCGACTTCACCAAGAAAAAGCCCTTCCGAAGGTAGACAGGGATTGGTGCAGGCGGTTCTCTTCGACCTTTACGGCACGCTCATCGACATCCGAACGGACGAGCACGACATGGCCGTCCATGGGGCCCTTGCCCGCTTTTTGTCCTATCTGGGCTTGCGGACAGAGGCTGAGGAGCTGAAGGCCGCCTTCTTCGGCGATATCGAGCGTCTCCTGAAGGAAAGCGGCGAGGCCCACCCGGAAATCGACGTAGCCGCCGTCTTCGAAGGGATCATAAGGAGGCTCGGGAAAGGCGCTTGCGACCGGGCGGCCGCCTCTTGCGTTGCCGCCCTCTTCCGAAGCCTCGCCGTCAGGCGCCTTGCCCTCTTCCCCGGCGTTCGGGAGGCGCTGTCCCGCCTGACAGGCCTGTACGCCTGCGGGTGCGTCACGGACGCCCAGCGGCCATGGGCGGAAGCGGAGATCGCTATGCTCGGGCTTGACGGCTTCTTAAGGACCGTAGTCATATCGAGCCGCCTCGGCTTCAGAAAGCCCGATCCCCGTATGTTCTTACGGGCCCTCGAAGATCTGGGGGCTGAGGCAAGGTCGTCCGTCTATATAGGCGACGACCCGGAAAGGGACCTGGCCGGTGCCCGGCGGGCGGGCATGAGATGCATACTCTTCCGAGCGGAAGACAGGGAGTACAACGGCCTCAGACCCGACGCGACTTTCCGGGACTACCGCGACCTTCCCGGCCTGATCGCGGAGATAGGGCGGGACCTCGGGTAGTTTCTAAATTCCTTTCACCGGTTTCCCCCTTGTCTATCCCCCGGGACAGTTTTGAGTTTTGAGTGTTGAGTTTTGAGTTGTAAATGTTACCATCTTCCCAGACAGCTCAGCCCCCTGCGCCGAGGCATAGATGTCCTCCCAAAGCAGGCACGATTTTCGAACCGATGAGAATTGGCCCATCGCTACAGGTAATAACAATTTCTGCTAAAACCGGTCGAGATATGGGCCAAACGGCCTCTTTTCCGGCTGAAAGTGTACTTTTTCCGAAAAGGCTAAATCTCCGGATTCCCTTGTCCTTCCCTGGTTTGTTGGGCAGGGGGTGCACGAAAGTGTACGAAAGTAGACGGTTTTGGGGCCAGGGCGGCGGCAACCCGCCGCCCTGACGGATGGCACCCTTGCGCCTTGTGAAAGCGAAATAGAGTTTCAATTGTCAAAGAGCGGCCGGCCGCAAAAGCGCGCTATGGGAACCGGCGTAACGGCCCGGGCCAGACCGCCGGTTTTGTCCACCCGCGGTCCCCCGGCCCTAACGGTAAGATTTTCTCTCACTCTCTTTCCGCTGTCAAAGTGACAACCAGAGGTGACAAGGAGGGGTGACAACCAGAGGTGACAAAAAGCATCTCCCGGCTTTTTTTATAAACTATCTCCCGACGGGGCGGATATTCGACAAATCTTGAATGACATCCTAAGGGCAGCGAGGGGGATTAAATAAGTAAATAATTACCATCTCCCTCTCACGCCATGCGTTAATCATAGCCACCAGTAATGTTGTTATTGGAAGAAAACCATTCAGCCGCTCCATTTCAGGAACTATCGGCGGGTGGGCTAACCCCACCAGCCCCTGAGAATGGGTATAGGCTGTGGGAGGAGTAGTTGCTTAGGTTCGTAAGAGCGTCCCCACCCCTCCCCCAACGCTTTTTTACTTGACGCCTCTCTCCTCGCTTGGTAGAAACAAAGCAACTCGTCCACAAACGTGGAGTCCTACTCATCCGAACTCTTATACGACCGCATAATCTTTGAAGAAGCGGTAGGATTCCCAGATTCATAAATACTTATCGGTTTTTCTTCAAGGAGGCTAAGCCCATGAGTATCTGCAAGAAAATGTCAATGGTACTTTTCGCAGCAGTCATGATCGGCTGCTTCGGCTGCTCTTCCAGGGGCGGCGACGACCCCGCGCCGGTGAACAACAGGCCGACGCCCAACCCGTACTTATCGTCTTCGTTGTATGCCATCACCCATTTTGACTCTTCGCAAAGCGACTCCACGCCCTACGGTCTTCCCTCTGGTGTCTTCACCGTAGACGCAACGACGAGGCCAATTTGCTATGGCGGCCCAATTAACATCATGACGCTTGCCTCCACTAATCAGGACTACATGTGGCAAGTAGGGAGTGATCGCGTCAGCTACGTGCGTAAGGCCTCGGGACAGTGGACCAGGGTCGCGAAATACGAGGCCCTCGCCGATGCGACAGGCAACGCTCTACCGGCTATTCCGGATGATAATTTTCGCGCCTTCGGCGAGTCAACTGCGGTGGGAATGGACACCACCTCGATGGATACGTACCTGAAAAGTCTCTTCGGTACTGATTACGATAAACGCTTCGGCGGGGCGTACGTGTTGGTCGATAAAGATAACGTGCTCTATACCAATTACGGCGACACTCTCTACGGATTTGCATTGAGCGACCCGGACAACCCTTCCGCAGGCATAGCTGTCCGCTATAAATTGGGGAATATGGTTGCTACGATTCAAGGTACCAGCCCTGCTCCGCCGCCCGGCACACAGCTTTTTGGTCTTTCCATGACCTATGACGGTCATCTTATTGTCACTTTCAGCAATGGAGTGGCAGTTATCGACAGGGATCTCAACGTCGCCTCCAAATCTTTTTACCGCTTTGCAGATACTGAGTACGTTAGCAACTCGATTGCAGTAGACGAAAAGAACGGCATTTATGTGGCAAGCGGCGGCAGCAGCACCGCCAGCGTTGGCGTCATGCGCAAGCTGGTCTGGACCGGCACGGTTCTCTCCGGTAGTGAAAACGACGGCGCGTGGTCGAGCCCCTACGACTCCTCTGGAGCAGAACTTCCTCCTATTATCAAGTTTGGAAACGGCACAGGATCCACTCCGACGCTCATGGGCTTCGGCAACGACGCTGACAAACTTGTAGTCATAACTGATGGCGCCAAGCAGATGAAGCTGGTGGCATTCTGGCGCGACAAGATCCCCGAGGGATTCGTCCAGAAACCGGGTACGGCGTCTCGACGCATCGCGGGGCAGATTCAGGTAACGTGCGGTTTTACAACCCTCCCCGAGTGGATACAGTCGGAGCAGTCCGTAGTCGTATCCGGATATGGGGCCTTTGTTGTTAACAACATTCCGCAAACTGTCGACCCTGCAATTCGAAGCGCAAACAAGATCCTTGCGGTGTCGCTCATGGGTCCGGCATATCCTACCTCTTATGGCGCTGAGCGTTTTCAATGGGACTCATCAACGCACGAATGGCATTCCGTGTGGGCGCGATCAGATGTCTCATCGACCAGCATGATTCCGATCCACAGCGAGTTGGGTAATATGGCCGTCATAAACGGTTATAGGCCGTCATACGGATGGGAGGTGCTCGGACTTGATTGGAGTACAGGCAACACTGTCCATCAAACAATCTTCGGCAATAAGAACTCCGGAAACGGGGCATACGCAATTCTGCAGCCTTTGGAAAACAACGATCTGCTTTTCAATTCATTTGCAGGCCCAATTCGTATCCATTATGGCAACTGAGTGAACGGCAGACCTTGTGGCAGAAAAGTTGCCTGAAACAGAGAAACAATTGATAAGAAGTTGCATCCAAGAACCGGTAGGCCTGTCGAATATCACGGTTTGGCAAAATACTTATCGGTTTTCTGTCAAAGGAGGTTGAGTCTATGAGTACCTGTAAGAAAATGGCAATGGCTCTTTTCGCAGCAGTCATAATGGCTTGCTTCGGCTGCACGGGGGGCGGCGGCGACCCTGGACCGGCAGTTCCGAGGAACAATATCCCTCAGTCGCTTGAGCGCATAGCCCAGGTCCTTTCCCAAAACCTCGAAAGAGACGGCTTTGAAACTATGCGTG
>Ga0208687_1000235_pt1 | contig 49367 bp, 83 predicted proteins | sample June2015DPH_6_10_FD_184695 | JGI IMG/M metagenome (GOLD analysis project Ga0208687, IMG submission 184695) | Peatland microbial communities from SPRUCE experiment site at the Marcell Experimental Forest, Minnesota, USA - June2015DPH_6_100... | ecosystem: Environmental > Terrestrial > Soil >...
GTGGTGGTAGTATAGTCTCAAAGAACGCCCATTCAGACGGAACGTGGCTAAACGGAACTCCTGCAAACTATGAACCGACTGGCCTTTCCAATGTTTGTAGATTAGTAATCGTCCCTCTGCTCTCTGGCAAGGTGGGTATTGTGTATACTTATTACAATAGCATTACCGCCACTATCAATATGAATGTCCAAGTTTGGAACGGGGCTTCATGGAACAGCCCAATTTCGCCTACTACCAATGTCATAACTGATGCGGCTTCGTTTACAGCCGTGTCTGTTGGTGACATAATTCATGTGGCCTTCTTAACAGCAACGCCCTACAACATCGTCTATGCACAATATGATGCGGCCTCAAGCACCCTTGTCTCCGAGCAAGTCCTTTTTGCTACTAACGATGTCAACGCAAGGCCGACCATCAGCAAAGACTCAACTGGTAGAATCTATGTGTTCTATCCAGTTTCGGCAACTAGCACCATCAAGTATCTTATGAGGTTTACTACAGGGGTCTGGTCTTCTGTTCAATCGTTCCAACCTGTGGTCGGCGCGTTCCCTTCCGACAACCGTATTGAAGCCACTTGGGACGACACTGGCGGCTACATTCAAGTCTTGTTCCTTGCTCTATTGAGTGGCCCAACGTATAGGGTATGGAGTGGATTCTTGTCAACCACATAGACTAGAATCCTTATAAACCAGAAGGGGATATATCCCCATATATGGACTACTACCTTGTCGGCACAATAGCATTCGGAGTGGGAGTCGTGGTTCTGACTCTTCTAGTCATAGGTCTCATGGGCTTGCTAAAGGACGTTGTGAAGCACCAGAGGCTTCTGCTGGCCAACTACAAGGCCGACTTGGAGATGGTTATGCTCAACGTCCATGATATGGACGAGTTCTTCAAGACGAATCAAGAGGCCATAAAGAAGGCCGACCAACAGCCAGTGGAGACCTATTACATTACCTAAACTAGAGGGTCGTCTGCTTCGTCTTTTCCTTGGTTGGCTTCTCTTTCTTATACTTGGTGATGGCTTCGATGATGCCAAGTCTCCACACGATGGGGTCAATCTGCTTCGTGACATACCACTGGTAGTCTATCTCTCCGGGCTTGACTAGGTTGATGAGTTTCGGTATGTTGTTTCCTGTCATGTAGTATTGGACGACCCCATATTGCACCATGTCGTTGGGAACCCACCCTGTCTCAGTGGCATTCTTGAAAGCCTTAACGTGCTGTGGAATCCCTGCTTTGTGCATCTTTCCAGACTTGCCCATCTTCTCCTTTCCATACTCTAAGACATCCTTGCTCATGTGCTTCTCAAGCACTAGCAAGGGGTCATACCGCCCTTTGTAGAGGTTGACCTTCGTTACCTCATAGAAGTTCAGCATCCTCTCCTTTGGAACCCCGTTGACTTGCATCTTCTTCAGAGCCTCTTGAAGCATCTGGGCCAGTTCAGTCCAATCTCCTCTAAGGGTCTCCATCCCGGCCTCTTCAAACCTATTCACCACTTCTCCGGTCTTGTCTCTGTGGACTATGCCGTAATACTTCTTCTTGGCCTTCTCACCCTTTGTGCTTCTGGGGAACCCTATCACCTTCCAGTGGTTCTCAAGTCCGAACTTGATGTTGTCCATGTTGTAGGTGCGCTTCACGAAGTCGTTGATTAGGTTGTGAATGGTCTCCCTCTCTTCCCACGTTCCATGAACGAAGATGGAGTCTGTGTCCATGTAGTAGACCACATAGCCCAGACTTCTCAGGAACTCTGCCGTGTGGGTGAGGATGTCTCTTCCATGAAAGCAGGTCTGGTCTGAGACCTCTACCGCTTTGAATCTGTAGAAGGTGCTGGCGAAGATGCCGTAGAGGGCGTTGACCGAAATCTTGTAGGCCCACCTTTCTACCTTGTCTTTAGCATTGCGTTTGCCAGCCAAGAGGTCACGGACTATAGGTTCTATGAGGTCGAAGTGGCCTTGCGGGGCCAGTTTGTATGCAAGTATCACGTTGGGATACAGGGAATCAACATCGAACTGAAGCACGTTGTCGAAGAACCCTCTCTCGTAGACTTCGACCCATGCTCCTGTATATTTGGGTCTCTGGTTGTATCCACTCTTGCAGGGCAATACATATCCTAGTTTGTGTGCATATTTCAAGAAGTATTGGTCAAGGACAGGGGTGACTGTGATGGTCTTCTTGATTGGGTGGACTCCGAAGATTTGGTCTGGGAAGATGTGACCCTGTTTCGCCATCTGGATACAGACCTTGCTATAATCCTTGGGCGCGTTGGTTAGTAAGTTCTTGGCCGTGTCTATCATTTCTGTGACTTCTGCATCCCACAGCACCCTCTCCTTCAGTTGCTCTGTTGGGAGTAGACTGAGCCTTGTGTTGGTAAAGGGCTTCTTCATGTCAAAGAACCTCTTGCCCACCTTCTCTAAAGACCACTGGCTTCGGAAGTTCTTCTCCATGAAACGGTAGGCCAGCGAGAGGTCTAGGAACCTAGTCGAATTGTAGTCGAATCGCACGTTGCTGTAGGCCATTCTCTTCATAAAGAAGGGAACGTCCCAGAACTTGCTGTTCCAACCCTTCATCAGACCAATCTTGTTCTCTCCGATGAAGTCCACTGCGCCTTGTAGGATGCCCTTTTCTAGCCCTGTCCAAGCATACTTCTGTCCCTTGTAGATGATGCCTATAGCCGTTATCGGGACGTTGGCCGTCTCTGGGTCTGGCTTCACTCCTGAGTCGTCCTCTTCTGTGTCCCATGAAGCCACATTCGGATAATCACCACATACATAATCGTTGTCCAGCATCCATACTCCTACATACTTCTTGTCGGCCTCATAGACGGACACGCTCTTCGCCTCTTGGAAGTTCCTGAAGAACTTGACGTTCTGAGGCACGTTGAAGGTGTATCTCTTCACGTTCTCTCCTGTGTCGAAGGTCTTGAAGTCCGTCCTCTCCATCTTGGCTTGCGTCTGTATCTCGTTCTTGGACGGCGCAAAACAGTAGGGCAGAGGCGTGGGGTCTATGACCTCAATCACTCCGTTCCGGTAGACTTTCATCTTGACCTTTCCGACTTCAGTGAAGTAGTTGGCCGACTCGAATGGTATCATCCTATCGCCCTCTCTATGATGGCCCACAAATCGGGGTCGTTGGTCATAAGTGTTTCCTGTTTGGGTGGCTTGAGGCCACCTTCGATGGTCGGCACATAGTCCACATATTGCTCGACCTTGCTAATGACAGCAGGGCAGGGCTTCAGTTCGTCGCACCCTTTCAAGTATTCTGTTATCAGTTTTATCGCGCTCTCTCTGTCCATCTTCAGGATGCTTATGGTGTAGGGAGCCAAGACGAGCCAGAGGAGCCTATTGCGGCCATCTGTGACGGGCGTGAGAAGGAGTTTCGCTATGTAGGTATAGCCCTCACTACTGCCACCACTACTGCTACTCTTTCCAGACTCTACTTCCTTGTGGAATTGGGCCTTGAATATCTCTGTGTTGAAAGGGTCATCGCTCAAGATTCCTTCGCCTCTTGTCTCTCAGCCTTTTGCTCTTCTTTCACGACCTTGAGTTCTGCGGCTGATGTTCTGACAAAGCCCTTATCAGTGATGAGAAGGTTATACATTTTGCCATAGTCTGGAAGAGTCGGAAATCTCATTACCCAGACTTCTCTCGCACCGTGAGGCGTTTGCTTCGGTTTGAAGCCATACAGCACTTTGGTATTGTAACCCACTGCTCCACCACCCTTCTCATGGAGTTCCTTCTCAATCATTGTGGCTGTGAAGGGGTCTGTCGGGTTGTTGGTGATGTGGTTGGTGGTCATGATATAGGTGCTCTTCTTGACCGATTGGCCGTATCTGGTGACTAGGCGTTGCATGGTGTTGAGGAACGTCTCTTCAAGTTGCGCTCTGATGTTGAAGTTCTGTCTCCCACCGCTTATCAGTTCGTCAAAGGGGTTGGTGAAGGAGTCAACCACGATGTAGCGTATGTCGTGCGCGTTGAGCATCTTGACCAGAGGCGAGTTCTCAGTGTCCACTTTGATGGTCTTGAAAGCGAGTGTGCTACCCTTCTGTTTCTCCTCTGCGTCCTTCTTTGCCTTTTCCTCTCTCTTGGCTCTGTCTTCTGGGGTCTCTCCCTTTATGTCCTTCAAGGGCTTTGGTGTGGACACGCTTGCTTCGGTGATTATGACCTTTCCCTCTTGTCCAATGAAGCGCATCATGTCTTCAGCAGTCGGACACCATACCCAATGAATCACTGGCTCAACGCCATACTTCTCGGTAAAGACCTTATCCCACCCCGGATGCTCGTCTATTGCAATGGTGAACATGAAGTCGGTAGGCTCTTCTGTCGAAATCCACAGAATCTCACCGCCTTCTTCTTTCACTATCTTGAAGCCCAACTCACGCGAGTAGAGGCTCTTTCCCGTTTGCTTCTTGCCGCACGTCCCCATTATGATGAAGGGAACCATCGGTTCATCTAACTCAAGGAATTTCATGTGACTACCTTCGGGTTGACACTATTTAAGGATTCTTAGTTCGTTCTGTAAGCGTAGTAGTCCTTTCCGAGTTCCACTTCATCTCCGTCATATCCAGCGATGACCGAACCGCGCCCGTCTGACTCGATGACATACTTGGCTAGTTTCGTGGAATCAACCTGTGCGAACTGTTTGAAGGCTTCGTCTCCGAACTCTCTAATATACCAGTCAATGATGCTGTCGTTGCCCTGCCAGTCCTCTCTGAGTTGGTCGGCAAACTCCTCTTCTGAGGCCACGTTCTTCTTGGCCATCTCCTCATCCAGTCTGGTCTCGAACTCTGGGTCGCTTGACGGCTCTTCCCTTATGTTCTCGATATAATTGTCAACCGATTCGGATAGGGCGGTCTCGAAGTCGTCCTCATTCAGCACAAAGTCCTTCCATTCTACTGAGAAACCCTCTTGTCCCGTCTCTTCAAAGGTATCTACAACGCTCTGTTCTGCGAACTCATCGGCCTCTTGGTCGTTCATGATGAACCATGTCTCATGGCCTACTTCGACTTCAACATAGGGAGAGGGGTCTACGTTGTGGATGTCGCCAACATTGTAACCTAGATGGTAGAGCAACTGCACTATAGCCTCAAGATGAGGCGCATCTACGTCTGGGAATCGGTCTTCCATCTCGCTTGTGGCGACCTTTCCTTCTGCTGGCTTCGGTGTTTCCTCTGGCGGCTCTGCCATAGACAAACTATAGCCAAGCGGTCTATTTAAAGGCTTGCAGACGAGCATGACGCAATGTTTATAAGATGACAAAACCATAGGGTGGAGTGACAAGGGGAAGTTCCGAAGGGTGGGGTTTCTCCACTCAGGAACCCTGAGTAACTTGTGCCACCGCGTTTGTGGTAACGGTTTACTTGGGCGCATAGTATCCTTCGAGTCGTCCACGTTCCGACTGAGTGACTGAATGACGGAAGACCGACAAGGCATCCGCCGTAAATGACCTGCGGCACAAGTGGGGAGTGATGACCTCATTCGGGGCCGCCGGGGTGGATTCATCTCCACCCCGTATTCATATTCAACTTGTCTCAAAATCCTTTTATAGTGTGTTTGGTAGGGATAGAGTAATGTCTGAGAGCAATCGTGTTTTGAATACGTTTCAACAGATTCGCGCCCTCTATCAGAGGTCTGATGTTGAGAAGACACCAGAAGGAATCACGATTAGCGTGGGAGCGAAACTCTACATCGCCTACCCCACTACGATTGCATCGCCAGTCTACATCGTGGACACGAAGAACATCATCCACAGCAAGAAGATTTCCCTACCTCTGATGGAGATGGACATCAAGGCGTTGGATGAGATTTTCGACCTGAAGGACAGGGACTACATCACGAAGCGGATAGGAGACGACCCACGAATCAAGGGGTGGGATGACTTGGGACTTTACACCTTTGGGACGGATTACTCGTTCAACGACCTCACTTTAGGCAAGTGGCTCGATGTCTCAACTGGACAGGTGACGGAAGAGTGGACTAAACTTCTGGCCGACATCATAGAATACAACTGTGTCCGAGACCCTGCTCTGGCCCTCTCCAACAAAGCCACTTTGCCAAGAGGCTATGTTATGAGGTATCAGCCGCACGAACTTCAAATCACGCCACCTAATACGGGCAAGAGCACGTTCTTTGAACTCATAGGCAAGAATGTGGATAAGGCCACTAAGAACACCCTGTTGGGTTCTGTCAAGTGGACAGACGACAAGGCGGCTGGATTGTTCGCTGACCAATACTTTGCGCTTGCCATAGACCAGATAGAGAGCCAGACCATAGAGAACATGGCTGGATTCCTTCTGGGTCATCTAGAATCTGGAAAGTCCAGAGTAGCGGGTGGCGGTGGGGAGATGATGGTTCAAGGCGCGTGTCCCTTAGTCATAACGGCCAACCCACTGGCTTTGTCTGGAAGTCATACCGCAATTATGCGCGACATCTTGGGCTTCCTCTGTCGTAACAGTTATGCTATGGGCAGAAGGTTCGGCATCATAAACTATGGTGGCTATGCTCCATTGGTGGACAAGGGCTATGATGATGTCGAGCATCGGAGATTGGTCGAGACCTATAGGGCTTTAGAGGAGAGGCTGACCGACACCCTTCAGAAGTTCTGGCTCCATCCCAAGATTAAGGCGTATTGCAATCAGCCCATCTATGACCCGTCTCTCTATGACAAGATAGAGGCGTGCGACACGGTAGAGGTTAGGTCGTTCTTCTTAGCCCATTACGCCCATTCATATCCCCATCTTAGAGGCGGTGCTCTGAACTGCGCCTTGTCCGACAATCTGCCCAAACTGGCGAAGATAGACGTTCTTATGATGGATGACTTGGACAAGATAGTGGACGACATAATCGAGAAGGCCAACGAGTATGCTGAACTGCTTAAGGTGATAAATATTGCCAGTATCGAATACACCCTCTCCTGACCCCTTCTGGTGGCGGCAGTATAGCCCTTTCTTGGGTTACTGTCCTCAATGTGGAGCAGACGGTCTTGTGATTGCGGCAGATGGATTCATATGGTTCGACTTCCTCAGTTACGACATTCCTTTTGCCGAATGGAAGTGTTGGATGTGCGGCTTCGTTGTAAGGAACCCAACCTTAGAGGAAATTGAGGAGATGCGGAAGCACTCGACAGGTGGATGGTGGGCATGAGCCTTCCTTTCTTAGAGACTTGCCGAAAATGGTGGGACAGAGACTTCTCCACCTTCCCATCTGACAACATAGGGTTATACAGGTATAAGGCCCAGACCCAAGCCGACTACTATGAATATATCCTTGGGAAGTTGGCCGATGTAGATGACGCTTACTTCCCGTTCTATGTGCCAACCGTGACCAAGGAATGGACTGAGGAGCAGAAACAGGATGTCATCATAAGGCGGCTCTTTCTTGATATGGATGTGCGAGAGAACGAAGAGGGTAAGAAGGACACTTTGGAGTCTATATGGGAAAAGGGCCGCTTCTTCGCCAAGCGGTTCTGGCCCAATATGGAACTCTTCTTCAGTGCTGGCAAGGGCTTCCACTTTTATGTCCACATAGTTCCTACGACTTATGGTGAGTTGCGTGAGCATAGGGAGACGCTCTATTGGAACTTGAGCACTTGGCTCCAATATTTGATTGACAAGCGCACCTTCATCAGTCTGGATAGAATCTGTCGCATAACTCTGACCAAGCATTCTATAGACCCCGACTTCCCTACCCCGATACGCTGGAAGGTTCCCATCCGACCTGAGATGAATATGACTGAGATTCTGAGATATAGCCAGTTTCCGACCAACTTCAAGGACGACTTTCTGAGGCTATATGAGAGGCCCATAGAACCCTTGGACTATAAGATATTCTTACGGTCTCCCCACGAACTTCTTAGAAAGATTTAAATAAGTGAAAGTGTATATTTCTGTATATGCCCTATGCTAATTTAGAGAATAAGAAGAGTTACAATCAGAGGTATAGAGAGTCGCACAAAGAAGAGTTAGTTCTCTATTCCAAACAGTATTATCAAACCCATAAAAGCACAAGTCTTCTCAAGGATAAAGAACGCTATGAGGGAAAGAAGGACGAAATCACTGCAAAACGAAGAGCCGACTATATCAAGTTATCAGAAGACGAGAAAGAGGCGTTGTTCAAAACACAGAAGCAATATCGGCAAGCGCACCCAGAAAGACAACGAGATTACAGACTACAAGCAAGGTATGGGATTTCTTTAGACGACTATAACAGACTTCGTTCAGTCCAGAACAACAGATGTCTTTTGTGTAGCCGAGTTTTTGAGAAGAGTCCAGATGTAGACCATGACCATAAGACTGGACGGATTAGAGGTCTCTTATGTAGAAAATGCAATACTTTGATAGGTCTTTTGGAAAATCAGAATGTTTCGTTATCTCGTTTGCATCGCTTCCTCAAGAGTCCACACCTTATCATACAGAATCCTTAATAAGCCATGTCCCGTAGGGATGCGGATATGAGACCTGACCAAGAGACCTATTACGCTTGTAGGATTCATCCATGCGCTCTCTCCTTTGAAGAGGCCGCTTTCTTAGTTGCGCTTCTAGCAGACTGTCCGATGTGTGGCTGTTGTCTTGGCGCACATATAGAGGTATAAGACATGGCAATAGAGACATCAATACTGGATGAAATGCAACTGAAGAGGCTTGCAACTGTTCTGAGGTTTGGAGAGTTTGACCTACTTACAGGTGAAGAGATAGAGGCGATTGCATTAACTCTTGAAGCCCTTGCAAAGAAGGAAGCGTTGAAATGCAAGAAGTGTCGTGGTCATGGACAACTCATCACCTTTCTCCCAGACGAAGTGCATTCACCCTACTTCATCCCTTGCCCAGACTGTCATGGGACAGGTGAGGAGCCTGAATCCTTAAATAGCGTCAAGACAGAGGGTAAGCCATGACACAACTAACGATTGAGGAAATCCTCAAGAAAGTCCCTGCTCTCAAGCGATATGAGGGCAATCCAGAAGCAATCCGCACAGTCTACGCAGAACTCAATCCAAAGAAAGACCTCAGTGGTCTGATAGAGGGAGAGTTCGTGAACGGAGCCGAAGTCCTTATTGTAAGGATTCTGAACGAATCTTTCTACATAGGATGCCCGACTTGTTTCACAAAGAAAGACGGCATGGAAGAGGGCGTCGTTTTCGACTGTCCTAGCCAGAGATGCAACACACAGAGAGTCGCAACCAAACTCCCAAGATGGTCTATACTGGCCGGAGACGAGACTACAAAGGCCATACTGGACTTCCCACCTTTCGGTTACAAACTCACCGATGGCAACGCTCTGATAGGCAAAGTTGTGGCCATCAAGGGCAATGTCACGGCTTTGAGAGACCAAAAGGTGAAGGGAGAGGTCAAGGGTCAAACGCCAGTCATAATGGTGAGAGACCTTAAGGTGGTCTCCGACATCAGAGACAGCGTTCCAGAGACGATAGGGGAGCGAATCACCAAGTCAACGCTGGCAGAAGCGGCCAAGTTCCCACTTGGAGAGGGGCCAGAAGGTCTACCCAACCCACTCGTCTCACCAAACACAGGGATGATACCTGCACCCAAACTCACGGCTCTTCAGACTTGGATGAACGCTGTAGGCAAAGGCAACCCTGTAGCGGAAGACCAAGTGAAGATGTATGTTGAGAACAATCTCAAACTTACGTTTGCGGATGTCCTGCCTCTTCTGGATAAGAGCCACTCCGACCAAGAGAACAAGACTCTATACGCGCTCAAGCCTCAGAAGTAAGGCTTGGGCCTCTTCTTTCTGACACCTTTAAATAGTCGGTAGTGCTAAATCCATGTAGTATGCAACCGCCCTATCAGCCAGCAGAGCCTCACGAACCTGCCCCGAAGGTAGGGCAGAAGAACTATCCCAACATTGAGAAGTTCAACGAGCAGGTTCCAAACCCACAGACTAAGACAGGTGGGCCACCCCTACCCAAAGCCACAGAGATAGAGAGCTATGAGGCTCAGATTGCCAACCTTCAGAAGCAGATAGACAATCTGGACATGGCCCACGAAGAGTTGTGGAACGATGTGATTTCTGGCCGTTCTCCATTAGAACGGAGCGAAGAGGAGATGGACTACTTCAGGTGCGAGTTCTGTCACGAACTGATTGACCCTGTAGAAGAGTATCACACCCATGAGGGTAGGAAGTATTACGGCCACGCCAAGAATGAGGAAGGGATAGGCGGGTGGACTTTCGACTGTCCCAAGTGCAACGGGACAGGAAAGATAGGTGACTCTGATTGCGACAAGTGCGATGGGACGGGTGGTGTCTACGAGAGTGGGAAGCACTACAAGCCAGAAGAGGGGCAGAACGCATGGTGCTATCGTCACGACAAGACAGTGAACGAGCACAACGATGATGAACTCGATGAGGATGAAGAGAAAGGGACAGAGAACTATGAAGAGAAACCAGAAGGTTGTGGCCCTGATTGTAAAGACCCTAATTGTGACTATGGTGGCCCCTGTGATTGTGGGGATTGTGAAGGTTGCACCGATGAAACAGGAGATTGGATTCCAGAGAAAGGAGAGCCAGACCCTAGCAATCCAGACAAGGAACTTGATAAAGACCCTGACATCCCAGAGCCAGCCGAGCCTACAGAGCCTACGTCTCAGCACGTTACAGCCGATGGGCTGGACGTTCCAGACAAGGTTGAGATACCTGAAAGGCTCTACAACGACCTCATGATGATGATTGAATACTCCACGACCAACGACAACGAAGCGGGTGGCTTTCTTATCAAGGCTAAACACGGTGACTTGGGAGTTGTAGGGGAGCAGTTTGGCAAGGATAGAGAGATAGTTTTGGAGCCTAACGAGCAACTTCATGAAGGAGAGGAGTTGGTAGGCACAGTCCATATGCACCCTGTCACCCCGACAGCCAGCACAGGGGATGTGGCTGGCTATCTCAACGATGAGAACGAGAAGGTCATGGTAGTTGTGGGAGCCGACAAGTCTATCAATGTCTTTTTCAAGACCTCTTTCACGGCAGAGGGCGACTACGGGGATGAGATTTCAGACAACTTCGAGCAGTCCGATATGGGGATGCTGGCAGAGGGTCTGGGCTTTATATGGTATAGAGGAGAGGAGTCGGATAGGACTGTCCTCAACATCATCACCAATGTAGTGGATGATGTGGAACTGAATGTCGTGGACGAGACTTGGCCTATAGAGGACTTGGTAAAGGCTTTGGGAATCAAAGGCGTAGACCAAATTCCTTCCGAATACAGCACCAAGAAGACTCCACTCAAGTTGCAAATTCCCTTCAGTTTCCGTTGTAAAGATGCAATTCTTACAGGATAGGGGATATACTATATACCCTTTAAAAGAGAACCCTTATAAGACATGGAATCGAAGGGTATGCTATGTCCGTAACCTCAACAGAGATAACCGACTACCTCAAGGACAGGGTGATGTTCATCCTTTCGGCCCTTGAGTTTGCCGTAGTGGGCGGCATCGGCGGAAGCGTTGTTGGCTACTTCATGGGCTATCTATCGCAGATACCCTTTGTAGGCAACCCTCTCGCCACCCTTGGTGCGCTAGGCGCAACCGCAGGGTTCTTCGTCCCATTTGTAAAGAGGGCAATCAAGTCTGCATAGACAACTAGCCCTCTTTCTCTTTTTTTCCAGTTTACTCCATAGAAGGTTTATAAAATGTTTATATAGTCCAAAATCCTACACAAGTATAGATTCTTGTGAAGATTTGCAAAGGCTGGATTGAAATCCGTGAAGCCGACAACTACTGGCACTCTGTCATGAGAATCACAGCCCTTATCCCTCAAGCCCCAGACGTAACCGCCGTCCTGTTCGATGTGGACAACCTTAAGGCCGTCAAGCCCATTGCCAGCAACAGGGGTATGCCGCACGACATTTCTGACGAAGTGGCCTTTGACTACGACAAGGACAAGGAATGGGCGCACTTCGATACTTGGATTCGGCCCTCTGAAATCGCCCAAGTCTTCAAAGTCAAGGAGATAGTGAAGGGGTGGTCGGTGGTCTTCTCTCTTATGGGTGTCTTGGGAGAGATATACCAAGACCATAACGTGCGATTAATTTGTTGGTTCATATAGCCACAATGTTTATAAACCCTAGAAGCAAGGGATATGCTATGAGGTCGAAGAGTCTCGCATCCTACGCCATAGTCCTGACGCTCATCGCTCTTGCGTTGACCCTCAGTCTTGCTCCTGTATTGGCTTGCACGACCACTTCATCCACCACCCCAACTAAGACGGTAACAGTTACAGCAACGTCTACAGTGACGACACCAACCACTACCACAGTGACACAGACACAAACCAATACCGAGACTCAGACCTCAACACAGAATCAGACTATCACCCAAACTCAGACACAGACTGTGATTCAGAACCAGACCCTAACTCAGACAGAGACGACAACTCAGAACCAAACCCTAACCCAAACTCAGACCACAACTCAGACTAAGACTCACACAAAGACGCTCTCGCCAATTACAGTGACAACTACACAGATTCAGACAGAAACTCAAAATGTCACTGTAACTCAAACCCAGACTCAGACTGAGACAGGGACAGTGACAACGACTACTCTCACAGTAGTCCTCATCAAGATAGGTGGCAATGTAACAATGACAACCACTGTCACCACAACCCTTCCACCTGTCACAAGCACAGTTACTCAGACGGTGACTCCAACAAATACGTCTACCGCGTCTTCAGTCCAGTCCTTCTCCCTTGGCGAACTGTTGGGCATAGGACTCCTTCTGTTCATGATAGGACTCTTGGCTGGCATAATCATTGATGCCGCCTTTCTTGTAGGGAAGAACAAGGAGTCTAGATAACGACTCCGAGCAGATAGAGTATCGTTAGGATTGTGGCTGTGAAACCTGCCGCCCCACTTAAGGTGATGCCAACCTTCTTTGCAAAGTCCTTGTAGTCTGTAGACGTTCTGTTGACCGATTCGAGTTTGCCGATTCGGTCTGCCATCAGGGTGCTGTTGTGATTCATAATGGCACAACTATCCTTAATCGCGTCTACCTTTACTGTAAGTGTGGCTATGTCAGCAGTGCTTTGAGCCATGAAACTGGCCAACTTCCCGTTCAGTTGGAGCAGTAGTTCTCGAATCGTGTTTCCGTTGTCACTCATCATGCTTCACCCTTCTCTGGCTCTTTCGCTCTAGGTTCTGAAAGGATGTCGGAACTAGGCTCTGGCTCTGCTAGGTCTCCAACTGGATAGCCCATCGCTTTGGCATCCTTTAGCGTCTGTGAGATGTTGTTGAGGAGTTCTATGGCCGCATCTATCTTGTCCATGTCGAGAGTCTCAACATCCTTTACGAACTCTTCAATCCCTTTAACAAGGTCGCTTGCGTCTACAAAGGCTTTGTCTAGGGCGTGTTTGACTGCGCCAGCGTCAAGAGGCGTTACTTCCTCTTCTCCTTTTGGCCCTGTTGTTCCTGTTAGTAACTCAAAACATCTATCGCAAAATGGGCCTTCACCAACATCATCATAATGGCCTTTTCCATCATAATGATTAGTGCATTCTATACAAGAATACTCTTCTCCCTTTTCTGCTTCCGCAAGGGCTTCCTCTGCTTCCTTCATAGCCTTCTCGTCATAGTAGGCGTGTTCGACACCCCTCACCTTGTCTATCTCAGTCATAGGGTCATCACGGCTGTAGAAGTCCTCTACCTTCTTGACAGCCTCTTCAGCCTTTTGCAAGGGGGATACCATATACCTGTCAAGGCATATAAAGCGAAAGGGCTATTTAAGGATGCTGTTACTTCTGAGGAGTGGCCTTCTTGAGCCTATCTATCTCGTCCTGAATCGTCTGTTCTGTGAACGGCTCTTCCTTCAGGAACCGCCTCTTGAGGTCTTCGATTCCCTCTTCGAGTTCTTCTATCCTCTCATCAACATCCTGTTCTCCCTTGGTGAAGATGTCGCCCTCTGCTTCTAGCGGTCTCTCTCCCTCTGGCGCAGTTTCTTTTCCTAACTCAGACCCCGGTTGGCCGGGTCTTGAAGCCATCTCACGGTCTGGACTACCGAAGGTTGGAGTCCCTTCTCTAGTCATTCCCTGCCCACCCACACCTGCCATCGGTGGAACGGTTTCGCCTAACTCTTCAGTCAACTCATCTTCATCTATAGGCTCGAAGCCTAGTGCCTTTCTCACTTCATCTCTGGTGAGGATGCGGCTTGCATACAGAGGCATATAGGTCTTGGCCTTGTCCTCAAGGGAGTCCTCTTTGACTGGCTTCCAGATGAACTTCGGAACGTCATACTCATGGATGAGTTCGTCGGCCACTTTGCCATACAGAGACCTCATGACCATTATCATCACCGTCCTCTCTAGTTGGCTGTTGAGGGACTGGCGATTGCTGTTGATGAATGTGAAGTATCCTCTCTCTACTGTCTGGGCTGTTGCCCTGTTCAGACCCGCAGGGTCGGTGAAGAACTTCGGCACTGAGAGAGCGTAGGTTCTCATGTTGTGGAGCCATTGAAGCCAGAAGGATGTAGACTGCATTCTGTCAATGGGTGGGTTGATTGGCTCTACATGGATTGGGGTAGCGGCTCTGACTACGATGGACTGTCCCGGCTGGCTAGTCTGGAAGTATTTCCTCACTGCTTGATACTGTGCCGTAGTCACTTCCTGTCCCATTATGCCTTGGTCATTCATGCCAACATGGACTAGGAACATGGGCTTCAGGAAGACGTTCATGATGGCTCCCATCGTCTCTTCATAGTTCTTCATGAGTTCCTGATGGAAGAGGATGGGGCGTAGCATTGAGACACCGTAGACCGATTCATACGTCCATGAAGTGGGCATATAGCGGAGATGAATCATCTCATCTGCTAGGAAGGTGACTAGAGGGAACACATAGTATTGGACGTATCCAAGGATGGTTCCATAGGCATCCCTTCTGACCCGCATATACATGGGGTCAAGGGGCTTGAATCGGGTAATCTCTCCGTAGGGATTCTCCAATTTGTGGGTAGGATACATCTTGTTGTGCCTATCCGCGATGTCCACTCTGTCTGTCCACCAATAACTGTCCTGTCCGTTCTTGCCTTCGACCTCATAAGAAATTCTGAGAGCCTGAAGGTCGTGGCCAGTTTCGTGACAATACCAAGTTCTGACGACCTCAGTATACGAGTTGCCGAAGACTAGCATATCCTTCACCATTATCTTCAGAAGGTTGAGGAAATCGTGCCTATCAAGAAATTGCTTGATGTCCTTAATCACAGTAGGCAGAGGATAGTCTAGTTCGTAGCCTTGAGAGATGGTCATCTGGGTGTGGAAGTCTATCGTGGCCCTAATGAAAGGCTCCTGAACGTAGTATTGCTTGTATTTCTGGTAGTCTTCTGTCGGGACTGCACCCCATATCTTCTCCCATACAGCAACGTAAGGATAGACTGTGAACCCAAGTCCAAGTCCGGGCAGTTCCTTAGTCGCATACTCTTCCCAAGCAAAGTCTCTCCACCAAGCCTCACCCCTCTCTATCTGTCCAATCTGCGTTTCGATAGGTGGTTTGTATGAGGCGGATAGGGTGGGGTCGTCCAGACTCCTTGGAGAACCTGTTTGCCTTGGGCCGATTATCCTAGTCGCTCGTAACGCACGAATAACGGCGTTCTCGTCCTGACTGGAATCTTGTGCCGCAGACATCCTTATCGAAGGTATTTAAGCGTTCTGCTCTATTTAAGGATTATCTGGGATGGGTAACTGCCATCTGCCCTCACGGAGCAGACCCACTCTCGTTTGTCTGTGGTAGCAAGAGTGCTCGAAAGTTGCTATCCATCCCAAGGCTTATATACAACCAAGCCCTTTTAAACCTTAGTATGAGTGACAAGTCGGTTACGAAGACCCTTGATTGGCCTAACCACCGAGTAGGTTCCTCACCTTCAGACCCCATCCGGTTTGAGGATGAAAGGGAGTTCAACCCTGCCATAAGTGAGGGATTTGAGGCGATGGCAGACGAAGACTGCGACCTACATAACAAGCCCTACAAGGAGCATTCTCAAACCGAGTTGGATGAGGATGTCACGGAAGTCATGCCCGATGAGAAGGGAGAGGTCAATCCTATGACCGAGCCTCACGACATTGCGCCCTATGACCAAAATAAGGTGGTTGATATAGTCAACAGGATAGAGTCAACCCAAGACTATGAGACCCCAGAGGACATGGCTGTAGATGTTCAGTATCTCATTGATACAGGGGTCATCTACGAACTTCAGGGTTCCTACCAACGGCTGGCTCAGTCTATGATTGACGCTGGCCTCTGTCATGCCCAGACCACAATGCGGGAACAGCAAGACCCCTCTCAACAGTTGAATCCTACTAGCCAACAGAACGTCACACCCTTCAGTCAGGGCCAGTATATGCCGTCTGGAAGCGAGACGATTTCACCAATCATGCCTCAAGCCCCTATGAGAGAGGAAGACCCAAGCCTTTGGGTGGAGCCTTGTCCAATGTGTGAAGGCACTGGCACGAATGAAGTAAGTGGCCGTCCCTGCGATTATTGCGAAGGGAAGGGTAAGATTCCTAAATATGAAGAGGGCGGAGACATAGACGACACGACTCTAGAGGATGTGCCAGAAGACTGTGGGCCTAGTTGTTGCGACATAACGGATGAGGGCGGTTGCGATTGCGGAGATTGTGCAGGGTGTCTGGGAGACGAACCTAAAGTAGACTGGCGCGATTTGGATGAGGAACTCAAAGACCCACGCATTGGGATAGACAAAGAGAAGGGGAAGGACAAGGAGAAGTCCATGTCACCAGAGGCCCAGAAGATTTCTGGCACTGACCCCGCGAGTGTAGAGGCCAAGGAGAAGGCGAAGCCCAAACTTGAGGTTGATGTCTCTGACAAGATTACCGTTCTAGGCAAGACGGGTTCGGGCAAGACCAACCTCATCAAAGTCCTCATTTCTGACATTCTGCCAGACTTCAAGTTCGTCATTCTGGATGCTCTTGGCAACCTCAGTGAGTATGACGGCCAGCCTAACATGGATTATCATCAGGTCACGCCTTCCGACCAAGCGACTGTGGATGAGGTAATCTACAATGCTCTCGAAGCAGGAAACTGTATGGTCGTCATGGATGAGGTAGACCGCTATTCAGCCAAGCCAGATTCGATGCTCAACGAGTTGGTGAACTTGGGTCGGAACTATGGTGTCGGTGCTATCTTTGCGGCCAGACGCACAGCCGATGTGAATAAGGACATCTTAGCCAATTCGCCTTTCATCTTCACGTTCCAACACATCCTGCCTCAAGACCTAGACGTTCTGATTGACTGGTTCGCCCAACCTGAAGAGACCTTTAGAGACCTACAGGAGTTTGAGGCCATACTCTTCAAGGACGGTGAGCAGGTATGGGTAGGCAAGGTTCCAGAGAAGCCAACGACCAAGCCCACTGCCAAGCCCAGACAGCCCAAGAAGCCGAAGGGTAAGGATAAGGACAAGGAGCCAGAGGATAAGGAGAAACCAAAGGAGAAGGAACCAGAGAGTAAGGAGCCAGAACCAAAGGAACCAGAGTCAAAGGAACCAGAAGCACCACCTGAAGAGAAGCCAACAGAAGAGCCGCCCGAAGAGGAGCCGCCCGAAGAAGCCCCAAAAGAACCAACTGAAGAGAAGACTGAGGAGAAGGAAAGGGTGCAATGGTGCGCTGGATGTGGTGGGCAGTTCGAGTCTAGGAAAGACCTCTTCACCCATCAGAGACAGACAGGAGATTCAGGAACTATAGAAGGGACTGCGGAGAAAGCAGAGGAACGCCCGTTCAAGTGCGACCAATGCCCTGATGCTTACAAGTATGAAAAAGATTTTTTGAATCATATTGTAGAGAAGCACTCATAACTCTTAAATACTAGAGTCACCCTTCATATACTTGATGTCTAATTGTAGAGTATGCGGAGCAGTCCTAACTTCTGCCAATTGGTGGAAGGGAATGCAAAGACATAACAACAAAATGTGCAACTCATGTAACTCGAAGAAGACTATTGCTTACCGTAAGAATCGTTATAAGGATGACACAGAGTTTCGTGGCCATGAATGTGCGAGAGGTAAAAGGTCTAGAGATAAACTCAAACTTGAGACTTTTATTCACTACTCTGGAACCAATCCACCCCAATGTGCCAATCTCTTTGGAGAGCATAAGGAACCTTACACAACGATTGCCGCTTTAACTATTGACCACATTGATGACAATGGAGCAGAAGAGAGAGAACGAATCTTCCATAACAAACATAAAGCAGGAATTGACTTTTACAGGTGGCTCCGAAAGAACGGCTACCCAGAGGGATACCAAGTATTGTGCTTCAACTGTCAATGGATAAAGAGAGACAAAGACTTAAAAGGTAGGATACCTCAATTACTTAGTTGACAAGCATGGACAGCACTGATGCGTTTGTTCTCGCTACTGCCTTTGTGTTCGGTCTCGTCTATGCTCTCATAGAACTTACTTTCGTTCACGCGCCCACCTACCTTTCCTTTGCTCTTGGCCTTGTTTTGGTAGGTGTAGCATACATAAATTATGAATGGAAGTTGTGGGGAGCAAGCATTTTGGTTGCCACCGTTACAACCATCCTTGCCTACAACCTTTGGGAATACATTCTGAGGCTGTAGAAATGCTTATAAGGCATTGAAGTGAGACTCTATTCATGGACAAACGGACACTGAGAGCGAGAATCGAGAAGAAGGACATCTCGAAGAACGAAATCGCCCAAGTGATAAAGAGGCCGATACCACCCTGTATATGCGGAAGACCTGCCTATAGATTGAATGAAAATTACCCTTCAGTGTGTAGTCAATGTAATGAACCTGATGGAGTTTGTGAATGCAAACCTGTTGACGAAAAGACGAAGACGCTAATATCCTAGAGGCCGTTTCCCTCTAAGTCTTCCAGCCTTGCATTGAGAAGTATCCCTCTCAGCACATCTTCTGGAAGTCGTTCCTCTAAGGTTGAGATTTTGTAGGCTTCGTCAAGGGACTTGAGCAGTGGGTCTATCTCAGACCGATTGCCTTTGTATGGCTCGAAGAAGAGGTTCCCTGTGTTGAGATAGGAGATTCCCATTCTCAGCAGTCGTAGTATCATGTTGACCTTCTTGGGTCTGAAGTCTAGTTCGTCCTGATAGAGTTTGACGTTGTGGACGGCCATCCCTCTGCAAGAATGGTAGAGGTTTCTAGGCGGGTGCTTCGTGAAGAGGTCAACCAGTTCCTTGTGGACAGGGCTAGTCTGTTCCACGATTGGAGACATCACACCTATGACGAAGTTGAGGTTGCCCTTTAGCAGTTGGTTCACTACGGTCTGTATCTCATGTCGGGCTATGTCTCTATTGCTCTCCTTGTGAGGCTCGAAGAAACTTCGTATCCCACCCGTCCCTCTGAGCAAATCTAGGGTCGGGGTCTGGTAGCATTCAAAGACATCCGTATCGGAACCCTTATGTTCCATACTCCATATGTGAGCACCTGTCACTGTTTTGAACAGCACTTTCATGCTTCATTCAACCTCTGAATCTGTTGTTGCACCTGTAGTAAGCAGAGACGAGACCACACTTCGGGCAGATGGTAAGCGGTATCGGGTCTCCCCAGAGTTTGACCTCTCGACCTTTGAAGACATGGACACCGTTCTTGCCATGCGGTGGCATACATTCAGGAAGTCCATCCTTCAGCCTTGCTCCATGTTGGTGGCTGGCTATCGTGCATTCCTTATGGGGTTGGCTCATGGTGTATCTCCTGTCCACAACCAATAGGCAATCTCAAAGACCACGATTGAACTACCAATTATCAAGCCAATCATTCCAAGTAAGACGAGTAGGCCAATCGCAATTGGCCATCCTGCTAAGAGTATAGTCGCTCCTTCGCTAATGCCTATCAGAAAGGCAACAGTCAATATCTTCCGAAGGTAGTTCCAAAGGTTACTCTCAGGTATCGGGGCAGGGTCTCCGAGACTCATCTCTTCTTCTCCCCTTCATGCGTTCTTTGTTCTAGAAGATGTTGATGCGAAGTATGCCTACGCTTCTTGATGACGTTCCACTTCTTGCGTCTTGCGAAGGTCATTTAGAAGAGAACTCCGTTACCATCCAAAGGATGAAACTAACCGCACAGACTTCTGCTATGATGACTAGGCTTCCAACATCGAAGTTCCATGCAAGGGCAATCAGAGCCAACCATGCTAGGAATGTCACTGCTAGGGTTAGGAATGATGCAAAGAACAGCACGAAGAAACCCATGCTCCATGTCCACTTCGTCTTCAACTTTGGTGCGGGTATTGCCATATCACTACCCTCTCCTCTGCGGGTATTTAGGTGTTTTCCCTGTGGCTCTACAGTAGTCTTTGTAGACCTGTTCCGTGATAGCATCGGCCTCTTCGTTCTCTTCTCTGGGTATCCATTGGAACTTGAGGTTGGCGAACCTGTCTCTCATGGCCTTGGCCTTGAGATAGAACTCCAAGTAGTATCCCTTCACGGCTTTCCATTCACCCGACATCTGCTTGGCCAGCACTTGGGAGTCGGTGTAGACAATAATCTCCCTATACGATAGACACTTCCTTTCTAGAGTGTCTAAAGCATCGAGCAAAGCCCGATACTCGCTGACGTTGCTCGACATACCCTGTCCCTCACCTATGAAACCCGCACCCCTGTAGATTTGCTTCTTGCCATCTCTTATGATGCAAGCGTAAGTCCCTACTCCGTTAGGGTTCTTCTCTGCACACATTCCATCTATGAATACTGTTATCATCTCTGCACTACCTCTATCACCTTGACCGACTTGAAGATGACGCGCCATTTGTTCTCGAAGAACTTCTCCTTGCCCAAGACCTTGACAATCATCAGGTCTCCATCTGGCTTTGGTTTGACCTTGCGGTTCAAGACGAACCCCAACACGGCTCTGGCTCCGGCCACAGTCTTGGCGGCTGAGATTCCATGCTTCCCACCATACCTCATTCGGTCTGTAGGGAGTAGGATTTGTCTGGCGTTCCCCATCCCCAGACTGTAGAAGTTGCCGCCCTTGGTGAACACGGCCTTGTAAGCGAGACTCATGGGTAGAGCCTCATGCTGTATGGGACTTCAAACTTCCACTTCTGTTCTACAATGTGTGTGTTTACGAAGTGCTTGAGGATAAAGGCTCTGTGCCGTCTGGGGTCGGGCTTCATATCGGCTCTATCAATCTCTAAGGTGTAGACGTAGACGGTCTGGCTCCCGCTTTCGTAGGCTCGTCTGAAGCCGAACTTCCATGCGTCTCTTATGTTCTTGGTGACGAAACTTCCCTCTAGTAGACAGTTGAGTTCTTGGTCGGTTCCATGATAGACTTTCATGGCGGTCTAAACCCATGAACGTGACCGTAGCAATCACAGACCGCAGGAGCAGAAGAAGGGCAACCACAGGTAGGGCATCGTTTATCTATCAAGGTATATCGGCCTCATAGATGATGTCTCCCTTCTCATCTGAAACCCACGCGCTCAGTATCTTCCCTATGATGTTCTCGACTGAGGTTCCCTTCCCATCGTAGACGGGTTGGCCTATCATGCTGTGAGCAATCTCCCTTAGAGATTCAGTATCAAGGAGAATGTCGAATGAGCCTTTGAGGTCGGTCTTTGTTTTCAGTTTGAGGGTGTGTTTGCTAATCATCTTTCGGCCATCTCTTTAGCCTCTGCCATGAGGTCTTCGTATGGTGCGTAGGCTTCTATCTCGATGTCAATCTTCTTGGTCTCGGAAGGCGTGGTTGTGTCAATCGAGAAGTAGACTCTGGACTTGCTAGGCTCGTCTTTCTTCTTCCAGAACTTCAAACCTACCAACGCCGACCCCTCTCTTTCATCATCTGAATCAGGGTCTTGAGCCTTTCATCCAACAACTTCTGACTTGGGTTCCTTGAATATTGAATATCTATGTCTTTGAGAATTTGTTCTGTTGTTAGTTGAGATTCAATAACAACTGCCTCTTCTGTCATTTTATCTCTTGCTTCTAGTGCTTTGCTCATATTTTCATCTTCATAAGACGATTGTGAAGTTTTTCACGATTTGTTATTTGGCCTTTATCAAGTGGCCTTCCTTGTCCGACATGATTAGAATCCATTGAATCTTGAAATTCGATTCCTATCTCTGCTTGCTCACCTTTTATAACAAGGTAGGGACATACTGCCTCAAGGAAGTCTCTAGCCTTTCTTGCTCTCACAACGAAACGCCACAGTGGTTTATGATTTACTCTCTTAGAGGGTATTACCACTGCCGCACCCATGTTCCATGTATCTTTCAGCCAATGAATCATACGTTTATCTGTGTTCACAATTTGAACAATTAGTGTATAATAGGGTCGTACAGACGTAGGATGCTGTGTTTTGTTTATACCGATACAACCCTCTCCATCAAGTAAGCCAGCAGAATAAGCAATATCACATTTGTCCATGTTCATACCCCTTGTTCTGAGGGTTTATAAGGATTGCTCAATGGTAGGGATTCCCCAATAGTATGACGATGACTATCGCCAGTAGCATCAGAAACATGACGGCCCAGAACTGTCGTTGGTTCAAAGTTCTCCCTCAAGTAGTGTAAGCACTTGGAGCCTTTGCTCTATCAGTTTCAGTAAGGAATTTGCAGAGTTCGGGGCCAAGTCCATAGACCTTAGAATCTCTATGGCTGAATCAATCCGCTTCTTCTGAGTCTGTTCCCTCTTGGAGAGGGCTTCGTAAGGCTTGAGAGAGGTGATAAGATAATTCAGCATTCCAATCATCCCGCCTTTTCCGTCTGGGTCTGCATTATTGTCTAAAATCTCAAAATGCCTCATTACCTCTAATCTCTCCAATACCTTCGGAAGCGGCTCTGCGAATTCTTCCAGCGTCTTGCCGTCGCTCATGGATTAACCACCAAAGAAATCAAGCCCAAGACCAGTAGCGCGATGTTTATGATGAGGAATGCTGTCATCCTTCGTGTCCACACTTCATCTAGTTCCATGTCATGCACTCTCTTCGGCCTCATCTACCTCTAGTTCCTCTGCTTGTGCTTGTTTGCGCTTGACGTTCTGTAGAGTCGTGAGGGTTTGGACGGCGGCTGTTGGAAACAACTTCTTGTAAGCGGCTTCAAAGAACGGGGCATCGTCCTTCGTGCATAGACACGCTAGACTACCATCAACGAAGAGAGTTCGGTTGAAGTTGATGTGCTGTGGTTCGCTCAAGGCAAAGGCCACCACGCCATTAAAGCAAGAAAGACCACAATGATAACCCAAAAAGGCCAATCTTCGCTCATGGACTCTCTACAATCACGACAATTCATTATACTTCTCCCATTAGTGTGGCTGGCTGTGCTTTGTATTCGTTAATGACACATTCCATAGAGTCATAGTATCGGCATCTCTTTCCAGTCCTAAAGAAGATTCTAACTTCGATTGACCCTATTTCATTTACGATGTCTTGACCACACCACGCGCATATCTTGTTGCTCATTTCGCTTCCTTCTCCTTCATCTTTGCCTCAGTGAACTTGTCCAAGGCTTCTATTAGGGCTTCGTCATAGATGGTGAAAAGAGCGCATCCTAGCATTTCATCTGTTACGTCTTTTACTCCATCCAACTGATAATCGCGGGTAATAGCGCAATAGAGCAACTGGCCTAGCCTCAGACTAGGGTAGGCATCCATCGCTCTAACCAAACTGGACAGCACTTGCCCTGTCATGTGGACTTCTCGGTGGTATCCCTTCATGAACTCATGGAACATTCGGTCTTCTTCTGCAATGTCTTTCTCTTGTGTAGGAGCGACAGCGAAGGGAGTCACACACATGGCTGGCCCTAAGTCTTTCTCTGCTTCGATGTCTTCCACTTGAGAAGGAAAGACTCTTTTCTTTCTCATCTCTTCATCTATTTGATGGGCCATGAAGTCTGGCTCTTCCTCTTCATCTTGGTCTTCGCTCAATCGAATGCACCATGCTCTGATGCTTTGACAAAGGCCCAGATTGTGAACAGGATTGAAGAGAGGAATCCGATTATGGCACAGAACCATCCAATCATAATTATGACTATGCCGATGCTAGACGGAATGTCGGTTGGGTTGTAATTGGCCATGTAGTTCCATCCGCCTAGACCGACCATCACGCCCACATACGCGATACTAAGCACTGACAACAGAGCCAGCAATACCACGACTATTGGTTGTTTCATGACACTACCCCTAGTCCTAATCCTATTTAAAGGTTTTAGGTCGGGTGTTCGTCTTGAACTCGACCCATCCTTTATTGATGTCTTCTGGACTCATCTGCCCCATCTCTTTGAAGATGTGTGAATCTGCCAGTAGTGTCGCTCTGTCTGTTTGGTCGTCTCCATTGAAAGGCTGACTGCACGATACCAGTTCCTCAATAGGGGCAATGTAGAGTTTACCGTCCAAGCCAAAGGCCACTACGATGAAAGTAGGTATACCAGTGCGTTGCATACGCGGGATACCTTTGTCCCTTATGCCAGCGTTAATCCTGATGGTTCCCTTTCTCAAGAAGCCAGAGTCGTAAGCATTCAATCCTTTGATGTCAAACCGCTTTTGCGCCGTTGTATCTAGCCAGTCGTCATCGGGTGTGAGAGTAGTGTTTGTCGTCCTTTCATACCATTCTTTGAACTGGAACTCTGCTACATTTCTCCATTTGCCAGTCTCCTTATCTTCGGCAACCGTCTCATCCATGTGCTTCAAACCACTACCGTTATATCCATAGGGGTCGCTCATCCAGATAACAACCCTATAGACTTGAACTTCTCAGATGCCCCAAGTAGTTTGTTGAAAGCATCAGCGTCTATTGCCCTTTGCAACTTTGTAGCGGAGTCTGACAAGGCTTCCACAGTCTTGTCGTAGTCCTTCTGAACGAAAGCACCCATCGGAGCGTATTCTCCTTCTATTGGTTTCCCATAGAGTTCTGGCGTTGGAGACTTTGGGCCGAACCATGTGCCGCAATACTCACAGTGCCTTGTAGATGGGTTGAAGGGCGCACCGCAACAAGAGCAATGCAAGGCCACAAGTTCTTCCTTTGGTGCGGCCAGTGGTGTCGAAGCCCTTACTACTGCTTCATGTGGAATGTCTTGCCATGCAAAGTCTTGCCACCACGCTTCGCCTCTCTCAGTCTCAGTAGGCTTCTTGTGTCTGAAGAAACTCATGGGTCTATAACCTTCCCTATCCACTTCTTTCTCTCTGCCTCTTCTTGTTCTTTTTGCGCCCTTTCTGCCTTTCGAGCCTCAAACCATCGTTCATCTGAATAGGAAGACTCAAGCCGTTCATTGTAACTCTTCATGAACGCTTCTTTGAGTTTCACATCGTTCTGAAGGTCTCTCTCCTTTATGTAGATTGTGACATTGGTTACTCTAGGTTCCTTAGTTAGAGGGTTTACGACACTACCTTTGACATTGGCAGTTATCATAAGTCGTGGAGCCATCTTGTCAAAGAAGGTCTCTACCGTTGTCTTAACGACAGAGGTTATTGTGAAGTCCATCTAGACCCCATCCTCTTCGTCTGAATCCTCTTCCCATCCATCTTCTTCTCCACTCTCATCGAAGTCCTCATCCAGTTCGTTGTCTTCTTCTGACATAGCCTACCCTCTCTGCTTGGTGGTTTATAAGGGTTGCTCATGGTTTAACTCTTCTGCTCTTCGCGTTAAGCGTCTACAGACTGGACAATCTTCAGAGTTATGAGTGGAGTCTGGAAACGGATGCTCTTCTGAAAGCCCTTCGGTATAGGACGAGCCACTACCCGTCAAGATGTCGGAGTAGAGACTTCTTACATCTTGGGTCGGAGAGTATTCTCCGGTGAAGCGAACATTGCTCACTGTGGCTCCTGTTCCTGATGTCACGTTGGGTGGTTGAATTGGTGTGCCTTGAACCGTCCAGTATCCTGTTCCCTCACCTTCTGCGCTAGGCCAGTATTCGGGTTGTGGTCTAGGCTCTGGCCTCTCTTTCTCATCGGTCTCCACCATCGAGTATTGGTAGTCTCCCACATAACACTGAGGGCATTTCTCAAGATGCAAGTCGCGGTTGCTAGTCTTGTAAGTGTGATTGCAAGTGAAGTAGTCCGTCCTCTTCCAAAAGGTCACTGTCTATCGCTCCCATCGTAGTCGCAATCAGGATTGACGCAGTGCTTGAATCCGCAAGTGTATGCTATCATTTCTCTTCCACACTTTGGGCAGGTCAATAGAGTCTCCCGCTTCCTTGGTCTATCTTCAGTTGGTTAGGGGTGCGCTCCACTATCTGACCCAACCTTCTTGCCAACGACTCGAAGTCGTCTGCAACCTCTACGCTGATGGGCATACAATGTCTTCCGTTGAGCCAGTAGTCTACGATGGGTCTAGTCATTTTGGATGCGTCCTATTGTATTCTTTGATACATTCTCCACACATAAATACGTCCTTGTAATTGCCCTTTCCTATAGGGATGCTAGTTCCCATGTGCGCTTTTCTGCCTAAGTGCTTAGTGCATTCCCACTCTATCAATCCATGCTCTCTGAGGAGTTGGGCATCATGGTCTGAAAGGTCTACCACACCTAGCCAATACCAACTGTCTTGGTCGTCACAAGTTGGGTAGTAGTCTCCGACTTTGAGGACTTTGCCTTGTCCCATCTTTAGAGCCTCTTCACTATTCACATAGATTGGCTCATAGTGAATCTGAGAGCCTACTTTGAACTTGTCGAACTTCACTTTGGCTTCACTATCATTGTGCGTGGGAGTGGACGCTGATGCTTCCCATGTGTGATACAGTGTCGTGTGTGGTGTTTCACGCACCACGCCCTCTTGTGAGGACTCCGCATCTTACCCTTGACTCTTCCTTTTGGTTGTTCTGTCACTTGATTATCACCACATTGCTAGGCAATGGTGGGGTGTCGTCTATGTGACGACCACACTTTTGACATCTGTAGCATTCGATGGGTGGGTAGGTCAAGACTGTTGTATGGGTCATCCTTCCACCACACTTGCCGCACTGTATCTGCTCTTCGGCCATCATTTGTCGAATGTCACCAGTTGCCTCAGTGCTTCCTGTGAGAACGGTGGCTTGGAATCAACCGCGACATCGTGCCATTCTCCATCCCAATACAGTTTGATGTATCTCATTCTACTTGTGACCTCTTAACGTGGTTGTCACATATCACGAAGTCCAGTATCTTCCAGTGCATAGGGTCTTCCACATCGAAGACGAACCAACAGCCGCACATATACTCTAGACGGAAGCGTTTCATCTGAGTTGGCTCACGCTCGTTATCTTAACTAGGTCTGTCGGATGCTTGGTCTTAATTGAAGCGGTTGCCTCTTCGGGGCTGTTGGCCTCTATCATCTCGCTAATCTTCGTGTAGGTGTCTGGCTTCGTGGCTTCTCCGATGAGATACGTTGTGCGATAAAGACCCAACTAATTTCCCCTTGTCTGGTCTTCCATGTCTTGGAACTCCCAACTGCACCACACGCACTCTTCTAGCGGTGTCGCTCCTAGAACGATGTGATTCTGGTCATGCTCTGCTTTCGTTGGGAAGACGTATGCCATACCCTACCCCTTCCTATGACCCCTTATAAGGGTTGTGGCTTCCTTCTCGTCTAGAGCGTTGGCTATCGTGAGCAGTTCCTTCAGAAGTCTCTCTCGGAACGCAGATGGCAGTTCATTGAAGACGCTCCATTGCTCTACCTTATAGCCTTTATCGTATCCTGCCATGACCCATTCGTAGAGTTTCTGGGTGTCGTCCTTATCCCGAATCTTGATTATGATGTAGGGCATTCTCTCAACTCAATGTGGGCTGTAGTCGTGGTATTCGTTGTAAGGTGGATAACGTGAGTAGACTATCTGAGGCACAGGTGGATAGACCTTTGGTTCGACCCTTACCAATGTCCATCCGTTCTTCTCGGCTATCTTCTTTGCCGCTTTGTAAGCGGTCTCCAAGTCGAAAGCATTGTAAGATGGCAACTCTTCTTTGAGAATTGCCTTTCCATCCCTGTAGGTTGCGATGTAGGTCATGCTATCTCCAACCCCGATTCTAGAGCCGCGATAACCGAGTCAATGTCTGCTATCTTGTAGTAGGCCCATTCCCCGTAGTCTCCTAACTCAGTATATCGGGCCTTTCGTAGAAGTTGTGCGAGTTCTGCTTTGCTCATAGTCCTACTAGCCTCTTGTTCTCTTCACGTTGCTTCCATCTGAGAAGGTCTGCAAGGTCTCGCTCCATCCTTCCCATCTCTGTAGAGTGTTGCTTCACTATCATCTCCAAGTAGTAGATGCGCTCTTCTGTTGTGGCTGTCATGCTATCTCCCCACATGGCATGGGCCATCGTTCTCATGCTCATCCCAACATCGAGTGCAGAGATATTGGCCGCAACCTTCGCACCACTTCTCCTTGAGACAACCATCGTCACAGTTAGAGCATAGTTCTCCGTTGTAGAATCGCTCTCCTAGTATCTCAGGGCTTAGTGGCTCTTGGCAGTTCGGCAGGGCTATGCTTGTCTTACTCATGCCAGCCCCTTTCTCCTGACCCTTTATAAAGGTATTGACCATTCTATCAATTCGCTCTTCTTGGTCGCTCATGGGTATGCCACCCACTTCGCTATCATGTAGTGGTCTGACCAACTTACGAACCACCAATTCTGAGTCCTCATCTTTATGTGCGCGAAGGACTTGCATCGTCTTGTCAGGTCAGATGTCATGGTAGTTTCACCGAGCATCCGATTGATTTCATGCGCTCATGAAGTGGTTGGTCTCTCCACTAACGTAGACTCTCATTGCACTTTTCACATGGCTTGCCACCATGCTTTATGTGCCAACATTTTGTGCAGGTGTTAGGATAAGCGGCACTTCGGTCTATCTTGAAGTTGCTTCCGCATTTGGCACACTTCAATGTGCCATGCCAATAGGTGCGCCAAGAGCCACAATTAGGACAAGGGATAGGAATCTGGTCGGGCTGGCGTGGGTCGGTAGGCATCGTCTTCAGACTCATTGTCTGTGTCTCCTAGACTCAACGGCCAGTATAAGGTTCTCAAGTCCTGATGGCTCGGCAATCTCCAACTGTCTCATTCTGTCTTTCATGCGACACTTTTGATGGAAGAAGTGAACCGAAGTAAAGTTGTCTAGACAATCGCTTGCCTTGTGGAGTCCCATTTCCTCTAAGAGTAAGTGGGTCTTTTCGTGGCTGATGTAGTTCGTCATAATCTGGACGGTAGCATAGCCAAGGTAGGAATGCCAGCGTGAGGACGGAAAGAAGTAGGCGAATACCTTGCCCCTCTTCCTAGTTCCCATGTTGGGAATCTCGTCTCCAAGTTCTGTAGAGACCTTAAGTTTCATGCTGGAACCGCGACTCCCTCTACGAACTCGCTCTGAATCTTCACGACCTCATGGTTCCTGTGCTTGAGCGTCCAGTCAATGGCCTCTTGTGAGTTGGAGCCGTCACCGTAGTAGGGAACGTAGGCCAAGTCCTTGAGACAAAGGTAGAGCGTCATTCAGATACCTCATGTGTGAAGGACAGATGCAGTGGCCAGTCTCCTCTTGGGTCAACCAGTTTGGAGTGCTTGAGACAGAGTTGAATTGTGAGCGACCCATTCTTCCAGTCTCTCGTCATGATTATGACTTTGCAATCGGGGCAATCCTTATAGATGAACTGGTCTTTCCCTTCGAGAGTAAGTTGCTTCATATTAATGTGAGCCTCATGGTTAGAACGGGTTTCCCTGTCTTGCTAGTCCCTAGTCTCACGACTTGGTATCCGAACTTGTTCAGCATTCCGATTGAAGGATGGTTCGAGACTCCCACCTTGGTCTGAAGGAACTTGAAGCCATGCTCCTTGGCCCACTGAATCTTTGCGTTCAAGAGAAGGGACGCTATCCCTGACCCACGACAATCGTGGTCTACCACTGTGATGGAATACTTGCTGTCCTTGCTCATGGCCGAGTATCCGACTATCTTCCCGTTCCTCTCTTCGATGAACCCGACCCGCACCCTTGAGCATTTCTTTGGGATGCCCAGAATGTGTCGGTCTCCGTTGGCTGTAATGAAGTCCACTATTGCTTGGTAGTCGGCAGGGGTGTAGAGTCTCATGTGCAGTAGTCCCTCAAGTATCCTTGTAAGAACAGGGTTAGGTCGTCCTTCGTTGCCCAGACTGTGAGTGTGTTGCCCTCTCGAAACATCTCACTGAAGACGTTCTTCAAGGCATCGAATGTCTCTTCGGCTTGCTCTGCCTCAGAGAAGACCACTTGAACCTTAAGACGACCTATCATGCTACATTCTATCCCATTCAGGATTCCAAGTGTCGTGATGTCTAAGGTCGTGCTGAATCAAGACAGGACTCTTCCTATATGGACAACCTATCAAGTGTCTAGGGTCTTCATTGGATGAGACCAAGGCTTGGCAAGTATCGCATCTGTAGTCTTGATGAACTCCCATGCTAATCACACGAATGGGCATCTATCTCGGCTTGGATTCCACGATTGAATGCTTCATCCGACAAGTCGTCTAACAACCTCTTGAACTCTTCCCTCAAGTTGTCGCTATTCTCTCTGAAGATAATCGTTCTACCAACTTCGGTGACTTGGTTTATCAAGGCATCCAACTTGTCTCTGGTCTCGGTCATGATTCCAACCCTCTCTCGCGCCCCTTCTTAAAGGTTGTTGCCGTTCTCATGGCCTCTGTCCATCGAACTAGGGTGTGGCCATTGACCTTGCTTCCGCAGACGAAGAGCATACGGAGTAAGCCTCTTGGCTTCCAATAGCCCTTACTCAGCCAGTGATGGAACCACGCTCTGATGTGTGAGTTGGTTCGGAAATTACAGTGGATGCAATAGTAGCGGGGCATCATTTGATTAGGTTCTCCCTTGCGCTTTCATCATCGAAGTTGTGGAAGGAAGTCGCGTGTCCGAAGTAGTCGAACCCGTTCTTGAAGATTCTGCCGCAATAGCCGCATCCGACTGCATCTGGCTCACGCCTAGTGCGATACTCACTTCTCACATAGTCTTGGAGACGGTCTCTGTATTGCTCGTCATCTTCCTCTTCCTCTCTGTAAATGCGGTCAATCATGTCTCCATTGTGCGTCTCTGATGGTGGTCTTGCTGTGTCTGATATTGGTCTTGTTATGTAGTCTCTGTCTGGGTCTGAGCCAACGAATGTAGGTATCGGTGGTCTGTAGTCTGGCGCGGTGTCTCTCACGCGCTCATGTGTGGTGTCTGTTATCGCTTCTGCATTGTCGTGAAGCATATGATTGAATCTCTTTCTGTCTACATGGGCCTCTAAGTATCCCAAGTTCTCGAAGACCACGTTGCAGATTGAGCAACCCACGACTTGGCTTACGTCCATCCCTGTTGGCATTCTCTCTTCCGGTGGCAACGCCCTGACTCTAGCAATGAACATCTCGAAGTTGTGTGTCCGTGTGTTGTGAGTCTCGGCTGTTCTCCAATTCTCATAACGCCATCGAGTCGTGCCTCTGTCTGGCGTATTGTGAATCTGTCGGGCCATGCTGTAGAGTCTGTTAGCAACCCTGACCTTCCAGACTATGAACGGCTCGTCTGGTCTTCGGGCCTTGTCGTTCTCTGTTAATGCGGTCTCAGCCATCGTCATCTCGGTCTCTTCCTCTTCGTCCACCTCAACTCTTGAGGGTCGAATCAGATAACCAAGGCCAAGGCATCGTTGGTTTCCACTACACCGACAAGCGTTATGTTCCCAATAGCGGCACGTTGGTTCGTAGCACACACATTGGATTTGGAGATTCAGATTGTTAACTGTCTCAGAAAGTTCCATTGACATCCTCTCATTAGTTGCGGTGTCTCGCTCTGCCATGCCTTTCACTAGGGTCTCATGAAGGAGTTCGATTTCCTTCACGGCACACTGCATCGAAATGTCTAGTCTAAGCGGCATGGTCTATCTCTGGGTCTCCGTTGATGCTAGGTAGTCCTCAAAGGCATGGGAGTCAAACCCTATCCCCTGATGTCTAGGGTCTGGTTCATGGCTCTCAGTGCGGCTGAACCCTTCGCCTATCTTGAAGACCTTATTGCCCCGATGTCCGATAACCTCTAAGTTCTTACAACTCAAGACTGGCCTAGTTGTGGATTCCCAATCTACGCAAGTGCAGAAGCGGGTTCCATCGCTGTCTGACTCTACGAATGGGCAACGGTCATCATGGCATTTGCAGACTATCTCAAGTTCCTTTGTCTTCTCAAGCATCTTCCTCACTGTCCATTGCTGAATCTTCGAGCCAGCAAGTCTGACCATCTCAATGAGACGTTGCGCTTCCATGACTCTGCAAGGCAATGAAGTCGTCTTGACCTTCATCTTCTTGTAGTTGGTGATGGCTCTAGTCGCTGGATGGATTATTGTCATGCTAGGCTTTCAACCCATCTCTTGAAGTTCTTGGCGTAGCGATTGGTATCCTTGAGTTTCGGTGAAGTGTTTGCTTCGAGAATGTAAGCCTTGTCTCCTACCATGATTAGGTCTACGGCTCCGAAGTCCAGACCTAGAGCCTTGCAAGCCTTTACCGATTCGACTACCATCTCCTTGTAGTTCGGAACGGCCTCTTCCCTTTCCTCTCTCGCGTAGTAGACCAACTCCCACCCGTTCTCGAAGTTCCAGATAACAGGGTTCGGATTCTCTGCTGGCTTCTTCTCTGCTAGTCCGATACACTGGCCTTGGAAGATGTGAAGTCTGAACTCTCTATCCTTCTCCAAGAACTGGACGTAATATCCGCTTCTCCTTTCGCGGGGTAGGCTGTCCGTTGGTCTTAGGCGAAGGATGTCTTGGCCTTGAATGTGGTGCTTGCGTCTCCGAAGGAAGTCGCAACCCAACTCACGACACTTGGCCTTGGCTGTCTCGAAGTCGTTCCAGAATAGGGGTGCGCTGACTCCTGCCTCTAAGAACTTGGCGTGTGCCTTGTCCTTATGGAGATTGCCATTGATGGCTCTGGCTGGATTCAAGACTGCCTTGGCTCCCTCATCCAACTCTGGGAATCTAGTTGAACCCCACCGAATCACAACGTATTCCTCTCTTGGTCTGCTCGTTGGATTCCTCACAACCTCTAGCCCGTCCTCTTCGAGCCTCTTGATAATCCGTTCCGGTGTCTCGGATTTACTCACACCGCAGTCAATGAAGACGACTATCATTTTAGTAGTATCCCCTTTCGTGCCAAGCCTTGGCAATATCGCTCAAGTCTACGGAGTTGTCGTCTTGTTTTGCGGCTCCCGCAGGAACCTCTTTTGGGTCGAGAAGCACCGTCCCGTCTTCGTCTGCCATCTCTTCCTTGTCGCTCTTGTCTGGAAGTGCTTTCTTCTTTGGCTCGTATTTCTGTGTGATTGGATTCCATTCGGTCTTCTCCTCTTCAGGTGTCCCTTCCTTCTTAGGAACGAAGGCAACGATTGGCTCAGTGAGAGGGTCATTCGAGTCCTTCACTTCTACCCTCTCCTTGGCATCCGCTTCGCCTTTCAGAATCCTGATGGGGAATCCGTTCTCAATAAGGGTCTCTGGTTCCATCGCTCCTTTAGAAGGTGGCTGACCCGTAGATGCTTCCACTAAGGCATTCATGAATTGGGTGAAGGTCACATAAGAGCCAGACCTGTCGTTCAGTTCAAACTCTGTGAAGTTCGGAAGCCAGACCTTCAACTTGTAGTCGTTGCCATAACCTGATTTTCTGGGTGTGACTTCGACCCGCATCACGGCTCCCGCTATCCTAATCTTCTGGTCATTCTCCTTGAGTTTGATGCCCTTCGAGATTTTACTCTCGTCTTGGCCCGTCTTCCTTATCGGAATGTGGTCTGAGTTGTAGGACAATTTAGTTATTCCCCATGTCGAAGCACGTTTCCTTTACTAGCATTCCGTTCTGGTCGAAGCCACCGAAGCCTTGTTTGTGGTGAACTGTGCAAACCAGTCCAGCCTTGGGTCTGCAATCGCAACCCATCGGCCTCTGTTTTATCACGACGACCTCACGCTTTTGTCTGTTCAAGTCGTTCATGGGGTGCATCGCTTCTGAGAACCCACACCGTCCACAACTCCCTGAGTCTGTGTAGAACCTGCGCCCTGACTTGGGGTCTTCGTCTTCTATCTTCATATCTTGGTAGAAGTGCGTCTCTGGCCCGTCCTCTTTGTGGTTGCCAACTGCTCTGCTCTGGCCACAATCTTGGCAGTAGTCGCTCCCACCTAGTTTCTTGAACTCATGAGCCAAGTGGAGAACGCTGAAACTGGACTTCGTTCCGCACATACACTGAATGGTCGGGTAATTGAAGTCCCGCGTGAAGGGGTGTCTTTTGTTCCATTTGTCGTATTGGTCTTCTAGTTGGTCTTGTGTTTGCTCTGCGGCTCGGTTCCGATTCAGTTCTTGAAGAATTTTGTGGTAGGGTAGGCTCATCATGCACACATCGCAAGTTGCCATTCCTGAATCATCCTTCGTGCCAGATGGAACGAATGAGTGGTCTGATGGGTCGCTGTAAGTGTCGAAGTCTAAGGGTCGGCCCTTCTTGTCCACCATTGCTCTCATCTTTGCGTCCCAATGCGCCCCGTTTGCGATTGCCTTGTTGTAGTTCTGGGAAGAGAACCCTTTGACTCTTCCGCATTCCGATGGCATCACGCCCTGACCCTGTTGTAGTTCCCATGCCTCTGCGTTTTGAACTCCACCACCTAAGTCCCAAATGTCTGCGTCTGAGAAGACCTTGCGGTAGGTTCCGTTGCCAGCGTCTTGATAATAGGACGTTATCTGAGTCTGGCTCTTCACTTTCCACACATGGGCCTTAGTCTTGTAGGTCGTGCCTTTACCGTAGGCGATTGAACCGTAAGGCATCTCATCGAACTTGATTCCAAGTTTCTTGGCTTGCGCTTCGTCTAGCCATGCCTTGTCTGAAGAGACCACGATAATATCCCCGTCCTTGGTCTTCGAGATTCCAAGTGCTGACTCTGCCATCGCAACCCATTCGTCTGTCACGAAGTTGTAGAAGATAAGATTGGCCCATCCTGTGATGTCCATCTCCTTGACCTTCTCGGTGAACTTCTTGGCTCTCTTCTCTAGGTTGCTCTCGTTGATGTCGGCCCAGATGTGAATGAAAACTTCGCTGTCAATCTCAGTCGTCATAATGTGCTTGTCTCTCAACATAAGTCTGGCATTCGTATCTTGAACGCATCCATTGTGAACCAGAAGCCAGTTGCCGCTTTTCAAGTCCTGTCTGTCTCGGCAGATGAACGGATGAGTCCCTTCGCCCTTCGTTGCCTTGCGGAAGTGAATGAGCATCCTATCATAACTGCGCTCAAGTCGAGCCATGTCGTGGCTCTTCATGATTCGAGCCAAGTGCTTCTCTTCTCCCGTCTTCACCTTTGGGTAGTCTCGCCAGTAGCACCCAACGCCATCGTCATTCGTTCCGGCCCACGCTGACTTGAATGCCAACTCGAAACTCTGAAGAGCCTTGTCGTTCCCAATTACTAATGCCATTCTACAGATGGTTCTCTACCTCTCTATCCGTTGATTATCATCGCGTGAGAAGACGCATCGTAGAAGACCTTGAGTTCTGCCAAGGCTTTCGTGACTCGCTCGTTGGTGATTCCTAATAGGGCCGCGACCTTCGAGACCCAATCCTCTTCACTTACAGATTCAATCTCAGCCAGTGCGATTATCTTGTGCAGTTGTTTCGCTACGGGCGAAGTCTCGCTGACTAACTTCTCGGTGGTCTGCTGTGCTGGCTCTCGTTGCCTCACTGGATTCTCAATCAAATGCTTCACGCAATCCTTTTCAAACTCACTGAGGAAGGGGGCCAGTTCTCTTAGAAGTCTGATTGAATGCTCTCTCATGAATGCTTCGTCTTCTGGGGTGATTCCACTTCGAGCCTCTATCTTCTCGATAACGGCCTTGACTCGCTCCCATTGCTCCTTGTTGGTCTCTACGCTGATGAGTCCGAAGTTGCTCAGTTGTGCGCTCCTGAGAATCAATCCCTTAGTCAACGACCTTGCGCTCAAAATTTGCTCCATGTCGAATGTCGAGTCGGGTGTCCGAACCTCAATGTCGAATGCGTCCATCAGTGGCCTTGCGATTGGTGTGTCAACGAAAAAGAGTCCTGCTCTTGCCGTGTTATTGTTATGCTCGTTGAGTCCATTGGCCCATCCTGCCGAGAATGGGGAGCGTTTGTAATAGTGGAAGTGAGCGTAGAACTGTCCGTCATGTTGTGAGTTGCGAATGAATCCAGTTTGTGGGCTATAGTTGCCGAAGAGATTCACGATTGCGGGGTAGTAGAACCTGTAGAGTTGCCATAAGTTCTTGGCGATAACGCTCGGAATCCTCTCGATATTGTGAACTAACATAGCGTGAACGTGAAGACTGTTATGCTGACTTGGCACGAAGTATCGCTTAAGTTTTTGCAACGGGAACCGCTTTACGAACTCTTCGCTAGTGATATTGCTACCGTAGATAATGAACTCCCATCCTTCCACTGAAGCGTCCTTTTCAATGCTTCGGATAAGATTCTCTGGAAGGTGGTTCCAACATTCTGAACTCCCGCAACAAGGGCAATCGGGTAGTTTGTGGTAGGGAGTTGGGGCCAGTCCGTAATACTCTGCAATCTCGCGCTCTGAAGGTGGACGTGTCCGATTCTTGAAGTCATATTCACATTCGAGACCGAGAACTAGGTTCTTGTTAAAGTAGGCTGTGAAGTCTTCCTTAGTCGCTTCCTTAGTCCTGAAACGCCAAGTCGGTTTCAGTGCGGCCTTCTTATGACCGATTCCTACAACCATTTCCTCTGAGTCGTCTACCTTCTCGGTGACTCCTTGTTTCACGCGGATGGTGGCCCAAACCTTCGAGTCTACTAGGCTCTTGTAGGCGTAGAAGATTCCGGCTTGGTTTGCACCGCATTCGTAAAGTCTACGGCAGACTGGCTCGTTGGCTAGTGTCGAATGAATGTGATGGTCGGGGTCTTCGTTTGAAGTGTGGGTCTCTGCCAACTCTCCGCAATAGGGACAATGGATTTCGTTTGTCGGATGCGGCACTAAGTCCGTGAACTTAATGGGGTCTTCGTCTAGCGTCAACGTCTCATTAGGGAAGGGCATCTATTCATTCCACCTGTCTGAATCTTCGTCTCGGTCTTGGCTGTCTTCAAGGGTATCTCTGTCTTGGTCTTCAATCCTTCGGACTCCGAGAACGCCTTGTGAAACCGTGTCCTTTTTCAAGAACTCGATGAGGCGATTTCGGCTCACAGCAATCGAGACCACGAACTCTTTACCTTCGTTCTCCTTGAGTTTCAAGGGCATCTCTTCGGTCACTTGAACGCTCTTCCTGACTCTCTTTCGGAATGCGTTTACCAATTCGCTGTCTTCTCCACCCTTGCGATTTTGTCGTGCCATTAAGCGACCCCACCACTTGAGGGGATATAGGTTAGGTGATTGTCTTCTGTTAACAGAAGGTCAACATCGGTTGACAAGTCTGGACTAGATTCTAGTTCCAAAAGTTCTTCAATCGGCTTTGGCGTGTGGTAAGGGAAAATCAAGGCCATCAGAACTTCAGTGAAGTTGCTCGGAACCTTGAGCGTGTCTGTCAATCTAGTCCTCTCCGTAGTATCCTGCATGATTCGGATGCCTCTTCCGAATTGGATTCAGAACGCAACGCTTCACGCACTGTCTCTCGTAAGGCGTGAGTAGGTCTCTCATGTCTTTGTAGAACTCCTTAGCCATTGCTCTCATCTTGGCTCCCTGTCTCTGTTCAAGTTTCAAGTCCAAGTCCGAGAAAAGTCCAGAACTGTTCGAGCGATTGATGTCCCTTATTATTGGCTCGATTTCCGTCCACCTGTCTTCAGGAATGTTGATAACGCCCTTCGTTGCCAGTTGTGCGCTTTTCAGAACTAATGCCTTGCTCAGTGACCTTGCGGCCACGATTTGCTCTGGGTCTTGGCTTGCGTCTGTCTGTCGAATCTCAACGTCAAAATGATTGAAGACCTTCTTATCTTCGTCTACATAGCATGAAGCAAAGGTTAGACCATGCTTGTATCGTCTGGCTATTGTCGGTGTGCTTTCTTTGTCAATGTTTTCATTGCCGCTATTCCACCAATAATCGAAGTCGCTTGCGTCCTCATCATAGTCGTGCCAAGTTGCCCAATTACCCCTTATGATGCTTCCCTTCCGATTGCCGAATATGTAGGCCCATGCAGGGTAGTAGACTCTGAAGAGTTGCCACATATTCTGACCGATTGAAACTGGAATCTTCTCATTGTGGCTTGGAATCAGAACGTGGCTGTGCATCGAATCCATATAGCATGGCTCGAAGTATTTTCTGATGTTCGCCAGTGGGAGACGCTTTACGAACTCTTCGCTTGGGATTGGAGACCCGATAACAATGAACTCTCTTCCCTTAATCGTGCAGTCAGCCTTCACAATTCTAATGGTCTTCGGTGGGTCGCACTTCCAGCATCCTGAATCTCCGCACACTGGACAAGACGCAAAGTCACCTTCACTAACCCCGACCTCTTCTCTTGCTACAGAGTCGAATGTGTTATGCCTCTGTTCTCTGCCGAACTCGTCCTTAGTTATTGTCTCTACGCCTTCCTTGAAGTTATACTCTAACTCAAGTGAGACCAGAAGTTTCTGTTCCAAGTAGGGAGTCCAATCCGTCTCAGTCCGTTGCTTTGGGTCAACCGTCCACTTGGCCCCAAGTCTGTGAACTGTAGGGGTTGCTGGCTCTGTCTCAGTCATGAAGTCGTCTAAGGTCGGGGTCATGCTTTGGGCCTCTGTTCCCACGCTATACGCTTCTGTTCCCAAGTCATTCGCCAATTTTCAAGTAGGTCTTGGAGCGTTCTCGCTTCGTGTCCTTGGATTTGCCATCCTGCTATACATCCCATTAGAGACCTGAGACCCGAATCGTTCTCTAACCATGCTTGGAATAGTTGGCGTAGTTCCTTTTTACACGAAGGGCATAAGGCCATTGAATCGCCTAAGTAGATGTCTGGGGTATCAACGTCCAAGGCAGACCGTTTAAGGTCAAGGTCATAACTTCCATCTGGCTCGTAGATTGCCCCGCACTGCTTACAAACGTCTTCGTCTGTCACTTGGCATATCTCCCAATGTAGAAGGTGCGCTTGTCTAAGTCAATCCAAACGTAGGCATCTCCAAGGTAGACCTCAACGGAGTCACCTGACCCGCATCCACCTGAGACTTGAAGGACTGCTGGAATCGTCTCTCCATGCCCCACTACGTCTGACCTCTTCAGACCCCTTCTCATGTAGGGTGGTCGTCTCTTCGTCTGCGTTAGGCTATCAGATTCCATGAGGCTCTAGACTCTCCGCGTGTGTATATATTGCTGTCGGTTTTCCGTTGCGTTGTCTGCGCTAAGATTGTCACAGTCAATAGTCACGATTTGATGAACCTTCCGCTTGGGTTTGTGGAAGGAGTAGCGCAATTTGAAGACGGAAACGTGACCCATCTCCAACTGCACACGCTCAAAGTCTGCTAGACTCCACTTGTCCTTTTGTGTGTGACCTATCCTCTCGACCTGATGAATCAGTTCATGAATTGAGACCCCGCTTAGAATGTCCATCACGGTCTCGTCAAGTGGAAACTCGTTAGGGAATCTTCGGTTTGCCTTGGCCCCAAGTTCTGCTATTCGCATCGCATTGAGCCGAACTTCATTCGTTGCGTAATTGGTCTCTCCCAAGGTGGTGGGACTTGCCAAAGGGTGGGTCACGACCTCAAACCCGAAAGTCTGAGGGCATTCCCCGAAGACTGAAATGCGCTTGCGTCTGAAGGGGTCTGACCTCAAGGCCAAACTCTCCATGTGGTTAGGATGGCGAAGACTGCAAGCATAATGAAGACTCCTGCCACGATTAGACCCACTTGAAGTGAAGTCACGCGAGAATCGCCTTTGGGACTACGGGAATCCGAATGCTTGAAGATAAGGACTTGAAGACAAAGGCTGAATCCTATCTCTTAACAAAGTAAAGCCCAATCTTCGTAATTCTTGAGTGCTTGCCTTGCGTTCTTGAAGTTGTCTTCCTCTTCCTTCGAGACCTGTTTGAATGTGAGTCCGTCCTTCGTCTCTGCAATCTCTTCAAGGATAAAGTTAATGGGAAGGTCTGATACGAGTCTGAAGTCTTGAAGTCTTCTGAAGTCAAGTCTAGGCTCCCACTGACTCCTTAATGGCTTGGGCCAGTGCCTTGGCGATGTCTGCATAACTCGATGGCTCTGTAGGTAGGTAGGTGATTGGCTCTCCGTCCTTTGGGAATAGGGTGACTGGTTCGGCCTTGCGCTGAATCTTGGGCGTGAAGGTCTCGACCTTGGGTTGCGCTTCGGACTTAGTGACCCGTTTGATTCCCTTGTCTCTTCGGGCCTTGCGTGTGTGAATGAAGACCTTGATTCCTCTGAAGGCGTTCACGTTCTCCCTCAAGGCTTGGAAGGTCTGGGTCTCGGTGGCTGATTGGCTTGGGTCTGTGATTATCGGGAAGGCTGATGCCAGTGGGTTGGTTCCCTTATACATTCCGCGTCTGTCGAAGTGAAGTGCCAAGTCTAGGAGACCTTCTCGATGAGTCCGTTTTTCATGGACACGGTGGCATACCACTTACGCTGATATTCGCTTGGCCCCACTACGCAGAATTGGCCGTCTGCCTTGAACTCAGCCCCGAACATTGAGGTTTCGCCGTATCTTAGGGGTTGGCCCACTGCGGCCTTCAAGTCCTTCTTAGCCTTGTAATATGCGGCTAACAAGTCTAGGCTAGACTCCTAAAGGTTGGCGCGGTTGCGTCGAACTGGTAGGTTGCTGGAAGTCGGATGCCCCTTGAGAATGCCAGCGAATAGGCTTCGTCTACCTTGTCGGCCTTGCTTGAGTCGTAGAGGACTACGGGTTCAGGTGGGACTGCTAGACGGGTCTCGCTGACTTCGATGCAAACCACGTTTGTCTTCCACTTCTTTGCGGCCCTGACTTTAGCCTTGGTCTCTGCCTCTGCTATGCTGTGTGCGTTGCCTACGTCCACGATTGCCTCTCTTCGGACTGAGGTAGGGCCACCGATGCGAATGCCTAACTCCCTCACTGCCACGAGAATGTGCAGTGCGGTCACTGTAGGGTCGCCCTCTCGAAATGTTGGTTCAGTTCTAGGTCGGCCTCTTCCTTCGTCCACATCGTATTGGTTCCGAAGCAAATCCAGCCTAGTGCGGCCATCTTCTGAAGGTTGTTTGTGCTGAGTCCGAAGACAGTGCTATACCCTGTTTCGGCTCTCATGTGGACTATAGCGTGGTCTCCGCTTTGCGTCACCCACACACGCGACACGCCCTTATCAAAGGCTAGGGCTGTCTCGATTGCCGTCTGTCGTTCTGCCCGTTGGGTTTTTGTTATCATTGGTCTCTGGGTAGGGGGGTATACCATATATCCCTTGTTGTCCTTTTCCACAACTCCCCTCTCCCCGCGCCCCCCTCATCCCTCTAAGAACTTTATATAGGACATAACCACTTCCGATGGAGCCGATGCAAACCTAGTGGCAGTGGGTCTGTGCGGGGGATGTAAACCCGTCCTCATAACAGCCTCTTCTAACTTGGTAAATCTTGCAGGAGTGAGGGGGTATATGGTATATCCCTTACATGAACTAGGGGTAGTCCCATATAGAATCCCCTGATTAGGTTTCACCGAGTCGCACAGTCGCTATAAGGGACACCATGAGACGCGGCCCGTCTGGGAGCCGAGAATGAAAACCCCTAACAGGTTCGTTTCCAGTGGAAGCGGTGGGGGTGCTATATAAAGACCTACGTTTCCACTGCAACCGCGCCCCTACCTTTATAAGCCCGACCCCGCTTTCCAGTCGAGCCATGTTGCCCATCATGGCCAAGAGGGTATACCCCCATATATACCCTTCGCACCCCTTATAGGCGCGACCAGTGTTTCCAGTGCAAACGGCAGTAAGCATTCTTTATATACCACCCCCCTGTTACCAGTGCAGGGCTTCCGCAGGATAGCACAGCCACACACATTATAAAGTGTCACACATGGAACTTTATGATACCAGTGTCCCTAAGTAGCACAAGCACACTCCCATTATAAAGTCGCACATAGAGAATTGAGTGATGGCTTCCTACCTCTAGTTCTGCACATGGGAAGGCCGCGAGAACCTTTATAGAGTCCCGTTTAGCAGAGATAGACCATGACAGATACTAAGGGTTGGCGCGATGCCCCTCTCCATAGTATGGTTCACAACTGTTCTAGATGCGACAAACTGAGCGAGACGGCACAAGCCTACGGTAATAGATGGCTTTGCCTAGAATGTTGGAACGTCGAAAGTGAGGGGCCGTTTCCGATGATGTTTATCCATTCACAATCTTTATAGAGTGGTCTCCTAATAGGATGGGTATGGAAGAAGCCAAAGACGGGTGGCTGTGGCGTATGTTGGCCTTGACAGAAGAGGCCAGCAAGGAAGTAGACCAGTGGCTCAAGGCGCACCCAGAGGCCAGTGTCTTTGGAGTTGAAAGAATCGAGCGTCTGAGAAAGTTACCAACTAGGTATCCAATCCAGTAACTAATCGCATAATGGTTATAATGGATATAGGGTGGGGTATACCCCTCACTGAACACTAATAGGGGTATGAGCAACTAATAGGGGTAGGAGTCCCTTGGAGTCGGACAAAATCCTTATAAAGTCTGAGAGGACACCTGTTGTCGCCCAAGGTAGGAGCAAGTAGGCCAAACAAGCAATAAAGCCGAAATGCCCGGTGTGCGATTGCACATCTGGAAGACGACCCCTGCTTTTGGGTGCTCCTCTACTTTTCAGAGTCAGATGGCATCGGATGGGGCGGTAGTAACTACTGGTGGCGATAGTGGCTTTATAAGGAATCCGATAGATGTCGGACTTCGGAAATCTAGAAAGTCGCGTCCTAGCCCAAGTGTCGCACATGGAAAAAGTTGATAAACTTTATATAGGTTCGAGAGCAAGGCTAGAAGGATGGCTGGAAACCCACACGGTTCGCAATGTGTGGCCGACCCATCTAGACGGCAAGATACAAGCCGGGGAAGGTAGTTTAGTGTGTGCCTACGTTAAGCGACACCGCGTCAAGAACGCCAGCCACCAAATCTTTATAAACGGCAGACCCGATGCCTTGGGTATGGAGTTCGAGATAAGGAGCGTAGAACCAGAGTTCTGTGGAGACGGGACTGACATCAGAGCCATCGCACATGACAGCCGCCACACTGTAGTTTGTGTCCGTCTGAACAAGTGGACACTGGCCAACAACCCTAACTCTGACACTCTCAGCATCCTGTTGGATGCCTTAGACCAGAAGTATAGGGAAATCCAAGCCAGTCGGAACGTCTACCGGGCCTTCCATTCCTACCTTGGAACGAAGGTGGCAAGCGGCAAAGAAGCCAAGAGGATTGCTCGAAAGGCTGGAATCAAGGTCGGAAAGAAATGAGTCTCAGTTCCTTCACCGAAGCCCTAGTGGGCGGATGGGCGAGAGAGTTCGCCAGCAATAACTCCAAGACCACCTTCTTCATAGTCTGCAACTTCGACAGCAAGAAGTTCTTCAATTACGAGAGCCTTGAAGACCACTTCAAGAAGGAACACATGGATAAGGTCACGAAATTTGCCCTCAGTCGTGGTGTTGCGGCAGATGTCTGGAATGAGGCTCTTAAGAGGATGACGAAGTAGTTCGCAAAGAGCGAACCCTTAAATAGCCTAGCGAACAAGGGTATGGACAGCGTGGAGTGCCTCACCTAGAACTGCATCATACGAATGGGGTTCCCTATGTCCTGTGCAGAGGACGTTTAAAGGGCCACGCTAATTTCATAAGACTAGAATCCTTAAATAGCATTTCAATCTTATGCAATGTGTGAGCCAAGAAGAAGAGGACAAGACCGAGTATGTGGTGGTTGATTCTTCGCCTAAAGGATACTGCCACCAAAGGATTCACGTTTCTAGAGAGTTGATAGAGAAGTCCATGAAGAAGGAAGAGGAGCCAAAGATGGAGACTTGCACCTGCAAGTTCGATGGACATGGCCTTCAGGTGAATCCCAAATGTCCTCTTCATGGGCAGGTATGTAGTGGCATGGGGCTTACTCGCATAGAGAACGAGCAAGTGATTCCGATTGATTCCATGAAAGAAGGTGTCCCGCCTATCGAACTCAAGATACATGGTTCGGCAGACCCAAAACTCAAGGTCGCAATCGAGAACGCTGTGAAGAAGGCGATGGAGAGGGTTTCGCGTTGCACCTGCACTCCTGTTTCTGAGATTGAGGACAAACTCGACCCGAACTGCCCGATTCATGGCGAGACGAAGGAATCCTAACCTTTATTAACCCCAGACTCTATACCCATACTGTGACTTCATTTAATGCCTAATTAATGAAGCAAAAGTGTCCAGTATGTGGATACCCTCTACGAGTGAGGCACTGTCACGGTGGCGGAGACCGACCCGGCAAACTCTCTGCGTGCCACCACCCCTTCAGGACGCGAGTATCTCGATGCCCAAGGGGATGTGTCAAGGCCACGAACACCCGAAGGGCAGAATGGGAGCCTTACACCAGATAGTATCCAAAGTATCCAAAACAGTGAAAGACTTAAATAGGGTTGAGTGCATACCCTAGATGCCAGTCGCCGTCCAGATGACGGCTAATGACCGAATGACAAAAGGGCTATCCGGCCCTTCTCTGGCACGAATAGATTTCCAAGTATCTAAAGAAGAGACCCCAACCTAGTGCATCGGCAATAAGCCAGAGGATGGGAAAGTGACCTATAAGGAGTCCCAAGGCGAAGATGCCCAAAGACAGGGAATACCACATCATACCATAGGGTTGAATCTCCTTCCTTAAGAATGTTTATAAACTAGGCTTCTATAGAAAAGGTGATGCACTCCGAAATATGTCCTGTTTGTCATGGCGAAGGGACGATTCCCGTCATAGGAATGACAACAAGCACAGACCCAAGAAAGACCTGTCACGCTTGTAATGGAGCCGGATACATCCTAGTTCCTGATGAACATCCTTACTGGCCAGAACCCTACTATCCGCCACAACCCTACTATCCGCCACAACCCTACTATCCGCCACAACCCTTCACGCCTTTCTACATTGACCCTCAGTATCCTTTCTACTTCCCTTTCTACATTGACCCTCAGTATCCTTTCTACTTCTGTTGTATGGTGATTCCAAGTGACTGAAGAGCCGCATCCAGCAGAGGGATACCCACACAAAGAAGCGGAGTCAGCCTTTCCAGCCTATTGGGGCGAACTGATGTGGGCTATGAGCAGATTCCAAGAGTCTGGGTATCTTGAAGGTAGGCCAAGTGTGTCAACACCGTCTCCGGCTCCCGGCTCTCCCGCCCTGTTCTATCCTGAACTGACGAAACGCTTCGTAGAACTCATAATGCCGAAACTAGAGATAAAGCAGATTCTTCAAGACTTCTTCATCAGAGTAGGGGCAACAGCCACCATTCCTAAACAGCAAGGGGCAGGGGCTAATGCGCTGATAGGTCGAACTGCCGATGGAAACGGAGTTATGATGGACTTCAAACCTTACGACCTTATCACCATCACACCCTACAAGATTGGAATGAGAGTCCGGCTTGCTAGAGAGATGCTCGAAGACGGCATCTACACCATCGTAGAAGACCAGTTCAGGAGAGCCGCAACACACACTGCCAACGCCATAGACAACGACATTGCAAAGGTCTTTGAAGCGGCCAGCAAGAAGAGTTTCAGTTGGCTTCCACACAGGTATCCCCATCTCGATAATGTCATCAAGAACTTGGATGATGTAGGCAAATACAACGTCCTTATGAACGACAAGAAATACTCGTATGGAGTCAAGATGTCGGGAATCAAGGCTCTGAGAAGCCCGATGATTAATCCGAAAGCGGCCTATGTCGTTCAGACAGCCTTTGACGGATGTTATGCTCCTGTAGGTTACTTCGTCACCAAGCGTCCAATCAGTATAGATGTCTGGCCACAGCCACAGTTCGACTCGCTCGATGTTGTCATCACTGCTCGATATGCGCCCGTCATCACCTACCCAGAGGCCATAACGCGGTGCAGAGTTTGATTTGGATTGTGGCGATAGGTTCCTTCTTCGCTCTAGAGGGCGGAGCCAACATCATCTATTGGGCTAGGTATGGCAACGGTGTCAAGGACAACAACTACTGGCAGATAGGAAGAGCACTACGGATGGCTCTTGGTCTTGCTCTGGTTGTTTTCGGCTGACTTTATAGACCTTTAGTAACGACAACACTTATAACGCCTACCCACCATAGAGTGCCTACAAACTATGAGTTTCTTTGTTGCATCAGCAGAAGAGTGTCCTGAATGTCACGAACTCGCTCTTGTTCACTACAATGGTTGCGTCACCTGCTACGGATGCGGGTATGGACGGTGTGGGTAAACAGAATCCTTATAAGCCAAACTTGTATAGGTTCTGTCTATGGCACAAGAGGTATTCAAGGATGAACAGGGCCGGGGAACGGTCACGTTGATTGATGAAGAGGGAATCAATCCTGAACCCAAATTCCATCCGGCGGCAATCCAGCCTATGAACTTCGTGCCGGAAGACCCCATAGCAATCTTCGAGAAGCGGATTGAGCAGATAAAGAAGATGATTGAGGAAAAGAAGATAGACTTGGCCATCAACAACACCAAGGCTCTTCAGACGGCTATAGCCATGCTCATAACAATGGCCAGCACAAAGCACGACCAACCTCTTCTAGAGAAACTTCAAACAGTCGGAACCAAGGTGAATGAGTTGGCCACCACTCTTGCGCCTCTAGCCACCCCTATCATCCCTTCTGTGAAACCCAAGGGACAGCCTTAAATAGTTCCTCTTCCCTACTATCCTTGTCATGCCTACCGATGAAGGAGTAAAGATTGTAGAGGATGGTTGGGAGACAGGAGTTGACAGTCCTTCCCACAATGTCCGGTATGTTATCGGCGGAAACCTTGCCGTGACTGGAACAATCTCTGGTGTTTCTACAGATGGAACCTATACCACTTACACAAAGGTTCATGATGTGGTGGTTGATGGCGCAGGTCTGACCAATAGTATCAATGTTACTGCCGCATCCATTGACGAAACTAATGGGTGGGTAGCGTTCATTGAGGATGGAACGGGTAACGACAGATTGGTAACTTGCAAGTTTGATGGGACAAGTAAAGCAACACTGTATTCTGGTGGTAGTCCTTACAATCTAGGTCTTGGGCCTAGTGTTCGCCAAAGTGCGGGTGGAACGATACAGGTCTGGGCCGATGGCAATGACAATTACTATGTCTCTAGCAAGGGTGCTCTTGTTCACACGATTAACACTAGCGGCATAAATCCAAGTGCTGTTGGACTTGCTATCTCCATAACAGGGAAGTATATCTTCATTGTCGGAGATAACAACTCTAAAGAGGCCCGATTCCAAATCTGGCAAGGCAGTTAGAAACCCGAAACCCCATATTTTAGCCTTGTTTGCCCTATCCTGAACCCTTAAATACCCTCAGAACTAAGGGTTGCCCATGCCTTGGAAAGAGGTAAAAGAGATGAAGAAAGAGGGCATTTTAGGCCATTGGGAGACCGAAGAGGGGTCTATGATAACCATTACGAAGGGTATGGCCCATGTTGTGCATAAGGGAAGAGCACTTGCCATCCAGATGCCAGAGGGAACCTACCCAGAAGACCCTGCTGTAATGGCTAAGATGCTTGCGAAAAGACTGGACGCGGTTCAGTAACTACCCTTAAGGTGCTACTGTAGTCGTAGTCGTCTCCCAATTGTTCTCTTGTCCACCTATCCCTATGATGGACTCTTTCTTCGATGTATCAGTCTGTATCAGAGAGGGAGACACGGTGAACGACTCTCCGGCATCTAGTGGTGCTGGCGAGAAGGCAGGACTTGTGGTTATCGTATTCGCAGTATTAGATGCGACTGTTCTGCTCTGTCCCATTGCTTGTCCACTGGTGTAGGTGAGAGTCTGCCCTGTTAGGGCATTCACGGTCAAACTCAGATTGGTATCATGAAGCACTGTTGACGTAGTGCCAGTCGTGGTCACTCCTGTAGTGCCACCGCTTCTGTCGTTGATTACCTTCTGGTAGGGTGTGCTTGCGCTGATTGTCGGCATCTCCCATTTGGCAACGCCCGTTTCTGTGCTAGTTGCAGGAGTCGTTACTCCGCCTTTGATTGTGATTCCTTGAACCTCTGCTCCGATGTCCTCAGTTACCCAAGGCGCATTGCTGGCATTGGCTTGGAGATAGGCATCAACGCATCCGACTAGAATCCAAGCACCTGAAGTGCCGAGTGTGGTGGTAGCCGACCCTGTTATTGCATAGTCAACTTGTGGGGTTGTGACTATCGCACATTCAGTGCAAAGGTAGTAATCTGTTGCGTCATAGGCATCTATTCCTTTCATTCCTGTTCCCACTGTTACTGCGTTTGAAGGTGCTAACATCATCGCTCCGAATAGGAGTGCTGGCGCGTTGCGGTTGGAAACCTTTGCTGAGAAGGTCTCGACATCAGCATTGATTCCAGTAACCACATAGGGTGACGGCAGACCGCCATTGGAATCGAAGGATGCAGGAGTGGCAACATCAAGTAGGCCGACTACTGAGATAGCACACTCTCCGCTTGGAACAGCAGAGAAGGTTGCAGTCACATTCTTATTGGTGATTGTGCCAGTGGCAACAGCCGTGAATATCTGAAGGTAGTATTGGTCGTAAGTTCTAGTGTATGTGCCGGGGAACGAACCACTAAGAATCCATGCCCCATTGGTTATGGGCTGGCCTCTTGGAACCCAATTAAGACTCAGACCTGTAGTATCGGTGATGCTGGACACAGATATAGAGGTTGCTCCTGTGTCATGCCAAAAGACTGTAGCAACAACTAGGTCTCCGCTTGTGGCAGACAGACCCGTTGCTGTCACTGTTCCTGTCGAAAGAGATTTTGCATGAACCGCAGTCTGAGGATAGATTGAAGTAGTAGAAGTGAAACTTGCTGAAGCAGTATCAGGATTGTTTGATGTAACTGTGATGTTATGAGCACCTACAGCCGTCATCGGAATTGTGAGTGTTCCAGTGAAACTCCCGTCTGCGGCAACGATTTGTCCTATGAGAGTATTCGTAGCGCAAGCAACTGCGTTGTAGGTGACAGCGTTAATTACGGCACTCGCAGTGTAACCTGCGCCAGTAACACGGACACCCTGCATACCAAGTGGGCCAGTAGTTGGAGAAAGCGCAATTGTCGCTACCATTCTACTCTATTGTAGAACCTACCACTATTTAAAGGTAGTTCCCATGAGTCCGACCACTCTTTATATAGATGGCCGTTCTTAATCTCTCCATGCCACGCAGATTCAGACGCAGGTGGTTCCCACCCTCTTCTCCACAACAGAACAAACTTCTGCATTATGTCCGGTTCCTCTATCCAACAGCCGCAAGAAATCATCGAGTTAGAATTGTAGGGATGCGGAAGAGTCGGTGGGTTGACATCGGGATTGTCGAGAGAAAGATTGCGATAGAGTATCAAGGACAAGCCTATCATAATAGCCCAACTGCTAGAGCAAGAGATAAGATACGGACTAAGGAACTCG
>Ga0208687_1000239_pt1 | contig 48614 bp, 52 predicted proteins | sample June2015DPH_6_10_FD_184695 | JGI IMG/M metagenome (GOLD analysis project Ga0208687, IMG submission 184695) | Peatland microbial communities from SPRUCE experiment site at the Marcell Experimental Forest, Minnesota, USA - June2015DPH_6_100... | ecosystem: Environmental > Terrestrial > Soil >...
TTCCACAGGAGTTCTCCTGCACACAGCCACGACGCTCCGTGCTGCGCGTGCTTTGATAATCATAGGGCGCGAGTCGCACCACTCACCCACTATTCCGGTTAGATATGATAAATCATTGCGTGCTGCAGGGGCGGGTTGTTTGAAAAGCCGCAACCGCTCAGAAGGAGTCGGTAGGACCGGACCTCCTATTAGCCCGCGGCGTGTCAAGCGGATCTGCTAGCGTCGCGATATCCGTGTTTGCTAATATTGAGAGCGATGAGACGGGTCCCGTGGTCGTTGTCCCATCGGAACGCTCTCGACTGTGATGCTTACCAGGCGAAAAACGCATTGACCGACCGACGGATGTTGAACAAAGGCCACAGGTATATGGCTGAATAGTGCGCTAGAACGATTGATGCTTGCTGAACCTTCAAGGACTTCTCATCTGCAAACCAACCACCGCTTCAGCAAAGAAGAATGCTGTTTGGCTAAGTAAAGGAGGGAACCAAACGGAAACTGATGATGCTTCGACATCCGGAACGTCTCATCGTGCCGAGAACGTTGGCGCGTACCTTATTGAGCGACTTCGATTATTAGGCCTCTCACACGTCTTCGGAGTGCCAGGGGATTACGTGCTCGGCTTTTTCAAGCAGCTCAGCGATAGCGCGCTCAACCTTGTTACGACGTGCGACGAACTGAGCGCGGGCTACGCTGCTGATGCCTACGCGCGTATACGGGGAATAGGCGCCGTGTGCGTCACCTACTCCGTCGGCGGCCTGAAGGTCGTCAATGCCACAGCGCAGGCATATGCGGAAAAATCTCCGTTGATAGTCATCGCCGGAGCTCCGGGAATCAAAGAAAGGGTAGGGAACCCCCTCCTCCACCATAAAGTGCGCACCTTCAACACGCAAAAGAAGATCTTTGAGGAAGTGACTGTCGCGTCTGCGGTTTTAGATGATCCGCACACTGCGTGCCAAGAGATCGATCGCGTGTTATCCGAAGCACTCCGCGTTAAGCGACCGGTATACATTGAGCTCCCGCGCGATATGACGTTCGCCCACGTGAAGCCGCCAAATCAGGATTCGGTAACGCGAGCAGACGATACGAGCGATCCTAACGCTTTGCAGGCCGCTCTTGACGACGCGGTGACGATGATCAACGAGTCTCAGCAACCCGTCGTAATTGCCGATGTCGAGCTGCACCGGTTCGGACTGCAGGACAAGCTTCTCGCCTTAATTGATAAAGCGAAGATCCCTGTCGCTGCGACAATTCTCGGTAAATCCGTTGTCGACGAGTATCATCCCCTGTATATAGGCATCTACGAAGGGGCGATGGGCTTCGCGTCCGTCCGCGACTATGTCGAATCAAGTGATTGCCTGATCCTCCTCGGTGCCTTTATGACGGACGTTAATCTCGGGCAGTATACCGCACATATCGACCAGGAAAAGACAATCTACGTCACGAGCGAGCAATGTTCGATTCGGTATCGCACCTACGCGCGCGTCCGTCTACACGACTTCCTCGAAGGTTTGCTTACCGCCCCCATCACGCCGCGGACCCCTCGCGATTTTCCGCACCCGCGGCGTATCGTACCATTCTTGACGAAAAAAGGGCAGAAGATTACCGTCAAGAGGCTTTTTGAGCGGCTTAATTGGGCGCTTGAGGACAACACCGTCGTCATCGCCGACGTTGGCGATGCGCTCTTCGGAGGACTTGACCTCATTACCCACCGCAGAACTGAATTCCTGTCGCCGGGGTATTACCTCTCGCTCGGCTTTGCGGTGCCGGCGAGTATCGGCGCACAACTCGCGAATCCCAATCTTCGTCCGTTAGTACTCGTCGGCGACGGGGCATTCCAAATGACCGGCATCGAGGTTTCGACCATCGCGCGGCTCGGCCTGAATCCAATCATCGTTGTGCTCAACAATTATGGGTATGCGACGGAACGGCCAATCCAAGATGGGCCCTTCAACGACCTGCAGGTGTGGCAGTATAGCCTGATTCCAGAGATCGTTGGAGGGGGAACTGGCGCGGTCGTGACGACAGAGGATGAGCTTGACCAAGCGCTCGACGCGGCGCAGGCATACACCGAGGGGTTTACGATTATTGAAGTCCAGCTTGATCCGCACGATAGCTCGCCTGCGTTGCAGCGGCTGGCCGAGGGTCTTGCGAAGAAGATTCGTTGAAATTCAAGCTTTAGCTAGCATGCACGGTCCAGCCCTTGCTGGTTGCGTGACCGTTGCATCTTCTTTGAGGAATCAAATTACCGGCGAGGCGTCGTCCCGTGCCAAAACGGTATTGGCTCTACACTCACCTATTACGTCGGTTTTTGTTCTTACGTAGTCGAATTGTGAGTACGGAGGCAAGTGAAAAAACGATAATCGCTCCAAGAACCGCGAAGACCGCTCCAGCGTTAGCAAATCCGACGTCTGGGACGTCGGTTGTTCCCACAGCTGTGGTTCCCTCACTGCTCGTTGAACCAACGGGGCCATTACCCGTCGTCACCGAATGATCGAGCGTTGTGAACTGCACGCGTCCGGTGCCCTGCAAGTAATCGATGTAATCCCCCAGCAGCTTCACTTCCGCGGCATTGACGGTGCCATCGGGTGCCCTGAAATCGGAGGGGTGATACAGCACAATGAAGGTGTTGACGCTATTAGGGTCGTTAAGCCACTGCGCAGTCGCGCTCTCCATCGACTGAAGGCTATTGTTACCGAGCTCAATCGAGATCGTATCTATTTTAATGCCCTCCCGGTATCCCTGATTCACGTTGAAATCTGCAAAGGCGGTGCAATATTCCGTGAACCCCAGCGCTTTTGCCGCCTTCAGCGTGTTGTTGTCGCTCTTGTCAAATGGAGGGAGAAACGAAGTGGGCGTGACCCCGAACGCCTGGGTGATGTCATCGCGCCCCTGCTTGATTGCGTTGTATTGAGCGGCATAGGGCCTCCCATAAAATTCACTGGGGCCGCTCAGTGACGGCCCGAGATCCAGGTGCGTATAGCCGTGCTGTGCGAATTGAAAAAGGTGGTTTGAAGTGAGTGATCGCATGTAGTTGAGAAAGGTGTGATTTACTTCAATCAGCTGATTGCCCGAAGGCGTAAGGTACGGACGGGGGATGATGCCCAGCGTCAACGGCACGTTCTTGTCGATGTGCACATTGTTAACAGCCTGAAGCTCGGCGAAGTCGGCGTTAGGTGCGACGTCATCCTCTCTAAATATCACATATTTGTTCGTTGGCGCATTACCCGTCGCTCCACTGCCTGCGCACGAAAAGAGTATTGAGAATAGAAGTATTAAAACGAGCGAGCAGACGAGGATGATTTTCGGTCTGACTCTCGTATCGCGTCTGATTCCGTTTGACTTGTCTTGCGGCACTGGGCACACTCTAGACGTTGCTAGTGGCCAAGAGACTTGGCGCACTCTCGCCTGGTAAGGGTTCGCGTTGAAGATCGACTGTGATGGTTATGATCGCTCTCCCCAAAAATGGCACGCGCATGAAGTATTGGGACTGGTGATTTAAATAGTGCTCGGAGCGTGTATCGTCCGAGCGTGCACCCGGGTTTGAAATAGAGCAGACTAGAGCGAAGCTCGAAGGGCTGGCTTAGGCCGGTAGTCGCGAGACGCGTCTTACCTCGAGCTATTGGCCTCCAGCAGGCGGCAGGCCCAAAAAAGCGCCCAAGCTCTGGAAAATTAGCGTTGACGCGCACAGAGCGTCGCTGTCACGCAAGCTTAAAACTGGCTCCGGCATTGCCAAGTTCGCGACAGGTCACAGTATCGCGCCGATTATGCCGCCGATGATTCCCCCGATCACCAGTCCAGCTAGCGGCGCAAGAAGCGCTGCAAAGGTGACTCCTATGATGAGTCCGAGCAGCGCTCCAATCACGGCTCCAGCTAGCGCTCCAACCCCCCCAAGGATTTGCTGACCAACGAATGCACCAATCGCTCCGCCAGCGATTAATCCAAGGAGCAGGCCGATGGTTGCACTTAGTATAGCGCCCAGCGGGATGCCGACGATCACGCCCAGCAGAACGCCGACAAAAGAACCAACCAACCCCCCGATCATACCTTCAACTAACGCGTCGCCGTGTCTGCTGCTAAAAGCACCTACCGATGCGCCGACGATGACGCCAACAATTACGCCTGACCACAAGCCCGCAAGAAGGCTTATCAGGACGCCAAGTGCTCCGCCGGTAAAGCCGCCGACGACGCCCGGACTTACTGGCCCCGTTCCATCACCGCGCGCAGCTGCTAAGAGCGTGATGAGGCTTCTGTGAGAAAACATACTGATTAACTAGCGGGCTTCTGTTTAAAGTTTATGTCGTTTGGACAGCTGCAACTGTGTCTCGGAATGGCGTTGCTTGAGTCAAATGTGGTTGCTCAAACACTCTGCTTGTCTATACGCTGGATACAGGTAGAGCAGGTTTTTTATGAATTTGCACGCTCCGTGAACAATATTAATGCTGCATGGCGTACTGTACGTAACGAAAGTTTATGGCGCGGTAAGCGGATAAGCGTGCCAATCTGACGATTTCGCGAGTCACGCGATCCGCGCACCAAGTCGGGAGGGGTCATGCGTTACATTCGGATCATCGGCGCAAAGTCCTTCATGGAGCTCACACACGCTGACGTGGCAGGCTGGCACTTGTACGGCACGACGTTTCTCGAGTGGAAAGATGAAACAGGAAAGGACTACGATAGCTGGGTCCGCGAACGAGTGAGCCCTGCACTGGACGTATTTGACTATATCGCGTGGTACGAAGACGGATCGTTGCACGGTTACGAAGGAGGATACAGCGTGATACTCGATCTGAGTTTCGGACTCTGGACGAAGTCGATACTCGCGCGCGCTAAACAACTGGGACTACGCGTGGAAGAAACGCAGGCGGCTGGCGCAGGATGCTGGATTGGGTAAGTTCACGACCGTGTCATGGTAGGCACAGGTGACTGGGCGCCGCGACGCCTTGCATAGTCGAGCGGACCGCAATGTGCCTTTGAGTTCCGACACTTGGCGAGTGCGATCTCTAGAAAGGATGTGTCAGCGCGCCCCAACGTCCTTCTCGTCAACGCTTGCAAACTGGAACTGCAGCGCCTTAAACCCCTTCTCGTCGACAAAGTGCGCATCAAGTACGCTCCGCTGCGACCGACCTATAGAGTCAGTGGCAACGCCGAGTAGGGTCCCGTCGCTCCGGATAATGAACGCTGAATACTTTGCAAGCAGTTCCCTTATCGTCGTCGCACGTCCTTCGTCGCGTGCCTGCCACTTTGAAAAGGTTGATCGCTGGAGTAATTTGAATTGCCGAGACGTTAGCGTAATAACACGTGTCGTAATTAGTGAACCCCCTGTTGGCTCGTGGTCGTATCTACTTGCATGAATCTCAAACGTTTTAACGATATCTAACGCGATTCGCAAGGCTGACGTGCCAAAGCAACCAGATCAGCTCCATTGTGGTGGCTGAGGTGCTAGGCGTGCAAGCGCGCGATTTATACTTGGGCAACCATAGGTGATGCTGTGGGCGAAAAAATAGAAACACTGCACCCGGAAGGAAAGCAGGGGCGGCGCATCGATAAAACAAAATATGAAATGATACGCGAGGCCGTGCTCGCCTGTTTGAACAGTGGTGAATTAACACACGCTCAACTGAATGCGTGCGTTGAGCAAAAAGTCAGTGGTACATTCCAAGGTTCAATTGCCTGGTACGCCGAAACGGTGAAACTCGACCTCCAAGCGCGAGAACAAATACAGCGCGTGCACGAGGCAAAGCGCACCACATACCGCATTGTTAAAAACTGACACGATGCCTTTCGGTTGCAAGATCGACGCCTTGCTGAAGCGGCTTGAGCGCTGTCGAAGACTTATGTACCCTTGGCTAGGGCACTTAGTGAACCGCTTGCTTTACCAACGCAAGCAGCTCTTCTCGCGTTCGTACGCGCTCGCGTGTCTTGGTCTTCCCACTTTTGATGACGTTTGCAAAAATCTCAGGTAGGTCGCCTTCCGTGACCCCTGTGAGCCCCTCAATAATTCCGCTGAAGACGTCACGCGTTCGTCTCTCTTCTAAGGTGATGTGTCCGAAATTGCGAAACCACATCTCTATGCGCGTATCTTCCGATACGATCGTTATCTTGCGTATCTGCTTTTCCCACCAGAGGTGGATCATGATGTCATACTTCTTCTGAGCCATGAATCGTCTCCTGCGGCGTGCGCGCGGCCTGACGCCTACCAGTATGAACCCCTTGTTTTTATGATTTCGGGAGTCTTTAGGCGCTCGGTGGTGGCGGACAAAGAAAAGACAAGCGTGCGATTGCTGCGGACTGGCAAAAAAAGAAAGTAAAGGCGCGGTAAGCGCGCCCCTTTTTGTCTATGGTTTGCTCTCTTCAGCTGCCGCTTTCCCGGCGGCACCAGCGATATACACTGTGGCGATCACTGCGACAATGGTTATGATAATTGCGTATGCGAGGTTTCCTGCAATGCTGTTGGGCGTTCCCAAATAATAGATAAAAATAGACTGTATTGCTTGATTCCATGCAAGGCCTGCGATGAATGCGAAAGCAGTCGTGATCAGACCAGCCATCACTTTTAAGTACTCCACTCGACTCACCACGTGTTTCACCTCCGGTAAGCTCTTTACAGGGTGAAAACGACTTGCATAGAATAAAGCAGTTTCTATTTGCCGCGTTATTGACTATTAGATACCTCCAGTAATTCCATTGCAGAAAAGCGCGAGCTGTGGCTTATTTTGACTAGACGCGGTACGCAATCATAACAACGATGAGCAGCAACGGTAAGAGGGTATCGTTGATATACAGAATCGGTCCGCATTTCCGGGCGCGTAGTTGTGACGGAGCCGGATGTCGCGTATGTGGTCGTAAGCCGCCCCGATCCCAAACACCGCAAACGCGATTACCGTCGCGCTCCAGAAGTCACCGCGCACCCAAAAGCAGAGCACGCCTAAGACTCCTACGGCGAGGTTGTGCAGAGCTACTTCGAATTGAAACTGGCTTCCGGTGGGCCACCCAACACTTCGTGCAACGTCGTCAGCGACAAGCGCGTGTCCCATAAAAGCGTAGAGCGAACCGAAGCCTACCACGATGACAAGGAACCAGAGGAGAAACGACTCGACGACCCCTGCGGCGTATAGGGCGATATTGGGGATGGCCGCAATGATCGAGATACCGATCAATCCATAAGGCCAGTATTCTGCCGCACGATTAGCCATGGGAAGGTTTCGCCACGTCGATGCTCGCTCTCTCGTCGTGCGCAGGTTTGACTGTCGTTTTGTTGACGGGGCCAGTGAGAGCCGTTACGAGCACCAAACAAGCTGTCGCGCGGCAGGCGAGATGAATGATCGAAGCGGTTGTTGGGACTCCAAAAAAGGATTAAAACGAAAAGAGGGGAGAGTTTTTAAGCACGGCAGCATTTCGATGGAATGGTGAGAACGAATGTTCGTAAACATTGACGGCACTGCTGTGGAGGGGGCCCGGGCATGACAATTACACTCACAACGCTTTGTGAGAATACCGCCGCGCAAGTCGGCCTGCGCGCCGAATGGGGGTTAAGCATTCTTGTCGAGACTGACGACGTCGCTGTATTGCTCGACACGGGCCAAGACACCGCGGCGACCTTCAATGCAGCGGTCTTGGACGTAGACCTATCTGCGCTTCACACCATCGTGCTCAGCCACGGGCACCGAGATCACACGGGCGGTTTGTGGTCGGTGCTCAGCGCGATACGAAAAGATCCCGCCCTTCGCGAAGAGGCGCGTGCGGTCAACGTTGTGGCGCATCCAGACATCTGGATACCAAAGTACTCAGGACCCGTCCATAAGAACATCTACGCGGGGATGCCGCACGTGCGAGAAGCGTTAGAGAGCCTTGGAGCCGCGTTTGTATGCACGAGCGAGCCGGCGCGAATAAGCAATCGGATCCTTACAACAGGCGAAATCCCGCTGGACACGGCTTATGAGACCGTCGATCCAGAGTTGTACGTTCGTGACGAAGGAGGCATCCGGCCTGATCCGATGGCAGATGATCTTGCGCTCATCATCACGACAGATCTCGGTCTTGTGGTCGTATTGGGCTGCGCGCATCGCGGTATTGTCAATACGTTGCTCCAGGCGCAGAGCGTGGCGAACGAGGATCGCATTCACACAGTCATCGGGGGGACGCACTTGATGAAGGCGTCGGAAGAGCAGCTTGAAGCGACGATCAAAGGGCTTAAAGCTCTGGACGTTGCGCGCATCGGCGTCTCTCACTGCACCGGTTTGCCTGCTGTCGTGAAACTCTCCAAAGCGTTTGGGGACCGTTTCTTCTTTAATAATGCAGGCACGCGCATCACGATCGAGGACTAGCGCGGGACAAACGTGCATTTCAACAGCGGCATTCGGTGACAAACTAGTGAGGTGCGCCCACGCAGGACTAACAAGCTGCGAATAAAGGAAGCTTCGTGAAATAACGAATCATAATGCGTTTTCCGTTTGCTACAACGCTACAATAATATATGCGTGAGACTAAACTATAAGGAATTAGGGAGTGGTTTTATGCTGGACAAGACGATTTCTGAGCATTTCATCGACAAAACGATAGAAGTGTACTTCGGCGGCAGGCCGAACGAAACTATAACCGGTAAGGTAGTGGGAAGCGCCGATGGAGTTGTTGTGCTCGAGCACGATCAGCGCCGAGATTTTATCAACGTCGGAAAAATTGTGGCCTTTTGGGAAGTGTAGGCCTGGCACCTCATCGGCGGGTCGCCTCTTCAGCGACCTCTACTGCCCCGCTCTATAATCCAAGGGCCTAATCGACGCTTGGCCGCGTACCGCCTTAGTTGCGGTCACTATAATCGGTCGCATCGCCGCGCCTTGCATATAGCTTACACGAGATTTGCGGCTTGTTCGCTGTCGCAGCCTAGCAGACGTGCACTATCGTGACCGTCTGACCTCAGGTTTTTGTTTTGCGTGGCTTGCAGAGGATTTCGCGGATTTCAAGCTCATAGAATTCGTCGCTTGTCGCCGCCTTAATCACGAGCGCTGTGTCGAGCCCTTTCGAACTCCCACCAAGCGCTACGACCTCGGTACCTGGTTCGACGATTTCTACCTGCGCCGCGATCAGCGTGAGTTCGACGGCCACTTTGGTGCCTTGCCCAAACCTGCGAAAGGCGTTCTTTACCTCATCTGAGTACTGGTAGTCAACTTCTTTGTAAAACACGTGCTTAAAGCCCGCATTCTCAATGCGCTTTTTGGTTTCGGGCGAAAAACGCGTGGGATCGGTGCCGACGAAAAAGAGCGTGAGGTTGTCGGCCGCGAAGAAATCGAGCGCTTTTTCTGCAGAAACTCCCCGCACCGAAGGGATCAGGATGTGCGAAATCCCGAGTTCGCCGGCGCGCTTTTTTGCGCAGTCAAGTACATCGGCCGTGTTGTCTTCTCCAGGAGTGTCAAAATAGGTTATTGTCCTTTCCATTCTCATGATAGTGGTCCTCCCTGTACTCGGACGTTTAGGCGTGAGGACGCGTAAAGGTTTCTATGAGACGCCGCCAGCAGGAATTTTTTTTGAATTTAGTGCGATCGGGACGATGATTAGTCGTGAGTAGCACGTGTGCTCGCCTCGCTGCTCCTGCGAAGGACGTCGCCGCTGCTTCAACGCCGTATGGCTCGTTCATTATGCTGGCTTAGTTGTCAGTGGACGAACCCCGTCTCTTTCGCAACGCCCGTGAGAGTGCGTCGAGCGTGTTTCTATAATCGGTAATCTCCCCCTCGCTTGGCAATGGCACGACCTTCGATAACTCCGCACTGATGCGTTCGCGGGTTTGGGTGTCCATTTCAAGCGACTCGAGTGCGGCTTCGGTGATAACCCAAAAAGCGTGGCGGTGCGACACTTCCGTAATGCATTCGAGACTGACGACCCCGAGCTGGACTCTGTCTTTGCGTTGCTGACCGTGAGAGTCGAAATACGACCGCACGAGTTCCGCTTGCAGCATGCACGGTCCGAATCGGTCAGCTCTGCACCCGTTGTTGGTGCGATAGGTCCACTCGGCCACGTATCCGGTTGCGTTCATAGTCACTTTCACTCTGTCGTTATTCATCAAATCTGCTTAGCAGCGTTCTGCGAATGCCTATACCAAGATCAATATTCAGAATGGCGACTCTCGTATTAAAGTTGAGGCCGACAGTGTTTTTTTGTGGCGCTGAAGTCGCTAGCGTGCGATCGTTTAGCAAACAGCAACGTTCAAACAACGTAACGAATCCCTCTCACTAGCACCTTGCGACGCAGGGTGGCATTTATATACAACCGCTCCTCACCTGAGTCTAACCGAGCGTGATGTCATGACGAGAGAAGAACGCGTGAAACTCATTAGCGCAATCGAAGCAGCTCGGGGCTCTACCGTTATCTCGTATGTTGCGGCGGACCGGCAAGGGCTTGAGATCAACATCGCCACAGATGTCTTTCCCATACTCCATAGCCATCTGGCCAAAGTGGGGTACCAAAACCAAATTGACCTGTTTCTGTACGGCACGAGTGGATTGCCGATGGCCGGGTATGCGCTTGTCAACCTCTTTCGGGAGTTCTGCGGTAGATTCAACGTGATCATCCCGTTCAAAGCACACAGCACAGCAACGCTCATCGCATTGGGAGCAGATGAACTCGTCATGAGCGAGATGGGTCAGCTGAGCCCCATCGATCCTTCCGTGCAGCACCCGTTGAGCCCAAAGATCACGCTCCCTAATCAACTCGTCCAAGACGTGCCCGTCAACGTGGAGGACGTCGATGGTTTTCTTAGCTTTGCGAAAAACGAGCTCGGACTCGGAGGCGAGGAGTCGATGCAAAAAGTCCTCGATGCGCTTTCATCGAACGTCAACCCGCTCGTCCTCGGCGCAATGTATAGGTCTCGAGAACAGATCGCTTTTCTGGCGGCGCACCTCCTCAAGCAGCACATGGACGATGACGAGCTGATCGACCGCGCCGTAAGCGTGCTGACAAGCAAGCGATTTTCACACCAGTATATCATCAGCAGGAAAGAGGCGAAGGATGGCATGGGCTTGAACGTTATCGAACCAGACGCGCAGCTTGCGTCACTCATCGTCGGTCTTTGGGAACAGTACGTCGAGATAACCGAAGTAGACAAACCGTACAATCCTCAGACGGTTCTTGAAAGGGAGTTTGTCAAAGTCAGCAACTTCGATCGAGGCATCATCGAATCAAAGGACGTAACGCACGTATTTCGCACACAAAAAGAAGTCGAACGATCAGAGATGAGCATACCGCAAAGTCCATTCCCTCAGATAGCGTATCGCGAGCAGATTCTCGAAGAGGGGTGGATAGAGGACGGTCGTTTGTAGTGATCGATCAGACTCAGGCGATACCTGAGCTTGAAGAACGACACGTCGCCGAGTTCGCGACGGCCATGGGATTGTATATTAAGCTTTTTTGATCCCGAAACCGTTCGCGTTGACTGCTTGACGGATCAAATCCGAACTGATTGCTGTGGGTCGGAGTCAAGCTGCTCACCGCCAAGTGCGAGCACGACGAACTGCCCTCGCGGCACGCGCGGCTACCTCTTGGAGCTTCTTTAGTCAGCAGTTTTCGTAGGCGTTGAAGAGCGCTCGACGACAGCGACACCCGCGACGCTACCGCGCACGGCGCCAAACGCCCGTCGTATAGTGGCGGGCATTGGTGTAGTTTTGGTCTGCCTCTTCACTGTAGTAGCAGCCTTACGATACACATTGAGGCACGGCATAGCGCGGCGAGGCTCGCACCGTTTACGCTCTCGTTCGCGTCTGCTCACGGACAAAAGAGAGTAGGTAGTACAGCCCTCCAGCTCCTTTTCCAGCAACTCCGCTCGCCTTCCATCCACCAAACGGCTGGACGCCGGGCCACGCCCCAGTCGTTGCACCGCCGCGCCGATTCGCATAGCACACGCCGAACTGCATAGAAGCGAAGAAGCGCTCCACCTCATCATCATCTTCAGAAAAAATGCCCGCGGTGAGACCGTATTCGGTCGCGTTTGCCTCCCGTAAGCCCTCCTCGAGTGACGTGATGGCGTCGACAAGCAGAAACGGCACGAAGAGCTCTTCTTCGAACAGGCGATGTCCTCGCGGCAGTCCAGTCATGATGGTGGGGCGCACGTAACATCCCCTGTTCCACACACCATCGCGCAGCACGGTCCCGCCGGCCACAACGGTTCCTCCGTCCTGAAGACCGTCTTTGACCGCGTCTGTGAACTTCGCAAGTGCGGCGCTATCGATGAGGGGGCCTACAAAAACGTCGCTCTTGCGGGGGTCGCCCACAACGATCTTTTCTGTCGCTGCGCGGAGCCGTTCGATGAACTCAGGAGCCACTGCTGACTCAACGTAAACGCGCGACGTGGCGCTGCACTTCTGGCCGCTGTAGCCGAAGGCTCCTTTGAGGACGCCTTCGACCGCCTTGTCGAGGTCTGCCGAAGCGGTGACGATCGCAGGATTCTTGCTCCCCATCTCTGCGACAAACGGCTTCGGATAGGGCTGGCGTACCGAGAAGTTGCGCTGCAGCCACATCCCTGCGTCGCGTGACCCCGTAAAAGCGATGCCGGCGACATTGGGATGGGCCACCACGACCGCTCCAAATGGCGCTCCTGGGCCGGTAATCACATTCAGCACGCCTCCGGGAACTCCTGCTTTCACAGACGCCGCATACAGCTTTAGACCGGTCAGTGGCGCTTTGCTTGTCGGCTTGAACACCACGGTGTTTCCGGTGAGAAGCGCAGCTGAAACCATGCCTGCGGCGAGCACGAGCGGGAAGTTGAACGGAGAGATGACCGCCCACACGCCATACGGCTGCATAGTGCTGATGCTTCGCTCGCCGGTGACCTCAGACATGGGAATGGTGAAACCCTTTCGCTCCTCGTAGGTAGTGCAGTTGTAGCGAAGCATTTCGACCGCTTCACACACCTCAGCGAGAGCTTCAAATCTATTTTTTCCCGCCTCATAGGTCATGAGAGCGGCAAGGAGGAAGCTTTGCTTCTCTATGACGTCCGCCACGGCGCGAATGATCCGCACGCGTTCTTTCCAGTCAGTTTGACGCCACGCGGGAAACGACTCCGTCGCCTCGGCGACCGCGGACCGGGTCTCGGTCTCCCCACCTTTTTGAAACGTGCCGATGACGAGATCGGTATCGATGGGGGATCGGGTTTCAAAATCCTCGATAGCTGCGACGCGCCGACCGCCGATGAACAAGGGATAATGCTGCCCAAACTCTCCTCGGACCGTTTCCAGCGCCTGTTCATATCCGCTATGAATATCTTTGTTATCGAGAAGCGAAGTGTAGGTGAGCTTTTTCTTTTTTGCCATGGTCGGTCGAGTCCTCCTCAGCGTCTTATTGGAGAGACTAACACTGCTGCACCCCCGATTCGTGCGCCTGTATAATATGCTATCGGTTATGAGCAGGTACGCGCGTTATTGGATCTGCGTTGAGTCAAATAGCGAGGACGTTTTTTTTGCAAAAAGGCGCCGAATGAGCCTCCTCGCGATACGTGGCGCGACCCAGGCGCGACCCGGCGCGAAGTGAGGACTTTTGCCGCCTTACACCGAAAGGTACTTGGCTCTGGCGGCGTTGAAAGGAGTAGTACGAACCGGGAGGTCTAGTGACGGCAGACCCTGTAACTGGCGAACCTTACAAACGCATCAAGCGCACAATGGAATCTATTTCCGGACGAGTGCGACAAGAGGCAGGCTCGCTCGATCGTTCAGAGGTGAACGCGTTTGTCGCTGAGATCATTGCGACGGATAAAAGTCGCCATCGCATATTCCTTCTTGGTGAGGGCCGGTCGGGGTTGGTCGCCCGCTCCTTTGCTATGCGCTTGATGCATCTAGGCTTCGACGTTTACGTCTTTGGCGAGGTTGTCACCCCTGCCGTCAAAACAAACGATCTCGTGATCGCCGTTTCTGGGACGGGCGAAACAGGTCCGGTTAACGAGACAGCAAAGATCGCCAAGCATCACGGAGCAAGAATTGCCGTTGTCACCTCGAATACGGACTCATCCCTCGGCAGAATTGCGACCAACACTATGACCATCCGCGGCCGAACAGAAGCCGATGAAACGAGCTTCTTAGAGCGTCAGGTCACTGGCGTATCGATCTCACTCACGCCACTTGGAACCCTCTTTGAGATCAACGCGATGGTGTTCTTGGACAGCGTCATTGCCGGCCTGATAGCAGCTTTAGAGAAGAAGGAGGAAGAACTAGCCGAGCGGCATTCAGATCTAAGAGCGCGAAGAGAGACACTGACGGCAAATCCGCACGACGCCCATCGCGGGTCGTAACGCGTTATCGTCCAGTTCAAGACGAACACGCTTTTTTAGACACGGATCGTTGGGGGCACCTGCTCGATCCAACACGGTTAAAGCCTCCGAGACGAATCAAGAGGCGTTGAGCGGAAACGGGAGGTGACCATAGCGTGGACAGCATAATTCTGTACGTGCTCCTTGGGGCGACTGCCGGAGTTTTCAGCGGCTTGTTAGGAATCGGTGGTGGCATCATCTTGGTCCCGATGCTCGTGCTGCTCGTCGGGCTCACCCAGCAACAGGCGCAAGGCACCACGCTCATTTTGCTGACCGCACCTTTTGGGTTGCTCGCTGCCTTAACGTACTACCAAAGCGGCTACGCGGACTTGAAGATTGCGGCGATTCTTGGCATTGGATTCTTTTTCGGAGCTTTTCTCGGGGCGAAAGTCGCAACAAATATCCCGAATGTTGTTTTACAAAAGGTTTTTGGTGTAGCGCTGTTGGTAGTGGCGGTATACCTGCTGCTAAGCAAATAGAGGCGCGTCGAGTTTCGCGTCCCTATCAACAGTCATCCTGCTGGCGGCAACAAGACAGTGCACGACGCTGTTATGCTCTGTTAGGCAGGGAAAGGATTATAAAGACACGAAAGCCTATCAAATTAATCGGCAAATCAAACGCTCTAACGAGCTGAAGTCCGCTGTAGAGCCTATGATTGTCTCCCGGCACGTGCACGGTGCAGTGTTTGCGTGTCCGGGGTTGGCAGTGGGCGGAACCAGAAGTTTGAGGCGTCGAAATGTAATCGAATCAAAGTGAGGCAAAAGAATGGGTCTTTTTAAATTGATGAGTTTGCCACTACGAATGATGATGTGGCCCATGACGGCGCCGGTCCGCACGATGATGATGCCTTTCAAGATGGCGTTGCGTTTCGCGACGGTGATGCTGCTGTTCGCGCAACTGATGGTAATGCTGTTCGTGGCCGCCATGTTCGTCATGTTCACCGTCGTGCCGGCCGTTATGTTCGGGCTGTTTTTCGTGATGAAAAAGATGCACATGGAAAAGAAGGGAATGCACGGAAGAATGCAGATGCACATGCCCATAGCCAGGCGCTTTAAGCCCTAGGCGTATGGAAAAGGCAGCTCTCACAAAAAAGCAGCTAACAACTGGAAATTCCTGCCGCTGACTCACGAGAGCCATCTTTTTTTATTTTGTAGTGGCAGCTGAGTTGCCGAGCGTGTCCGCTGAGAATCAGATTCTGCGGTTACGCAATCGGTAAGCGCAAAGGAAATATTGTACTTGAGAACTCGCACACTGACCGCCTTTCGCCGCGTCTCCACCAAGGCGACGTCCGCTATCATTGCAATTGTGCTTCTTTGCACACCTCAACGTCGGACCTCAATCCTTCTGTTTTGATGCGCGTCGACCCCTCCGGCTGTTGCGCTCTGGACACTACGTAGCTTCTAGATCTAGAAAGCGCGGGAACAACGACCTGGACTATTTAGGTATGAAAGTGCGCGTAGGACACTGAGTTGTCTCTCGGTCGCCTGGCACCTCGTGGCCAAAGCAACTGCCTTTGCTGTCGTCGATTGGCTCATAGAACTTACATTCTTTGCACGTAGACACGAGCTCACCCTCCTTTGGCTATTAGAAAAGACTTGGTGCCGTGTTATATGTACTCTCTGTTACGCTGACCTAGGTAGTAGTCCGAACTGTGTGAACGTCGCTGCACGCTTAAAATTGATCTGCGCGTTAGCTCCCCGAAATGAGGACGCTGTGCGGCTTCTTCTTCAGCATTCATAAACTGCTTCCGTGTGGACGTCGTGCTTGAACCGCGCTCAATCTGCCCAGCCATCATTGACAGGGGCGCGATCCGTTGTTTCCAAAGTCTTCATCAAACGCGCTGCAATTTCCTTGCTTTTTTGCTCACTGAAAATCGTTTGCAGCACGCCGGTGAGCCGGTTGCGGGCTGTGGCGACGTTTGCCATGTTGACCATGAGGTCAGCGTCTTGGAGGATGCCGAGTGTGTGGTACACGAGCGAATGAATCGTACACGCCTTGAGATCGCACTCAAATTCCGACTCCGTCTCGCCGCGCAGGTCGTCGTACTGTGGCAGGCAGAACCTGCAACCGCTTCCCGGAACCATCACTCCCATTTTCGGAGCATCAAGCGCATTGCGCTGCAGGGAAGCGATCAGCTCGTCGGCCGTAAGCCCATTCATTTCGGCGGCGATGATATCGAAAACAGCGTGCTCCAAGTCGATCATTGTATTTGCAGTTATGGTCGTTGATTATTATCTATTTATCTCCCTCTTAGCCGTTGCCTCATTTGAGCTTGTCGAAGCACGACTTGCCGCATATCGCTCAGCCATAGACTAGTGAGGGTCAAGCAGAGCCTTGCAACGCCGAATGGGGCGCTTTGCGGGCGGAAGTAAGCCAAAACTAAGCCAAAAATGTGCCACAATTTCACGCGCGGAACCAAACACCGTCATTCGTTAGTCGAACTATCTATCCGCTAACGTGGTGCGCAAGGCCACAGCACGTCACTAATATTATTATTTTTCTTTTATTATAATTTAGATAAAATACTATTTAACGACTGCTCGTCGAGCGGGCGCCTGATACCTCGTTCAACGCGGCCGTCCGCACTATTCAAAGTCGGTTGTGATGAGATTCAGCGCAAATCGTACCAAACTTCAAGTATTAGGGGCGTTAAAGTGAGATTAAGGCTTAGAGGTGAAAACAGGCCGCGCATTTGACTGGAATCAAGTTCGGCCTGCTCTCACGCAAAGTAAGCGCATACAAACTCACTGGACTATTGTATATAGTTTTGGATGTTGGTCTGCGTCTTTCTTTGTGTGATCCTTCGCTTCGAGCGCAGTTGCCGTCGTTTGACGGGAGACAAAAGCATGAAAGGAGAACAAACAAGACAGAAATTCCTCGAGCTACGGGCTCAGGGGAAGTCGCTTCGAGCGATTGAAATCGAAATCGGTACAAGTAGAGGCACGTTGGCAAAATGGGAGCAAGACTATAGAGAAGAACTCACGAATCTGAAGGCTATCGAACGTGACGCTATGCGCGAGAAGTACTTGCTGACCCAGCAGGCGCAGCTGGACCTCTTTGGGACGCAGTTCACGCGCCTGAACGAGGAGTTGGAAAAGCGCGATCTCTCAGACGTTCCTACTCCCAAACTCTTTGAGTTGGTCCTAAAGTACAGCACTAGGCTTACAGAGGATTTTCCCGCGCAGTCGATTGACACCGAAGAGCAGGTTGCGCGGCAAAAGGCTAATCGCGAATCGCCCCCTAGGTGGTTGCCCGAACCGATGATGAGCTTCTGCCCTGGGCCCACAAATTTGACGAGGTAAACGCATGATAAAACCCAAAGATACAATAAAGCCGATAAATATTGAGAAAGAGCCGTGGGAGCGAGAGCTTTGGGAGCAGTTTGACGACGAATCCGACAAAGCCTATGGCGCCTTTCAAACGTACTTGAACCTAGGGATGGGCCATAGAACGCATGTTGCGGCCGCGGAAAAGCTCGGAAAAAAGCGAAATTACGAGGCAGTTCTGCGTCAGTGGGCCAGCAAGTATCAGTGGCCTGCTCGCTGCCAGGCCTTTGATGTCGCACGGCTCGAAAAAGAGCGGGAAGAATCGGAGAAAGAAGAACTGAGAATCTATGCCGACGGACTTATGGTCGGCAGATATTTCTTTAAAAACGTAGGCACAGACTTACAACGTCAATTGGAAGGCTGGTCGCCCGGCGAACCTACAAAGGACGACCCCTCCGGCGAACAGAACCGGACGCCGTACGTAAAGAAGAACAACTTTACCCTCAACGATAAGATCAGACTTATGACGTGGGGGTATGAGATGGCAGAACGAAACGCCCACGCACAAAAGCAGGTCTTGCTCGATCAGGGCACAAAAGGGATCGAGAAGACGGCATTTGATGAGGCGTTCGACGAAATTATAGAAACCGACCCCGATTTGCACGATGCCTACGTACGACTCATGTCAGAAGCGCTTAAGAGATCACGTACAATCGGCGAAAAAAAGCCCCGCGGTTCATGATAACAGTACGGTGAAGGTGGGTTAGCAAAGGTCACTGGGATACCGCAGCGTGTTTCTTTTCGACCTATCTTTATCTCCTAGCACATCTTGTCTTTTCCGCGTTCCTTTGATTTTTGAGCTGCTACGAAAGCCTGATGCGATATCGGCTCCGTTTCAAGTCAAATAGGGGCTTGTAAGCATTTTTTCACTTCGTGGCGGGCACAAATATAAAAAAGTGGGTTTGTGCTTGGCCATTTAACAATGACAACTGGCAGACAACCGAGATCCGTGACGGCGTTGCAGCACCTCAAAAAGCGGCAATGCATAGCAGTCGGGAAAATAACGTCACAATATCCTTTGTTTTTAGAGATACAGCCGCAGACTAGAGCGGTTATGGGCGGCAAGGCGAGGAGGCTGCTACGAAGAAACAAAAGATCGGTTAATGGTGGACAAGGCGGGGAAACAGAATAATCACTAGTTCTGCCACTCAAATCCTTGCACTCTTACATTACGCAATCAGGGCTTATCAGGTCTGATGTGTTTAAATCCGCTGATGCGCTGGTGCAAAAGTTATTAAGCGCTTGCTGCCGCTCCCTAAAGTCTGGACACATAGACGCCAATTTCGTCCAGAACTTCCTAGAATGATTGAACTCAGATAGATGAGCTAACTCATGGAGCATCACGTATTCCGCTAGACGATCAGGCAACGCGATCAGCTCCCACGTAAAAACAAGGGCGCCCGTTTTCGAGCAGTACCCCCATCGCTTTATATTTCTCACCACTACGTCTCCAAGGGTGATTTTGAAACGGTGTGCGTAACGCGGCAGTTCGCGGGTTAAAAGCTCCGTGGTTGCTGCTGTCATCCATTCTTTTAGCGACGATAATGGATCACTAAAGTCTTTCGTGGAGATGATGATCTTATCCTTCTGAATCTCAATGTTCGTGCCATTTTCTGGGGGCACTACATGGAGGTCGTAGTAACGTCCTTTGTATATAATTGACGTGCCATCAAAAACACATTTCCTGTTTGAAAGCTCCGCGTATTTACGTGCGATCCATGCCCGTTTTTTCTTAAGAAGCGCTTCAACGTCGATATCAGATTCGTAGGGGAGTACGACATCGAGCTCAAGATCAGCCGTGAACTTAAGATAAGTGTATTTCACACTCCTCCCAGCTTTTACGTGATAGCTGATTTGACGACCGTCGATTTGAATAGAGCCCATGCCGTCTCGCCTACTGATTGTACTTCACGACAAAGTCCATCAGCTCTTCACAGAACGAGGCGAGGTCTTTTGTACTCAGCCGTCCTCTAAACTCCTCGAAGCACGCATCAAACAACGTCTTTTCTATCTCCGTTGCAACCTTCACCTTCCGCCACCAACCAGGGAAAAGCCGCGGTTTTATAGTGTCAGTGACGCGCTTAGTGAAGACGATGAGCACGGCATCGCTTTCGTTATGCACATACTTCTTGGCCACGTTTAAGAGGGCATACTCCTCTTTTGACAGGCCGAGCTCTTGGCACGTCGTTCTGTCTCAACGATGTCTCCCACAAGGAGTTCCATCTCCTCAAGCAGTCTTGGTATATCCTCGATCTTTAAAATCCGCTCCAACCGATGACTCAGCGTTTCGTAGATCGGCTTCGTTTCAACGTTGATGCGGATGTGATGGCGCACCGCTTCGTCGGCCGTTAAAACGAGCGCATTGGTGAGCATTTTCTCCCTCCTAATTGTTACCAATCACATGGATTGCATGACATATTTCATGTGTGGTTTTTTCTAATGGCGATATTAGCGTCAAAATGGCCGCCGTCTGATATAGCGCGGGGGCAGTAACGCTCACAATACGGGATGCGCTCATCTTTGCCGCGAGATTTTACCGTAACGCTTAAAAATGATTAAGCACAAGATGTATTAAGCTGTAATAAGCTGTATTAAGCTACAACTGTAAAGTGGTGCATTGAAATGAATAATCAAAAAACTGAGCAGCAGCGGAGCTGTACTGACGTGCGCTACGTGCGCGACAACAAACCGCAAACTGGAGCGATTTGCGTGGCCCTGAATAAAGATATACGAGAACGCAAAGCGGACATCATCTTTATGGGTGGGGAAAAGGACGCGTGGTCGTGGTCGGTCAGGAGTACTACCGAACTGATGAATCTCCTTATTAAATGGAAGGTGTCTCTCGAAGAGAGAAAACGCATCTTCGATTTCGTCGCTGAGCGATTGCGCGTGTTGGTGGCAGAGGAGACACCGGCATAAAAGCTAGACCTACGAGTTGAGGTCTAGTGAATGAACAGAGTGCGGCAAAAGATGTAGGGCACTATACGTAGCCGTATTCGCGAGACTGATGTATCTGTACCTGTATCCGGTTGATAATCCGTCGCAACTGCTGACGCGCGCGGTCCGGTAGCCAGCCATCTTGCACGCGGTCTCGCAGCATTGGTAAGATTGCCAACTGGCCGAGCACTTGCTTAAAAGTTTTTGGCGGTTAATCTCGGCATAGTTGTTCTTGTAATCCGTGATTTCAAGAATGAGTTCATTGACCTCTAGTCAATCGTTGTTCACGGCTCAAAATAGTGGTCTGTGTGGTTAATTGCTAGCTAAATGTGGGGCGAAAGTGTGGTAGGTGTTATAGCAAGAACAAGACGCAACTAAGGCTGCAACCGCCCCACGCACTTTTAAAATTCGTAAGGAAGATTTGTTTGGACCAAGCATCGACCCATGCAACGGGGGCGGTTTCACAGCCTTAGCAATTCTAGACCGAGGCAGAACCTAGTTTTTCTGAAACCTATTTGAAGTTTTATTACAAATTTAGTGCGTTACGGAATCTAACCCGTGCGGTGGGAAACTAACAGCGGCAAAAAAACAGGCTTAAGCTGCTGTACGGCTGTTGTACGCTTTTGAGTCATTTTTTCGAGACGAACGTGGAAAAACTGCAGTTAAACTAGCAAAACCGATTAGTTTAGATAGTTATTACAGTAAATAAGTGCCCGGATAGGCATTAATTTCGTGCAAGTGCGGGTTGATTGAGGAAATAGAGAGACATTACCTAAAAGCACGGAGTAAATGGTGACAAAAAATGGCTGATACAGATAAAGATGTTCTTAAACACGTATTAGAACTTTGTAAGGAAGGAATTGAAGAAGCGCAGAAAGAAGAAATAAAGTCTGTTGGAACGGCTGCTTCATATGCTAATGGTCAGGTTGTTGCATATATGAAAGTTGTTGAGCTAATAATGAGGATGAAGCAGGAAGTAGTCCTCGACGATAAAGAAGCGTGGGATTCCCTAGTGAACACTATACACACCAAAGCAATAAGAGATGAATGGGGCGGAAAAAAATAACAAGTGCAGCAATAACGAAAACAACGACAGCAAGCACCACAACCGAAGGCGGCGGCATTCGTTTTTATAGCTAGAATCCTATCCTGCGGCCCAGAGGGTATAGACCATTTGTTTCTTGCAAATGCGTGTTTGATTGAGGAAATAGGGCGGCATCACTTGAAAGCACGGAGTAAATGTGAGAAAAAATGAATTGCGAAGAGAAACTAAAAATCCTGATGGATGCTTGCGAGCAGGCATTAATGTACGGTTGGGAAGATAATTTCAATTGGGGAGAAGACAAGCCTGGTGCCTTTTGGGATGAAGAAGAAGCTTGGGCCATCATAAAAGAAGCGTTTGTTAAGGTTGAAGGCGACAAAAAATGATAGCGCCATAACGTGTGAAAAAGGCGCTTGCTTACGCTGGTTATCTAGGGGTTGATAATAGATGAATGTGCTAATCGCCTACGCACATCCGAATCCGCACTCGTTTAATGCGACGATGCGGACTGTAGCTGTCGATACACTCACTGAAGCGGGGCACACCGTACAGGTCTCGGACCTATACGCAATGCACTTCAAGCCGACGCTCGACGAATCTGATTTCACGGACCGGCAGAAGCCGGATTATTTTGATCCACTGATCGAACAATATCACGCTGCAATGAGCCGCACGTTCTCTGATGATATCGCTCGAGAGATCGAGAAGGCAGTACGGACACAGCGAGCGGGTCTCATGGCTGACCCGCGGTTTATACAATTTCTATATTTCACTTTCAGCACGTTCTCGCAGTTGGATTATCACTTGTCGGATCGACTTTCGTTTGTGCAAGCGATTCACGCCCATAAGGTCACAGCCGACACAATAGAGGATCTCTCCAAGCTCATTGCTGCTCACCAGAGCGCTCACTTTTCTGTGTCCTCTTGGCCCAATTCCCTTGCCATATCATGTAGTGTCTTGTCGGTTTTTGCTCTCAGTTCTGCCCTCTCTTCTGGAGTCACAACCGCTTTTTTCTCCAAGAGATCCAGTAGGTTTATAATAAGCAGCGTATGCCACTCGATCTCTGTCGCAACTCTGACCGTAGCCCCAAAAATTCCTTCATAATCAGAAAGGCCTTGTTTACGAGCTTCTTTTACTGCATCCATCACGCCATCTGATAGATTGTTGAGGCTGGTCGGTATGTCTTTTTCCGTCATTTTTCACCTCACATATCGTTTATGTCGCTCACGTTATGGGTTTGTTAAAAGTTTTTCCCCTGTTGTTTCACTTTCAGCACGTTCTTGCAGTTGAGTTATCCGCCCAACACAAATTGAATGGTGTGCAAGCCATCAATTCTCAGATTTATACAGAAAAAATTAACCAAAAAGCGCTCTACGACCTCTTTGCTGCTTACTTACATACCAAACCGCTAGAAGAGCTATTAGAAAGAGTCGAAAGAGAGCGGCGAGATGCACAGCTTAGAATCCTGATCTGGTCTTTGGTCAGAGAATGACGAAATCTATAATTCCAAGCACGACAAGGAATATCCAGTGAGATGTTATGAAGGATGAAGTCTTTTTCGGCGAGGGAATGGCAAGGACCAAGAACGAATATCCAGACCTCTATGAAGCCATTGTATCTTTGAATGAGGCAGCTTATACTGGCAAGGTCCTGGACTACAAGACCCAGAAGCTGATTGCCATAGCCATCACTGCCGCCGCCTCGGACGACCGGGCCGCCAAGAAGCAGATGGTGAGCGGCATGAAGGAGCTGGGAATCACCAAGGAAGAGATAGTGGATGTCCTGAGAGTGGTTTTACTGACATCGGGAATGCCGCCCTTCACCAAGGCCATGAAGATATTGGGGGAACTGGAGAAATAATATTTTTTGATTCTACTGGCACGTGGAACATCACGACCGTTGACAGCGCGGGCTTCTAGGCTCCATTTCTTTGCAAGTACGAGCCCGTCACTCCTTTGAGATGGACGAGAGCCACGCTTGGGTACCTTCGGTCAATCGTCGACTTTCTATGCGTGCCTGTCGAATGTAATTGATGTGCCATGAGCTACTGAAAGCATTTCTGATCTCGGCCTGAGTAACCCGCCTCGGACCGTACCTCGGACCGTATGAGCCAGGTTCCAGTTCGCTTAAACAAAGCATAAAGTAGGTTCCATGGCGGCGAAGAACGCTCGCAAGACTCGTCACAAAGAGGGGACGCTCTTCGTCGCTAAACACGTGAAATAATCCTGAGTCGATGACGGTATCCAATACCCTACCAAGGGCGTGCAGATCTAGCACGTTCCGCGTGAGAAATGTAACGTTGAGGTTACGCTCAGTCGCTTTGTCTCGTGCTTTTTTGATTGCATTGGAGGTGAAGTCAATGCCCCACACCTCGTGTCCTCGTGCAGAAAGAAACAGCGCATTCTCTCCGGTTCCGCATCCAACGTCGAGGACGGATCCGACGATTTCTCCCGCCTCCTCTAACCGTACGAACTCTTTCTGCGGACGGCTAATGTCCCAAGGCGCGTCACCTTGGTAGATCGAATTGAAATCAATTATACACACACGGTCTGTTGTAGACACGATAAAGGTATGTTCTGTGCAAGTCTGAAACTGAGCCATTCACTGCCTTTAAATCGAAAAAAGAAATAATGAGCGTAACTTACAGCCCGAAAATACGTCACTACGGAGAGCTTAGCCCTCCTTCTCTAGGTCCTCCTTCAGGATGAACCGAAGCGCCGCCGAGTTCATGCAGTAACGCTGCCCCGTCGGCGCGGGCCCGTTGTAGCCAGTGAGGAAGAGCGGCCGCACGTTACCGAGCTACTTTGATGCTTCTGTAGGATCGAGTTTACGTCCTTACGCATGGCAGTTAAGGCGGTTCAAGGAGCAATTATCGACATCCGCTGCCTTGCTTCTCTTAACCCGGCGAGCGCAGCTTTGTCTCGCGGCCCCAGATGCGGCCCTTCTTGGCAGTCTTGATGAATTCGCCGACGGACTCTTTGCCGCCCAACTCAATGGTGCCCTGGTCCGGTTCAACGCCTGCACGATCGAACAGCGGCGGCGATACGCCGTCCGCTGGAACCGGCTGTTAGCTGACCGTTTTTTCACCGCCCTGTCAGAAGCCCTCGAAGACGTTTATGCTACGATCAGGCAAGGTCGAATCGGTCAAGGTTCATGACTTTGTTCCACACCGCTACAAAGTCGTGCTGGAATTTCTCCTGGGAGTCCTCACATCCGTAGACTTCCGCCAAGGCCCGGAGTTGGGAGTTCGAACCGAAGATTAGGTCGACACGGGTGCCGGTCCACTTGAGTGCGCCCGTTGCGCGATCACGGCCCTCGAACACATCATCATCATCCGCGGTTGCCTTCCACGTCGTGCTCATGTCGAGCAGATTCACGAAGAAGTCATTGGTGAGCGTCTCCGGCCGCTTGGTGAAGACGCCGTGCTGGGACTTTCCGAAGTTGACATTCAAGACTCGCATACCGCCAACGAGAACCGTCATCTCAGGAGCGGTCAGCGTCAGCAGTTGCGCACGATCAACCAGCAGTTCCTCTGCCGTTACTGCATACTTGGCCTTTGGGTAGTTGCGGAACCCGTCTGCAGCCGGTTCGAGGACGGCGAATGACCCCACGTCGGTTTGCTCCTGCGACGCATCCGTACGTCCCGGCGTGAAGGGAACGGTCACATCGTGGCCGGCATTCTTCGCCGCTTGCTCGACACCTGCGCATCCACCCAGGGCAATCAGGTCGGCGAGCGAAACCCTCTTCCCTCCTGACTGCGCGCTGTTGAATTCCTTTTGGATTTCCTCAAGGGTCTGCAGCACAGTCTTCAGTTGGGTCGGCTGGTTGACTTCCCAATCCTTTTGCGGCGCGAGACGGATGCGGGCCCCGTTCGCCCCGCCGCGTTTGTCGGAGCCGCGGAAGGTCGAGGCCGCCGCCCAGGCGGTCGAGACGAGTTCCGGGATCGACAGCCCCGAGGCAAGGATTTTTGCCTTGAGCTCCGCGATGTCGGCCGCGTCGATCAGGTCGTGATCGACTGCGGGGACGGGATCCTGCCAGATCAGCTCTTCCGCCGGGACCTCCGCGCCGAGATAGCGCGAGCGGGGACCCATATCGCGGTGCGTCAGCTTGAACCACGCGCGGGCGAAGGCATCCGCGAACTCTTCCGGGTTCTCGTGGAAGCGCCGCGCGATCGGCTCGTAGATTGGGTCCATCCGCATCGCTATGTCCGCGGTGGACATCATGGTCGGGACCCGTTTCGACGGATTGTGGGCGGATGGTGCGAGGTCCTTGTCAGCCACATCCTTTGGCCTCCACTGCCAGGCGCCGGCGGGGCTCTTTGTCAGTTCCCACTCGTAGCCGAACAGCATGTCGAAATAGCCCATGTCCCACTGGATCGGGTTCCGCGTCCAGGCACCTTCCAGGCCGCTGGTGATCGTGTCATCCCCCTTGCCGCTGCCGAAGCTGCTGATCCAGCCAAGGCCCTGCTCTTCGATGCTGGCGCCTTCCGGCTCGGGACCGACAAGGGCGGCATCGCCGGCACCGTGGCATTTGCCGAAAGTGTGCCCGCCCGCGACGAGTGCGACGGTCTCTTCGTCGTTCATCGCCATACGCGCGAAGGTTTCGCGGACGTCGCGGCCCTGCGCGATCGGATCCGGCTTGCCGTTCGGTCCTTCCGGGTTCACGTAAATCAGGCCCATCTGCACGGCGGCGAGGGGATTCTCGAGTTCTCGGTCACCAGAGTAGCGTTTGTCGCCAAGCCATTCGCTCTCGGTCCCCCAGTAGATGTCTTCTTTAGGCTCCCAGACGTCTTCGCGCCCGCCGCCGAAGCCGAAGGTTTTGAAGCCCATTGACTCCAGAGCGCAGTTGCCGGCGAGGATCATCAGGTCGGCCCAAGAGATTTTCTTGCCGTACTTCTGCTTGATCGACCAAAGCAAACGGCGCGCCTTGTCGAGGTTCGCATTGTCCGGCCAGCTGTTGAGGGGCGCAAAGCGTTGGGTGCCGGACCCTGCACCCCCGCGGCCGTCGCCGATGCGGTAGGTGCCCGCGCTGTGCCACGCCATCCGGATGAAGAGCCCGCCGTAGTGACCGTAGTCGGCTGGCCACCAGTCCTGTGAGTCCGTCATCAGCGCGTAGAGTTCCTTCTTCAGGGCCTCGAGGTCGAGCTTCTTGAATTCCTCAGCGTAGTTGAACGCCTCGCCCATGGGATTGGACAAGGAAGAGTTCTGGTGGAGGATCCTGAGGTTCAACTGGTTCGGCCACCAGTCCCGGTTCGATGTGCCTCTGCCGGCCGTGTGTTTGTGAGCACTGCCCGTTACCGGGCTCTTGCTATCTTCATTCATAATGTTTACTCCTTTCGTGGTGTGAATTGTTGAACAGCTCTGCTATGAATAATAGTGTTTCGCTGCTCATATAGCTAACATCTCCGTCTGCTTGCCGACTTCGGAGAAGAGCTTGGCCGTGGTGTAGCGGGTAAAAGGAGCACGCACATGCTTGAAATCGAAAAAAGAGGTAATTAGATGGCACCCAAATTTTGAAAGTCGCCTGCGCCTCTTTACCTGATTCGTAAACCACTTAGAAGTGTGTTCTAAAACGACAATACTTAAGCCGCAGCATCGCGTTCTTACGTTTTCGGTGCAATGGCCAAGAATCGGAGGCTAATACGGTGACGACAGGGTGGTGCGAGAAAATCAGTAGACAAACCGGCAATCCGCTTACCGCATGCGGCTAAAATAGACATACTGAAAATGTGCGGGCGCTCGCGCTTACGCTCTCGTACGTCCATCCAACACTTCCTCGAGCCATCCAAAGATGCGCTCCTGCGATATCATGGCTGCGCCAATCTGGCAGTGCTCTTCTGCGCCTTCTTCAGCCGTGAAGAGCATAAATTCCTTCGGACACGTGAGCGCGTCATAGAGCCTCTTCGCCTCGCCCGGGAAGGAATGCTCGGCCTCGGAGTCAACGACCAGTGTTGGGCACGTGATCTGTTCTGCCACACCGGTGAGCTCAAATTCAGATGCTTTTAGCAAGTATTCACTGGGGGTCGCGGCCTTGAAGGTGAACATGCCGTTTTGAATGCCCCACCGGACCACAGTGTTTGTCTCTGCCATTTTCCATATCTCCTTGTCGGCGACAGCTGCGTCCTGGCGAATAGACCCAAGGAGTTCCTGCCTCGACATCCCCGGCGGGACCTGGGGTGCCAAATAATCAAACACACCACCATTAGCTATGCACGCGGCCAGCCGGTGTTCGAACGCCGCCGCGCGTGGTGCGAGGTACCCGCCGAAACTGAGCCCCATGAGCGCGATCTTGGTCGGGTCGACGCCCGGCAGCGTCTCCACGTGGTCCACCACCGGCGTTACGACGTGCTCCCAGTCGGGCCTGAAGGGCAGTCCCTGTTCACGGATGACCCTGCCCTGCCCTGGTCCTTCGAACGTGAGACAGTTGATGCCTCGTCTCGCTGCGGCCATCGCCGTTCCGTGGAGCTCTTCAATAGTGCCATCGAATGCCGAGTGGAGGATAAGCGCCGGTCGGGGTGCCTGCGATTCGTTTACGCGGTAAAAGTGCGCCGGGAGCGTCGTGCCGTCGTATGGCACTTCCATCATCTCGATGGGGGGCACCTGGAGTTGGGCGACCTGACGAAAGCACGCCGCGCTCGCGCCCGAGAGCTCCTTGATGCGCGGATCGGTCGGATCACCGTGGAGGTAGAACTCTGCGGCGCGATAGTAGTTCGATGCCCGGTGGTACGCCTCACGCGCACTCACTCGGTGACCGGCGGAGAGGTTCGCATCAGCGACTGCGTGAATACGCCTTGCAGTTTTCACCCATTCGTCGTGCCAGCTCTCGAAATCTCCCTCCTTTATCCGATTCGCCGTGGACAGGCATTCGCCGATATCAGCGTCACCGTTCACTGAGTCTCCAAGGACCCTGAGCAACTGAAAAGAGAATTGATCGTCGTCAAAAATAATTTTCATAGAGACTTCCCCGTACTCATCGAGTATAGATCGGCTGAGCAACGACACCCGTGTTAATGAGATCGCGGATCTACACGATAGGCGTTGGGCCTACACTCGTGCATCTCTGCCCACATTTGGTATAAGAGTTGCTTTTCTTGGCCGACCTTCTTGAGCGCTGTAAGCAACTGCGGGCAACGTCTTGAACTTCGGCCTGGTAAAGTGGTGTTGCAATCGCCTACTTCTCCACACTTCTGAACTGATATAACGTCGCTCCTACAGTCACTGCAGCGAACACTGCTATAACTGCATACGCGGCCAGAATGGTGCTCCAAACAAATCCTGTGGACATCAATACCCTGACCGCGTTGACGACGTAACTAAACGGGTTGACATTCGAAAAGGCCTGCGCCCAGCGCGGAAGGAACTCGTATGGCACGAGCGCTGTGCTCACAAACATAAGAGGGAATGCAATCACAAGATCTAACCCTGCGACTGCTTGCGAACTCTTTGTTCTCACTCCGATTGCCATCGTCAGCCCTGACATAGCCAACCCAAAGAAAGCGGCAGTGAAAAGAATCAGCAGAACTCCCGGGGCCCCTGTTATGACGGTTGCACCAAGAGCGTACGCGAGCACCAGCGTTATACCAACCGGGAGAAGCACCATGACCATATCGTGCAGTAACCGTCCGAGCAGAATGGCTGTCCTGTTCGCAGGCGTTACAAGCATCTTTGAAAGAAATCCTGAATTGATATCGTCAACCACGGCTTCTCCTGCGCCCCCTGAATCCATCAACGGGTTCATAACAACAACGCCAGCCACTGCGAATTGGACATAGCCGCCGGCAGGGAATCCCGGGAGGTTTCCAAACTGGGTAAAAATTTGCGTGAAGAGAACCAGAAACAGCACTGGTAGGGCGAGCGCGCTGATGATGACGATAGGAGTCCGTATGGTCTTTTTCAAGGCCCTGACGAAGAGGTGCCACACGTCAAAGAGAAAGTCATAATCCATCTTCTATCGCCTCACACGTGGTTTTTCCACGTATCTACTTTCGACAGCTCTTCTGATCGTATCCGTCTTCCCGTGTGCTGCAGAAAGACGTCATCCAGCGAGGCAGATGCGACGTTGATTGACGTCAAGCGAATCTCATTCTCGTCAAACAGTCGTACGATATCGGGAACGAGAGCGCTCGCGTTCTTAGCATATGCCGCCAGTCCCGTTTCGATATCGAGGACTTTTGTAACGCCTTGAACGCCGCTGACAATCCGCTTTGACCTGTCTTTTACGCGACCGTCTCCGTTGGCGAATGACATCGTGATTGTATCACCGCCGAGTTGGTGCTTCAGCTCAACGGGTGAGCCGCTCACCACGATCTCTCCGTGATCGAGTATTGCGAGCCGCTGACAGAGCATATCGGCTTCTTCCATCTGCTGGGTTGTCAAAAAAATCGTAACACCCTCGTCTCTGTTGAGCGTTTCGAGGTACTCCCACATAGCGATGCGCGATTGCGGATCGAGCCCCGTGGTCGGCTCGTCGAGAAAGAGCACGCGTGGTTTGTGGACTAGTGTAGATGCGAGATCGAGCCGCTTTTTCATCCCTCCGGAGTAGTGTGCCGCCCTCTTGTCAGCGACGTCCGAGAGCTCAACGAGTGTGAGCAGTTCGTCCACACGTTTTTTGAGGGCGCTACCGTGCAACCTTTGGAGATGCCCCTGAAGGGTGAGGTTCTCCCGACCGGTCAGGTCTCCATCCAGAATAGTCTCTTGGCTTTGGACGCCGATCACTTTGCGTATCTCACGAGCGTCTTTGTCAATGTCGAAGCCTTCAATGGTCACCGAACCGGAGGTCTTCCGCAGCAGCGTCGTGAGAACCTTGATCGTCGTGCTCTTTCCCGCACCGTTCGGGCCGAGGAATCCGAAGAACTCCCCCTCCTCGATGTCGAGCGTTATGCCTTTGATCGCCTCGACGTCCTCATATCGCTTCACGAGATCCCGTGTTTCGACTGCGTTCACCATTTCTATAATCCCTAATCCATGGTTACTATAGCAGCTTATGAAGATTTTGTAACTATTTTACGGTAATTGGTAACTTTTATTAGGATGCACAGATAAAACCGCGCTCATGTTACTTGATACGAAAACGATCGGCACCCTGCAAAAACTGGGGCTTACCTCCTACGAGGCAAAGGCATACACGGCCCTCGTGGCGCTAGGCCCTGCGACCGCGACTGAACTCTCTATTGAATCAGAAGTTCCTAGGCCGAAGATTTACGGGGCATTGCAGAGACTGGAGGAGGAAAAGTGGATCACCGTGTCGAAAGGTAAGCCCAGCACCTACATTCCCCGATATCCGAGGGAAGTCGTCGAGCAGCGAAAGACGCTCTTCTGTTCCGAGCTCGACCAGATGTCGAACGAGTTGACCTCGTTGTACGATCGACAGATCGAAAATGAGTCTCTCAATGCGCTCCTGATACGGGGCTTCGATAGCATTTCGGCGAAGATGATGGAGATGATGGATCGGACACGGCGAAGCGTCATGATCATGGGAACGTTCGTGTCGCCGGTTGAAATCGAACAGCTCAACAAGAAGATCATAAAGGCGAAAAAGAAGGACGTTACCGTGCGTATCCTCGTCATCACATCGCGTTCGAAAGAGAGCGAAACCGACATCATCAAGGCTTTCCGGCCGATAAAAAACGATGTCAGGCTACTTGTCCACCAACTCGAGGACCCTAAGAAACTTGACGACCGATATGGCGACCGTTCTGGATTTGCAAGGTGGGTGATTATCGATCGCCGGGAGATTCTGCTGGCGCTTACGAGGGCCGATGAAAAGGTACCTGACTTGGACACCGCCATTGCGATGTGGGTATCGAATGCTTCGATCGCCCAATATTTGATGCGCCCGCAAGTCTTCGACAAACTGTGGGAGGACTCAGAGCAGATAGAGCAAAGCAACTAAACTGGTGTGCGGTCGATCCCTAAACTGTGTTTTAATTGAGATAGTATTCGCAGCGTGGTTCATTGCAGTGGACCTGAACCTCTACACAATAGGTCGCACTGCACCAACTCAAGCGTCATAACATTACCTATCGAAGATTGCAGCTTGTCTCTGTTGTCTTTACAACGCGTTTTAATGTGTGACTACAAAAATGCATCACGCGCATTAACATACTCGCTGATCGTAGGTGGTATCGTAAGCAATGGGAAAGGTGCTCCGCACATGTTGCTGCTCACTGTAAACAACATGAGGGAGGTGAACGTGATGCACGCAGTGGGAAACGATATCGCCAAGAACAGCCACGCAGCAGCGCCGTTGGCGCAGTCAGCCATTCAGCGGTTTGACGTGGCGGTAGGGAATTACAAATACGGTGAACTGAAGGTCAATATGGAGACCGCGAAATTTGTCGCCAACGCTAACGCAGGCAAAGGATTGGCAGATGAACAGGTGACTCTAGCCGCAGCAAAAAATGAGACGATCTTGCATCGCATTGCTATTGCCCATTCAACAGTTAAGAACAGCGGATGGGTCCACTTTGAGGGCACGCTCACTGCAGCACAAATAGATTGGATTCATGCAAATGGTGATAACGCGTGGTTTGCGTTGGTCTTACAGAGGACTTATTCACCCCTTTTGTAGCCACCCTAACGCGAATATGGCGGACATCACTAAAACCTAGTCGTTTTTATCGAATGAGGAGAATAGTGTGCTCTAAGAAGTTTTTGGCAGCTATATCTGCAAGACCATTTTTTTTGACACTTGCAAACGGCAAAAGGGAGGTGAATTAATGTGTTGCATGTGGTGCTAAGCGATACAGAGAGCGACCGCTGCTGCTATAATATTCACTTGAGGTGTGACAAGGGGCTTGAGGTGCCGGACGCGAAGGTGTGCGGCATATGCATAATCGATGCGTATGAACGGATCGTGGATAGGCGGAAGCAGTTAACAATTTTTGCTGAAACGGCGTGACAAATCAAAATCAGAGGATTGAAATTCAAAGCTATGTCGATTACTACAGCTTCATACCGATTTTAGAATCGAACGAAGACAGGAATATGAGAAGACCGGGAACGCCGACGGCACAGCTCGGGGAATTGTACACTGAATACGACGATTTGCTCGACACGCTTGATATGTTGAATTCGCAATTCAAAACGCAAAATCGCTTCCACATAATGAAGCGGAATGAGTTAAAAAGACAGGTTCAAGTTATCTTTGAGAAACTGGCTGACGTGCACGAAAAGATTGCTGATTATGCCTTCGTCATCATGCGTGGCGATGTGTGAGCTGTCTCATTAAACGGCCTAGGAGTGTCTGTCACTTTTACAAGTTTATTTCCACATTTTTGAGATGTAGCATTTTTTGGCAGATATTGCTTAACAGTCGCAGCCCTCTTTATACCACAACATATATCGAAAAATGCCTCTCAGCTCTCGAATACCAAATCTCCGAGTCTAAATTACTTTTTCTTTTAAACGAAAGCGATTGCTTACACGAAAACAGAAAAGGATGAGCTCGGCCGGATTCGAACCGGCGACCTCCGCCGTGTGAAGGCGGGGGATTTGGGACTTTCTGGGGCTTTTGCTGCAGGTGAAATAACTACGAGAAAGGCCAAAGCTCCTTCGTGGACTGTCTGATAGATTTTGGTTGGCAATCCTGCAAGCACGGACAATGTGTGAGGCAGCCGAATTGTAGGGTAGTCGTAACCTGCTTTTGCGCGATGGAGAGAAATTTTGCTGCGATGAGTCTCTAAAAGGCCCACTTTGGGCTGTATAAATCCAACGACGTTGTTTGAATCAAAATCAGCAATTAGCTTAAGGGTGGAGAATGGGTATCAGAAACTTAATTGGTGTGATTTGCGGCATGCGACTGACTTTTGCCAATGCCAGAAGCTATTGACGAGCACACCGACAAACCGGTTCCAGATGCGACGCTCTTTGCATACCGAGACACCCTATGCTGGCCTATAACGCGAGAGAAGATGGTAGTGAGTCAGAAATTCCGTGATTTTGTGAGCGCGTGCCGTCTATGTTGATTAAAGGACGTCCTGGACTGATCTCAACACAAATCGGTAGCCGTAGGGAGCAATACCTGTAACCATTGCTGCATCGTGACGCGTAATAACTACAGTCACTGTTCTTTTGATGTTCAGGCACAGGGTTGTAAGCACTCACTTCGTGCCTGTTTTATTACAAGAGTCCATAATGTTGTATACTTCAAAGTGGTGGCGCCTTTTGCCACCTTGTAACGAAAAGGAGGTAACACAACTATGCCTAGCTACATTATGCTTATGAAATGGACACAAGCGGGAATACAGCAGATAAAGGACGATGCCCAACGAATAGAACGTCTTCGAAACATATTAACGTCCGTTAACGGAGACCTGAAAGCTCTCTACTTTACCTTCGGAAGCTACGACAAAGTAGTGGTTGCTGAAGCTCCCAGTGACGAGGCAATGGGCAAAGCGTTGCTTATGCTCGGCAGCTTCGGAACGGTGAGCGTAGAGACCTTAAAGGCGTTTCCGGAAAAAGAAGGGTTAGAAATAATCAAGGAGCTTCCCTAATTCTCGCACATCGCTGAGCGTCTCCTTTGATTCACGCGAACTTCTCAATAAGCACATCAATTAGGTGACCGATCTGTCGTCTGTTGCGAAGAAGATATTCACTACGAAAATATCACTTTTATCTTCCAACCCCACCCACTCTTATCCAAGCATTCGCTTGCCTCAGATTTTGAAGGGTATTGTTGGTTATTTTAACGATTTATGAAGCAAAAACGGATCATGCGTTTTTTTGTCGTACCTAATGTAGCCAATTTAGAGTGCTGAGCTAGCGCATTGGGCAGTAGAACAGACCAGCTACGGCCTGCCGCCTCATTTAAAAGCGCCCCCAGTTATGGTTTTACTACTCGTACGAGCGGCCTACGGCCCCAGCGCGCGGCAGACCCTTCACAGAGCGGCTAGCCGTGCGGTTGGTTGGCAAATGCCGGAACTAACTCGGCAAACATCGTCGCATTTGTCGTCGTTGAGGCTGAACCCACCGTCTGAACCGCCGGCGGCACCCACGAGCCGTTCAGCGCGGCTTCTTGCGGCCAGTATTGGCGCAATATAAGCATAAATCCGCCTGACGGAGCGGGGAGCCAGTTGGATTCCTTGCCGGGGCCGGGAGACGCGTTTTGGATATAGATGTCGAGCGATCCATCTGGGTTGTGCGTCAGGTTGCCAAGGTGCGGTGAGATCGCATATCGGTTAAGTGGATTGGGTACGAAATTGCCCTGGCTGTCGTAGAGGGTGACCGACCAGAATGCGTTGACAGGCGGGGTACTATTATTCGCAAAGTGTAACACGTAGTTGTTCGCGCCGGAGTACGGGACGCCCGTTGCATTGGTGTATGAGAGCGAGTACAGCGCGTCCTGCGGGAGGTTAAAGAAAGCCCACCCCATTGACTGCCCGGCACGAAGCGTGTAGTTTGTCCCATAGGTGCCCATGTTATAACTTGTGTTCCAGCCGTTTTCAACGACAACACCTGGCCAGTGAGCAGCCGCGGCATTGACTTGAGCAATGCCGTTCTGATAGCCCTGGCCGATCGCCTCCTGCATCGTGGCGTTCAGGCGGTTCCAGTTAAAGGGTGTGCCAGGGATAATACCGATGCGTGCGATCTGGTCAACGACGGGCTTATCCGCAGTGTACGGGGGGTTGCCGCCCATAATGGTTGCCATGCGGCCATAGTATACGTCAGGGGTCATATTCGCGATCTCAGCGTAGCTAGTGAAAGGCCTGGGGTCTGCGCTCACGTTAGACATCACCGGCACGGTGGCCGGCGGCGTGTAGTTCGTACCCCACGCGCTGAGGGGGGTCAGTGTGAAGTTGTCCAGAATAGCTGCCGCCGCGGGAAGGTCGGCAGGACCATTCTGCTGTAACCGCGCATTAAATTCAACGGTGTTTGTCGGCGCTTGTATCTTTGTCACGTTTGATGGGAGGGTGCCGTTCCAGCCGGGACCGACGAAGGCGAAGGCGCCCGATCCGTTCCCAGTTGTGCGCGACCCCAGTGATGAGAAGTCGTTCATCCACGCATCTTCCATCTGGACCACGTAGTACCGACCGTTCGCCGCAGGAACGCTGAGCACCATCGGTTCTTTCGTCAGGTTAAGCCATGCTGGAATCTGGCTCGCATCAACGTTTGGGTACGGAACCCGTGGTACATTTGGCGACGCTGTTGTTGGTTGCGCTTGGTACACTCTGATGAGCTGGTTGATCGGTGCCACACCAAGCGTTGCATTTGGCGCCGGTACTGCCGTTTGGTGCTCCTTCAAGACGTCCACAAAGACGAGAGGATAGCCGAAGACGTACGCCGCCGCCGCGATCTGTCGTGCTTCTGCCGGTGTCGGCGGACCGGTCGTGGTGGGAATCGTGATCCCGCCGATCGTCTGGGTGGTCGACGCGCCCTGGGTGGTCGAGGTGACGTACCCAACGCTGGCAAGTATTACAACAATAATAACAACGATGCTCAGCATCCAGAATGGTTTCATGTGGCGTTACTGCTGTATATTTACGTAAATAACTTACGAGGTGACGCTGCCTTGCTTACCTCTTTCCACACTAATCATCTCAGCCGAAGCCTATTGGAGGCCCCCAGTGTCTGCAGCGAAACGAGAATACCGCAGATCGGGAAGACGGTACGAGCTTCCTGCGGTTTCCTCCATAGTGAATACCGCGCTTGCGCTAAGCATACAGGCGTAAGAGCAGGTGCTGAAATGAAAAAGATGAGCAGGGCTTAGTTTAGTTTCGCTGCTACTAACACCAGTCGAGCAAGGCGACCAACGAATTGTTTTCTGCTGTTTTCGAACGCAGCCGCATGTTCCCCTAGCCCACGGGCACCTGTCCGTCGCTACCCTCAAGTATCTGGATATCTGGCGCTCTCTTGAGCGCGTATGCAACCACGAGTCCAAGGAGACCTAAAACAAGTGCGACGACGACTACATACGTAAACGCCTGCGTTGTGGGGGCGAGCACGATAGTGGTCCCTCCGGGAATCGCAACAACAATCGGGGCTGCATAGAGCGTCAATAATGCCCCAGTAACGGTCGTACCAACGGCACCCCCTATGTACCGGAAGACCATGTTGAGGGCAGTTTCTGCGCCGGTTCTACTTGCAGGCACGTACAAAAAGAGGAGGTTGATCGCCGCAACGAAGACACCGCCGACGCCCGAAAACAGTATGATAGTACCGATGATGATCCCAACAATCGAGCTGCCCGCCAACGCGAAGAACACAAAGCTTGCGGCGACGATGAACGAAGCGAACACGAGCGTGTTCTTCGCTCCCCGGCGCGTAACGAGCACTCCAAACAGCGGGCTAGCCACGAGGACAGCAATCCCGGAAGGCACGTACACGAGCGCGGTCTGAAACGTGTTCAAACCGAAGCCGACAGGCGGGGGGGTCTGTGCAAAATAGACGATCGCCACGTCGGCCAAGAACATAGAAAAGCCTGCGATAAACATCACGAAGTTAATTTCAAGAATGTAGCGGGCACCCGGCAGCTTAAGGCCGACGAGCGGATTACGGACGTGAAGCTCCGCATAGACAAATGCGATCGTCGCGGCCACGCCGAGCGTGAGGAGGGCGAGCGTGTAGGGCGAGGACCATCCCCATACCCCGCTCTGTGTGAGCGGTACCAGAAAACCGAGAATCGCGAGCTCGAGTAAGATGATGCCCCAGAAATCGAATCGGGACGGCGTGCGAATAGGCGACTCAGGGACGCGCCAGGCGATCAGCGCCGTTACGATGGCTGCAACGGGAGCCAAAAGGTAGTAGTTCGTCTGCCAGCTAAACGTCTGCGTGATCCATCCTCCACCGACAAGCCCGATCGTCGACCCCACGGCGAACATCGCGCTCACAAAGCCTGTCGCCGTCGCGACCTTTTCGTGCTGAAACTCGTCTCTGATGATTGCAAACGCGAGAGGGAACATCGCCAGTCCGATCCCCTGTATCGCCCGGAAGACGAGAAGGCTCTCTACAGACCACGCAAAACCGTTTCCGATAACTGCGATCGTGTACAGGACAATCGCGATGAGGAGGAGCTTCTTCTTCCCATAGGTATCACCGAGTTTGCCGAACGAGGGCGTTGCAAGGCTGCCGAACAATAAATAGATGCCCGGAACCCAGACGATCACGGCTTCGGTGGTGTGGAAGTCCGCTTGTAGGACGGGCAACGCCGGAACGAGCATTGATTCACTGAAAGACGTTACCAGGGCAGTCAGGCTCAAAATTGCTAAAATAATGCCAGTGCCTCTTTGGCTGCCATCCGAACGCGCTGCCATAATGGCATACCTCAGTGGCGAATATCCGTGCTCCTCTAAATGATTATCGATTTGCTTAGATTTACGCGGGCGTGATCACAGGTGCTAATCAAGACGAGTAGTTGAAGCTGTGCAGAGATTATGACACGGTCTGAGCCTAATGCAGGCTTTTCAGAACCGTTCCAGGATCTCAAATCGGCATCAGAGGAAATCACATAGTCTGAAGCGCTTGCACCAGCCGCTGAAAGAAGTGGTTTATAAACGGCCTCCGTCTGATATAGGCGAAGTTCCCAATACATCAAATCGAGTGTTTAGCACGCGCACTGCGTGAACGGTGTTGGTTGGAAGCATTACAAGCGCCCTCTGCCTGACAATGTATCTCATGCGTATTTGAGGTATTGGCAGCGTGCAAGTCAAGACCTAAGTTGAAAAATACGGGCTTTGGGTGAAAAAGTCCTGTAAGCAGATGTTCAGTTACTTGCATTTTCAAAAAATGCAAAACGAACAAGGCAACTTTAGGCCGCGGCTAAAAAAGGTAGGCGCCTTCGTGTTAGTTGTTTCAGCACGGTTTGCGTTCGTATCTCAATTTTTTGGAGCTTATTTTAGCAATGATTTTACAGTTCTGCATTATGCCGACTCTTTGGTGCTCGAAGCAAATACCTAGAATGTCATAAGCTTTCGTGGTAGTCTGCTCTCCGCAATGGATGATCGCTATGATTGGCATCGATCGCACGCACAAGAAAGCGCCGAAACATTTATATTTACTAATAGTAACTAGATTACCTTTAGTCATTAAAATACCGTAAGTCATATGCACGAATAAACAATCTCAGATTGGTGAAGCAACAATAACACTCGCAGAACGAAAACGGGGAGTAAAAGAACAGAGACGCGAGCATATCCTTAGTGCTGCTGAGCGACTGTTCTTTTCACGCATACCTGTCGTTGGCCCTTTTGTACGCAGGGCGTTGATCGCCGAAATGGAGCCGTTTGCGCCTCACGTGGAAGATAGTTCGGAAGCGGCCACGCTTATTCGCACAGCGACAAGGTGTGCCGCTGGGCCATGCGTTTGTTACGAGCTGCACCCAGAATCGGTGTACACCGAGTCGATATTCCTCGATGAGCTGGCCGACAGTATGGTACGTGCAGGCAACGCGCGATATGTGACGCCAGAAGAAGCGATCGACGTTTTGTACGCGTATTCGAAAGATCGTCCCATTATCGTCGCGAACGTTTCAGGTAAGCCTCGTGAAATCTCCAGCTCTTCAAGAAAATGCTGCGTAGCGTGGAATATGGAGAGGAACGGGCTAAAGTGCGTTATCCGAGAACTGGAAAAGTAGCGCTTTCGTGTTAGTGTCTCAGATGGTGAAGCGACAATGACACTCGCAGAACGAAAACACCGGGAAAAAGAACAGAGACGGGAACATGTCCGTCGACTCGCAGAACGAAAACACCGGGAAAAAGAACAGAGACGGGAGCATATTCTTAGTGCTGCTGAGCGACTGTTCTTTTCACGATGGTACGATGACGTTTCAATGGACGAGATTGCGACCGAAGCCGCGTTGAGCAAGGCCACGCTGTACCTTTATTTTAAGGACAAGGAGTCGCTCTTTTTTGCGGTCGTCAACCGTGGAATCAAAATCCTCTGCTCTATTGTCAAGGAAGAAAAAAAACACGCGGCCGACCTTGTTACCGCCCTTATCAGCGGGGGATACGGTCGGTTTCTCAAGGAGTACCCCGACCATGCCAAAGCCTACTTTTATTTCCGGTCAGGAAGGTTCGACCTCTCACGGGACACCCTGAGCGCAGACGCTCAAGAGATCCTTGCGCTCATTAACACGCTCGTTGAGATGCTACTTTCGTCTATAAAGAGGGGCATAGAAGATGGGGTTGTTCGGTCTGACGTGAATCCCGTCTCGGTAGCGGTCTTGAACATGTTGATTGCTGAGGGCCTTCTAAATATGAGCTCCGATTTGAGGAAGATGATGGAAGATAATGGGCTTACCATGCAACAATTCCTCGCAGACGTCGCCGAACTGGCGCGCCACATGGTCATGTATACGGAGGCGGGGATGAACACCATAGGGGGGCGACACGTGAAACGACGGAGCGAGAGGCGTGCAACACGACAAAATGACGAAATTGCGAACTCTTAATACAAGCGACAGCCCCAAAATCGTGCTCACTGCCGATGAAACGATGATGAGCAGGTTCCGCGGAGGCATGTTTGCGGGGTTTTCGACCTGCATGCCACAAGGGATTCTCCCGGACTGGTTTTTCTTTCGCGTGTGGGCGCCACCAGTGCCACGAACGAATTTGCGAGCGCTCTATTCGGACTTCGGGCTGCGGATCGTAGAAGCAAGCCTGGCGAAGGAATTCGGCGAGGATGAAGTAGCAGTCGTGCACCCGCACGACTTGGAGAAGGTCGTTGGCAGCAGAACTGAGATAGTAGCAATAAGCGGCCACGATTTTCTTGGCATTAATCCGCCGACGTCTGAGTTCGTCGATTGGGTCGATCGCGGTCCTCCGTACAACAGGGTCAAGTTCTTTGAGCTGATGCGAAAGCCGCTCATGAGGGAAAAAGTGGTGGTTGCTGGCGGCAAAGCCGCGTGGCAGCTCGCGGACGAGGCGACAATGGACAAACTGAACATCAACTACGTGCATCTTGGCGAGGGCGAAATTACGATCCCCCAAATGTTCAGATCCATACTTGCCGGGGAGGGGCTGCCTCGAATTGTCACGGGAGTGAGCCCGCGCATAGAGGAGATCCCTAACATCATCGGTGCCACAATCCACGGCTTAGTCGAAATCGGAAGAGGGTGTGGTCGGGGGTGCGCTTTCTGCACGCCCAACATGCTCAACTTCATGTGCAAGCCCCTCGACCACATCGAAAAGGATGTCAAGACGAACGCACAGGCGGGCCAGAGCTCGATACTCCTCCATGCGGAGGATGTCCTGCGCTATGGCGCGACAGGGATGGTGCCGGATACAGAGCGCGTTATGGAACTCTTCACGCGCGTGGCGTCTGTTGAAGGGGTTGACAATCTTGGAGCGAGTCACGTAGCCCTTGCGTCGGTGTATCACAATCCCAGCCTTATCAGCGCACTCTCCCAGATGATGAGCTCGAAGCTTGGTCAGGAGTGGATAGGTACGCAAACTGGCTTGGAAACCGGAAGTGTACGGCTGCTCGCGCGGTATATGAAGAACAAGGCATTGCCCTCGTCAATCGAACAATGGCACGAGATCGCTACCCAAGCGTTCGGCATCCTCGACGATAACGACTGGGTTTGTGCAGCGACGATGATCAACGGGCTTCCAGGTGAGACCACAGACGATGTGATCAAGAGCATCGAACTCGTCGAAGAATTAAAATCGATTGCGACAAAATCGCTCATAATTCCTATGAATTTTGTTTCGATGCGTGGGTCGTCCCTCGATTCTAAAGAGACATTTACCGCTAAGAAAATGACGCCCGAGCACTGGCAACTTCTGGGCGAGTGCTTAGATCACGATTTACACGTTGTCCCACAATTATTGCGACGTTTTGATAAAAATGGCGGCGGATCGATAAAAGGCCGGCTGCTTAAAATCTCGGTGAAATGGAAAACCAACGAGCTTCTTAAAAAGCATGTAGAAGCTATGCGTCGAGGAGAATCACCGATAGAACGGACTGAGGATAGCATCTGGCTTAACCCCCAGATACCAGATTTGAATGGTAAATAGGATGGGCTCGGCCGGATTCGAACCGGCGACCTCCGCCGTGTGAAGACGGAGGATTCGGGACTTTCTAAGGCTTTTTCTGTTGGTGAAATGACCACTAGAAAAGCCAACGCTCCCTCGTGAATGGTCTGATAGATTAGGCTGGATAAACCTACAAGTCGCGAGAATGTGTGTGGTAGCCGTATAGTTGGGTAGTCGTAACCAGTTTTTGCGTGGTGCAGGGAGATTTTGCTGCGGTGAATCTCCAGCAGCTCGTGTTTTGGTAGATTAGCTTCAACAAATAGATCTGAGTAATTGTCCACAGCTAGCATAGTAGATCGCCTGTTTTATGAGGGGATAAATGCTGGGTTATCTGGCGGTCCAAATGCAACGGTTTATTACGAGCGAACTAAACAAGGACGTAGATTGACATGGTGTCTTCCTCAAGGACGTTTCGAGTCTTCGTCAGCTCAACGTTCAGCGACCTCATCGAAGAGCGCAACGCCTTACAGCGTGATGTCTTCCCGAAGCTGCGGCAACTATGCTAAGAGCTCGGCTGTCGTTTCCATTCGATCGACCTACGGTGGGGATGTGGGAAGCAGCGGCGCTTGATCAGCAGACAATGCGGATCTGCACGCAGGAGATCGAACAGTGAACCTTCGCTCCTCCCCATACGTTGAAAAGTAACGCTGAAGAAAGAAACGATTTTGGTCCAATCGCCTGTCACAATCATCGAAATGACGCTGGGAGTGTGTGACGCTCACAGTGCTACACGCTAAGCACGGCCGGGAATATTTATAGCGATTGAAAAGCCGTTAGTGACAAGATATCGATGGAATCACACGCGCGTGCTGCGGATCGTGAATGCCCTGTCCTCGGAGCGCTCCTTTTCGTGGGGGCGGCGCAGTTTGTACTCGTTTTAATTGTTGCAGAGGCGCTCTATCCGGGCTATAGTGTCGCATCAATGATAGTTCACGAAGGGACCACAACGGCGTCCACAACCAAGTCATATTCTTCATCCTCATCGAGATCGTGGATCCGCACCTTTTCCACCTCTGAACCCCCGGATACTTCCACAAGCTCTGCCTGTTTCAAATGTTTAATATCGGATCGTTTTACCTGAGTCTTTAATTCATCATTCACCGCGAGCTGTTCCAAGGGTGACAGTAAAATCACCCGACCTGTTACCTTCGTTAATTCGAGCGCAAATTCAACGCTGTTTTGATCAAATTCCACGACCAGCACGCGCTTGTCACGAAACTGCTCAGGATGCTCATAACCAGTGGATACACCTTTCCCCACGAATTCCGCAAGGCCTATGACGTTCTTCACATCACCGGCAGGGCAGGCGAAGCGTGTTTCACCGAGCTCTATAGGTCCTTTTTTCCCTTCCCGGAAGTTTTTGATCGCCTCGTGGAGCGCATCTGCGGCTAGGTTGGAACAGTGCATCTTGATAGGGGGCAACCCTTCGAGCTCGTCAGCCACATCTTGTCGGGTTATCTTCATTGCTTCATCGAGGGTCTTTCCCTTTGCAATTTCGGTAATCATACTGCTCGTTGCAACTGCTGAACCACACCCGAACGTCTTGAACTTGATATCCTCGATCTTGCCGTCATCGTCGACTTTGATGTAGATGTCCATCAAATCCCCGCATACAGGGTTTCCGACCCGTCCCACGGCAACACCCTTGCCTTCAAGGGTGCCGACATTCCGCGGATTCTTGAAGTGATCCAACACCTTCAGTGTATATTGTGTGCTCTTTGGCATTACATACCCACCTCTGTCTTTGTAAGTGGCGACATGTCACGGAGTCGTTTCACGATACCCGGCAGCGCTTCAACGAATGTGTCGACGTCTGCTTCTCTCGTGAATCGTCCCATCGTGATTTCCAACGACCCGTGTGCCTCCTCGTGCAACAATCCCAGTGACATCAAGGTGTGACTCGGCTCGAGTGTCTGTGACGAACACGCGGACCCCGTTGAAACGGCGATGCCACGTTCTTTAAAAGAGAGTAACATCGATTCTCCTTCGATAAAATCAAACCGGAAATGGGCGTTGTTCGGAAGCCTGTTTGTCGGATGTCCATTGAGATACGATCGTGGTACGGTTTCTAATACCGTTTTGATGGCTTTATCTCTCAGCTGCCGCAACCGTTTGCTTTCCTCGGGCATATACTGTAAAGCCAGTTCTGCTGCCTTCGCGAAACCGACGATGGCAGCCACATCCTCAGTTCCTGAACGTAAGCCGCGCTCTTGACCCCCACCGATGATCAGCGGATTGAGAAGAAATCCTTTCCGTACGTAGAGGGCACCAACACCCCGTGGGCCGTAAATGTCATTTGACGATAAGGTGAGCATATCTATGAAGTCCCGCTGCACATCGATTGGTATCTGACCTTCTGAAGCGACTGCATCGACATGGAACACGAGATTGTTTTCACGGGCGATGTTTCCAATCGACATAACCGGCTGAATCGTTCCTATCTCGTTATTGGCGTGCTGGATTGAGATTAAGATCGTATCGGGTCTAATACGCTCTTCGAGTTTGTCGAGACGCACGGTGCCCGTGTAATCAACGGGGACAGTCGATACCTCGAAACCATTCTTTCTGAGATATTTGGCGATGTTGAGTATTGAAATGTGTTCAACCTCGCTAATAATCACATGTTTACCCTTCTGCTTGTTCCGCAACGCATACCCGATAATCGCAAGGTTGTTCGCTTCAGTCGCACCAGACGTGAAGATGATTTCCTCTGGTTCGCGAGCATTCACAAAATGTGCGATCATCCTACGTGACGAATCAAGAGCTTCAGTAGACCAATCACCCACCTCGTGCAACGACGACGCATTTCCAAACTTTTCGACCATATATAGAGTCATTGCGGCAATGACTTCAGGATCAACCGGCTTAGCAGACTGATAGTCGAGATACACGATTTCTTTTGTTACGAGAAATCACCTCCTAGAAAAAAAAAATAGACACTAGTGCATTTTATTCTTTTCCTACGATAAACACTGCCAGAAAATAAAGAAAAAAAATTAGTACACTTTAAAACCACAGGGTGCCTTTTGCTTCGAGAACCAAATCATTTAATGTTCCCGCACCCACGATTTTTACACCCTGGATGAGCTCGACCTTGTCCCAGCCAAGCATCTGCTTCGATGCCTCACATACGTACACTGTAATGCCCATTTGCAGTGTCTGATCGAGCATCTCTTTTACACTTGGGAATGACCCCAATTTTATTTTTTCAGCCGCTCCTGGTAGTAAAATGCGCAATCCTTGTCCTAGATAGTAAATCACAGGTTCCAATTCCATTGCCTTCGCCGTTTGGGCAAGCACAAGTGGGGAATACTGGCGCTCTGGATTGTCGCTTGTCTGCACGTATAGCAACATCTTTTCATTTGTCATAATCATCTCACCTCTACTTTTTTTTCCTGATTAAGAAACGCAAAACTCCTTCATTGTTCTCGAATTTCACCAGTTCATGACCGGTCCGCTTCACAAACCGCGTGATATCTTCCTCCGCAGCTGGATCGTCTGCGATCACCTCAAGCACTTCACCAACTTTGATACTATCGATGCCCTCCCGTGTTTTAAACAGCGGGACAGGACAGTATAATCCAACGATATCGAGACTTTTTGCGGGTAGTTGATCCGCCATGATCATCGATCTCCAGAAACTTACAAGGCACTTTAATGTATTAGAAAATACCCCTTCAGTGTGCTTGTTGCGACAAATTTGGCCTCTTTTTACTGCCACTACTGCGAATAATGCGCTCAACGCTTAACCGCGAAAAAAGCTCTGGCAGTCGTTCAGCTCTCTCTGATCAAAGCACGCATTTTTTCAGCTAGAATTAAGAAAGCCCTACGCCTAATGTAGGCGATTGTTACTTAGTTGTCTTGCGCAGAGTGTCGCTATGTCAAGACGGACGATTCGGAGCTCTCTGCAGCGTGTTCTTTGGGCGCAATGACAACGAGAAAGGCTAATGCTCCGCCGTGAATGGTCTGATAGATTTTAGTTGGAAGCCCGGCAAGAGCAGAGAAAGTATGTGGCAGCCGAATCGTTGGATAGCTGTAATCTGCTTTAGCGTGGTGCAGAGAGATTTTGGTGTGATGCGTTTCCAATAACTCGTGTTTTGGCAACGCATGCATAACAAAACGATCTCGGCAGTTATGGGTGGCTGACATAATGCTGGACGAAGTCAATGCTCGAGACTTAATCGTTGTGATTAACCGCATTGTGATAAGGAGATACTGACAAAAAGTGTTTCACAAAGCGTGCCGTTGTTATCTGATCTCGTCGGCTGGGCAATTCCAGCCCACGAGTATAAGTATCGGTGTCGCAAAAACTTGCAAAAAGCTTAAAGGAGGACATTAATGCCACGAGGAAGAGTGATGTGGTTCGAGCTGCCTGCGGATGATCCGAAGCGCGCGATAGCGTTTTATGAAAAAGTTTTTGGGTGGACGATCGTCAAGTGGGAGGGGCCTTTCGATTACTGGCAGGTTACCACAGGCCCAGACGACAAACCGGGAATTAACGGAGCGATCTTGCCGCGCCGGGTGGCACAGCAAGTCACGACAGATACAATCGCCGTTGAATCCGTAGAGGACTCACTTGAACAGATTGTGGCGGCAGGGGGCTCCGTTGCGCAGCCAAAACAAGCTATTCCGGGCATCGGGTTATTGCCTACTGCACGGACACGGAAGGAAACCTGTTTGGCATTATCCAGCCGGACATGTCTGTGAGATAGCAACATAGGTGGCGTGCGTGCAAGCAGGTTTAATCGGCAAATGCCGCGCATATTTGGTGAAAAAATGTCTGATTTAAAGCCTTCCGAGAGTTCAGAAAAAAGCGCGGAAACGCGAAAACACATCTCAGTCAAATTCCTAAATTTGATTGGCGCAGGCAGACCAAAGGAAGGCCTGCGTTTCTTTGCCCTTGCTTGTAAGACTCATAATCCGTACGTTACCGGCGGAATGAATGAGTTGGTCGATGCGGTGATAGAGGTGCAGAAGAAAGGAGCAGAAGGTATAATTAAAGGATCGAGTGCCGATTTTAAGCTTATCGTGAGGAATGTGCTAGCTGAGGGAGACCTTGTTGCAGTGCACACTCAGCTCTCCAGCCCCGATCCTCGCGACGGAGGGTTGAGGCAAGTTCATCTTTTCCGCTTTAACGCGGACAAGATTGTCGAATATTGGGATATTACGCAGCAGGTACCAGAAAAGGCTCCTAACGCGGCCGCAGCATTCTCTTGAAGAACTGAAGGAAACATGTGCAAACTTGCTGTTGGCGTCTGCTAAACTGAATTAATAGTCGATCAGTTTTGGACATCAATATGGTAAGTGAGAGGTCAAGAAGTCAGTCAAAAAATATCGACGATTATATCGCGACGTTTCCTCAGAATGTTCAGCACAAACTCAGGGAGCTGAGAAGTGCTATCAAAGAAGCAGCGCCTGAAGCTGAAGAGAGTATTAGTTATGGGATGCCTACCTTCAAGCTCAACGGCAACTTGGTGCATTTCGCCGCCTATAATAAACATATAGGGTTCTATGTACCCTCTTCCGTCATCCTTGCTTTCAAGGAGAAGTTGTCTATTTACAAGCAATCTAAAGGCACGGTTCAATTTCCAATGGATTGGCCTATTCCGTCAAAAACTGTGAAAGAAATGGTGAGGTTCAGAGTCACGGAGAGTGCAGCAAAAGTTGCGCCAGTTTGCTCGACGGGCCTGCCGTTAGAATAATTTTTATTCTTTTTTGAAAATAATAATCGCCCTACGCGTCCTCCTGCCGCTGTCTGCTGCTTGGGCGACAAACAACACCCTCATTATGTTGTAGCTAAAGACACGTAGGCAACTAGGCTCACTCGCTTCTGGTCGCACGCAGAATGGTTGTTGCCCAAGATCGCTCCTAGTCGTTGTCCGGCTTTCGTAGCAAGCCTTCCGGTCATGACGCTTTATTTCGCATCTGCTAGTTTTGGTTATGGATTTCAGGCTGCAGAAAAAATCGTCGCAGTTCGTGTGCGACAGCATCTGGTTTGCCACCGTCAAGCGCTGCCCCGTGGCTAAGACCTTGCAACTCAATGCGATGGACATGTGGAATAACATCTTCCAATGCGTCCAGCGTGTTCCTTAAAAAGGCTGGGCTTTTGCTGGCGCCGAGTAACAACACGTCAGCGGGTACGGCCTCGAAAGACTCAAGAGTCCCCTGCATTTCAACCACGAGCTGATAATCAAAGTGGAATGTCGGGATGAGCTCTTGGAGCGGCACATCGTCGCCCTTGACGCTCTCTGCATCGCGCCGCAGGATTTGCCTGAAAAGCCATACGAGCACAGAGCGCGGGGCGATATTGACCACAGGTTGTAGTGACCCGGGTAAAAACAGGGCCCCAAAATCTTTCAAGAGGGTGACGGTCGCCTCGGCTACCTTGCCCTCGCCGATCTCCCGGTCGAACCGCGGCATGAACGACTGCAGCATCGTCATTATTGAGTTATCGACGTCAAGCGGCGGCTCGTTTATGACGGCTTTGTGGACAGACGGCAGCTCGAGCGCGGCTTGCAATGCGATGAGGCCGCCAGAGCTCAGCCCGAAGACGTTGTGCGCCCCAGTCTCGGTTAGAAGCGTATCCGCGTCTTCAACTTCTCTGCGCATGCTATAATTGCCACCAAATGGCCCGCTCAGACCGCGGCCGCGCCTATCAGGAATATACACGGTGAACGCATCCGATAGAGCAGCGCCGAGCTTCGAATAACTCTGTGAGGCATTGGCGCCTCCGTGAAAAAGAATAACGCCCGGGCCATCGCCCATCTGGCGATACCCGATCGCAGTCCCGTCCTTAGAGACGACTGAACCCATCTCGTATTTTCGGTTGGTCACCTAAATCCTCTAATGCTGCTAGAGTTGCCCTTAATTGAACCGCATGTCAAGTTGGGCACGCTGTCGGGATTGTCCAAACAAAATTCGACCCGTCTTCCATCGCGCTGCACAAACTTTTTTTTGTTAGCTCTGGATTTGTCGCACCAGACCAAACACATTAATGATGCGCCCTCTCTCCACGACCTTGCCATTGGCGAACTTGTTGAAGGCCATCATAGTGCCTCT
>Ga0208687_1000240_pt1 | contig 48570 bp, 39 predicted proteins | sample June2015DPH_6_10_FD_184695 | JGI IMG/M metagenome (GOLD analysis project Ga0208687, IMG submission 184695) | Peatland microbial communities from SPRUCE experiment site at the Marcell Experimental Forest, Minnesota, USA - June2015DPH_6_100... | ecosystem: Environmental > Terrestrial > Soil >...
GGAGATACTGGGCCTCCTGCAAAACCTGGTCGTACCGTTGTTCCAGTCTCCGGCCATCCATGGCGCGTGCAACATATCAAAAACCCCACCCGAAAAATAGTGACGCGACGGTAAACAGTTACAAACAGTTACCCTGGAAAGGGGTCCTGACCCCCTTCTTTTTGCATTTGATTTAATTTTCCGCGGGGGCGGGGGCGTCGGTGACTTGCAAACCCTGAGCGATCTGGTCGATGATGCCGCGCTGGGCGTAAATCGGGCGCACGATCTTGCGCAGCTGGGGCAACAGCATCCAATAGCGCAGCGACGCGGCTAGGCAGACGGCGGATGCGATCAGAATCGTGCGCGAAGCGCCGTTCACCGGGTCGGTTCCCCGTGCCAAATGCGAGGCCAAGGCGCCGGACATCAGCATGCCGAACGGCGTCATTCCCATGAACGACATGGAAAAGAAGCTCATGACCCGGCCGCGTTTGTCATCGTCCACCAGCGTTTGCAGAATCGTGTTGGTCGAGGCGAAGCTGGTGATCATGCCCCAGCCGGCGACGGCCGCGATCACCAGCGACAGCCACAAATAGGGCGAGACGGCGAACAGGGCGATCGCCAGGGTATAAGTCAGCGTGGAAATGCCGATGAGCCTGCCCAGTCCCACGACGGTTTTGCGCCCGGCCAGGCGAATCGCCCCGATCAGAGCGCCGATCGCGATGGCGCCGCTGAGGAATCCGAAGACCTGGGCGCCGTGGAGGCTGCCGCCGAAATGCGAACCGAAGATCGGCATCAGCACCCTCATCGCCGGCACGCCCGAGATGCTTACGATCGCCATCAGCATCAGGAGCACGCGCGCCGGTTTGAAGGCGGTGATGTAGCGGAACCCCTCGCGCAGCTCGGCGGCGACGGAGGAAGGCCGGCGCGGCGGCCGGGGCGCGATGCGCATCGCCGCCAGAGCCGCCAGCACCGCCAGGTAGCTGATGCCATCCAGTAAAAAGCACCACCCGATGCCGACCCAGGCGATCAGCAGTCCCGCCATGGCCGGCCCGATCAGGCGGGCGCTGTGCACGAGCGTGGAATTGAGCGCGATGCCGTTGGCCAGGTCCTGGCGGTCGGTGATCATCTCCACCAGGAACGCCTGACGGCCGGGGATGTCGATGGCGTTGATGATCCCCTGCACCAGCGCCAGTCCGATTACTTCCGGGATGTTGATCAGATGAGTCAGCGATAGATACGCCAGGGCGAATGACTGGAGCATCGAAAGCGTTTGCGTTACCAGCAGCAATTTCTGCCGGTTGAGGCGGTCGACCCACACGCCGCCGATCGGACCCAGCAGGAACACCGGGATTTGCGAGCTGAACGCCACCACGCCGATCAGCCATGCTTTTCTCTGCGGGTCGGTGGTGAGGACGAAGGCCAGCCAGATCATGGCCGTGTTGGTCAAGAACGTGCCGATGACCGAGATCAGTTGTCCGCCGAAGAACAGGCGGTAGTTGCGGTGCCGCAAGGCGCGGAAGATGTGCCCCAGCGGCGATACGCTGTTCTTCGGCGTTGGCATGGTCAATGTGGCCAGAGATACGCCGTCACGTACGAATAGATCAGCGAGACCACGGCGACGATCACGCTGGCCCACAGCGTGATCTTGAGGATGCGGATGCGGTTGGCGATTTCCTTGTCGCGCCACTCGGCCAGGCGGCGGTCGATCTCGTCCAGCTTGCGGTCGATGCGGGCTTCGATTTCATCCAGTTTCTGGTTGAGGTACTGATCGGCCGTCCTTTTGATCCGGCTGGTGATTCCGCCGAAGAGCCCCGATTCCTCGATGTCGGCTTTGAGCGAATCCGCCGGCGGGCTGTCCGGGGCCGCGGGGCCGCCCGGTTCCGGGGGAAGAAATTCGTACTCATTGGAGAGTTGTCCGTCGCCGACGATGTTGGCCACGATCGAACCCAACAGCGCCCGGCGCCGGCGGTTCAGCCGGCTGAAAAATCCTTCCTGTTTCTTCAGGAGGTGCCTGAGGCGGGGCGTCGGCACGTCATCGGCGACCTCCAGGCCGCGCAGCCGTGCCAAGGCCACCAATCCCCGCTGCGAAAGCCCGGAAAACCGCATCGATTGGATGCGGGCGATCTCCTGGGCGATCTGCTCGTTGGTGGCGTCGAAGGCGACGGGCCGCCGGCCCCAGCGGATCACCTCCAGCAGCGCCGCCCGATCCATGGCCGCGATCAATTGCCGGCGCTGCTGTACCGCCTCGGCCAGATCGCGCGCCGTGTCGTACCGCGTGGGATCCAGCCCCAAGTCCTCGGCCAGATGCGCCAGCACGTCCTTGGGCATGTCGGACAGACGCCGGTCCAGGGGCGGCGCCGCCGTCTCGCCGTCGCGATCATCGGGTTGTGGCGATTCTGACGTCATGCCGGTGCAGCGTATCCTCAGTTTGCCAAACGATGCTGTGCGCCCGCCACAGCAGGACAAAGACCACGCAAAGCAGCAGGCAAATCAGCACGTCGCCCCAGAACGCCCGGAAGCGCAGCCGAAGCCCTTGCACGATCACGTAACGCCGAAGCATCGAAATATACTTGTCCCCGCCGCTCAGATACACGTACCAGTCGTACAACGACTGCAGCGTGACGACGGTCGCATAAACCGTCACGACGATGCCCAGCAGGTAGCGGAAAAAATGGAAAAAATCGATTCTGGGCATGATGCTCCGCCCGATAGGCCCCAAGGCTTATTCGTCCGCTTCCTCGCCTTCGACGGTCTTTGCGCCAAACAGCGCGGTGCCGATGCGAACCATCGTCGCCCCTTCGGCAATCCCCAGCTCAAAATCGCTGGTCATCCCCATGCTCAGGTGCCGAAAGGCGCTTCCCCCGATCTTGTGCCAACGCATCTCCTCAAACACCTCGCGCGTCCGCGCAAAACTGTGGCGGATCACCGCCTCGGGGGCGTTCAGCTCGGCCATCGTCATCAGGCCCATGAGCTGCAAGTTGGCCATCGAATCGATCTGCTCGCCCAGGTGCACCGCGGCGCCGACGGCCACGCCGAACTTGCTGCTCTCCTCCGACGCGTTGATCTGCATGAAAATCGGCAAACGCCTGCCCGCCTTGGCCGCCTGCGCGTCCAGCTCCTCGGCCAGGCGCAAACTGTCCACGCTGTGAATCATGAACACCAGCGGCAACACCGCCTTGACCTTGTTACGCTGCAAATGCCCCACCATGTGCCAGCGCAGTCGCGGCGGCAACGACTCATCCCCGTGGGCTTGGCGCCGCTGAAAAAATTCGTTCAGCTGCGCCGCCCGCTGCGTCAGCACCTGCACCCGGCTCTCGCCCAGATCGCCCACGCCAAGCTGCAAAATCTCCCGAATCTGCTCCGGCGCCGCCGTCTTGGTCACCGCCACCAGCGTAATCTCCGCCGGATCACGCCGGGCCTTCATCGCCGCCTGGGCGATCCGCGACCTCACTTGGTCCAACTTTTCGGCAAGCGGCGATCGCTTGGCCACCGGCGTCTCCTTCCGAATCGAACGCACAGGGGCATTATAAGAAGTGACCGCCCATTCTGATAGAATCTCCGGGGCCGCGGACAAAGATGACCGACTCCGACCGATTCAACCAAGCCATCGAGCGATTCGACGCCGCCCATCGCGAAGATCCCAATCTCTTCGAGGGCATGCCCGCGCAACTGCTCTACGCCCAGCACATGACGCAATGGCTGGACCGGCTCTATCCCCATGCCTCCGAGCCGCTGCGCCTGGCCGCCCGCTGCCAGCACATCCGCCGTTGGATGATCCCGCGATCGCGCTATCCCATGACCCGCAGCGGCTATCACCAGTGGCGAACGGCGCTCTATTCATTTCACGCCGACACTGCCGGGCAGATTCTGCGGGACATCGGCTACGACGACGCCACCATCGCCGCCGTGCAGTCCCTCCTGCGCAAGGAAAAGCTCAAATCCAACCCGGACATGCAGGCACTGGAGGATGTCATTTGCCTGGTGTTTCTCGAGAACGAGCTGGCGCTATTTGCCCCCCGTCACCACGAGCAAAAGATGATCGACATTCTGCGGCGGACGTGGAAGAAGATGTCGCCGGCCGGCCGCGCCGCGGCCCTGCAACTGCAATTGCCTCCGCATCTGCGCGGGCTTATCGAGAAAGCGCTGGGCCCGCGGCCCCAAGGCGGTCCAGAACCGTCTTGATGGGTGGGTTCTGCTCGCTCTTGAGCCGAATCTCAAACAGTTTCAGCGGATCGATCCGCGGCTCCAAGGTGAAGCCGTCGCCGCCGTGTATCTGCCGCGCCACCGACTCCACGTCCGCTCCAGTCGCCTGCAGGGTCTGTGAATGGCTGGGCGCGAGCAGGCGATCGTTCACACGAATCACGATTTCGTCCGTGCGAAACGTGATGCCGCCGGGCAGAGAATCCTCCGATTCCAGCTTGGTCGCCGCTTGGAATGTCGCAACCAGCACCGCTCGCAGGCGGTCGCGAAAGGGTCCCGGCAGGGGCGTCTTGCGCGAATAGAGCAACCCCAGGCGGTTCTCGCCGCGGTCCATGTAAAAATTCGCCTCCGAACCGATCAGCACCGTTCCCGGCCCGTCGGCTACGTGCGCATAGTCCGCCACGTCGATCAGCAAGTGCCCGTCGATCGCGCCCGTTTGAATCCAACGGTGAAATATCCGCACGAACTGGTCCGGCGCAAAGTGATCGTCCGCGACGAATATTTTTGCCGAGATTTTGAACGCGTCCATAAACGTCATTTCGCCGTAGCGACGGCCTGCGTCTTTTGAGCCTGGAGCTTGGCGTCGCACTTGTGCGCCGCGTCGATGAACAGATTGGCCTCTTCCACCAGCTTGTGGGCCGTCTCCGCCGTGTAGCGATCATCCGGACCCTCGTGGCGGGCCAGCAGGTAATTGGCAAATTGGCCGTGATGGTACGGGTCCCAGAAAAGTTTTGTTTCCACAAATCGCTTGCGGAATTCCTCGACGATCGTGGCCGGGTCGTTGGGCGCGTCGAGCCACTGGAGCTGCACCAGTGTCTTGGCGGCCGTGATCATCGCCTGGTACGCCTTGTGATCCGCCTCGCGGAATTGCCCGCCGTCCAGAAGAAGCTGCGCTGCAAACGCCTCGCTTTCGGCCTGCGTGAATCCAAACTGCGACAGCGACACCACTTCCCCGGCGCATTCACCCGCGCCCATGTCGCCGATGGTGAATTCGCGCGCATCGCCCCAGTCGCTGTAGAACGACGGATCGACGCTGTGCGGCGGCACGCTGGTGAACTGATCCACGATCTCCTTGAGCGCTTTCTTGCCGATTCGGCCGCAAAATTGCTGGAAGGTCTCCTGAGTTTGGCGATCGGCGACGTAGCGGTCGGTCAACCGCTCCACCAGGTCCGGGATGCGCTTGGACGGCACCGAGCCCATGGCCAGGGCATAGCTGCCGGCGTTCTTGGCCCACATGCCGCCCAGCATCACCTGGAAATGCGGCACGGTGTAGCCGCCGACGTTCCGGCTATTGCCGTAGAACCCGATGTCCGCCGCGTGATGCTGACCGCAGGAATTGAAGCAGCCGGAAACCTTGATGCGCAGGCTGCGGATCGCCTGATCCATCGACGCACTTCTTGCCGCCAGGCGCCGGCGCAGCTCGCCCGCCAGGCCGCGCGAGGAAGCGATGCCCAGCTTGCAGGTGTCCGTGCCCGGGCAGGCGGTGACGTCCACAATCGTTCCGGCGCCGGCCGAACCCAGGCCGAGCGCCGCCAGTTCCTTGTACAGACTGATGGTCTTCTCGTGCGGCACCCAGCGGAGAACCAGGTTTTGTTCGACCGTCGTGCGCGCGTTTCCGCCGGCGTACCGCCGCGAGATATCCGCCAGAGCACGCATCTGATCGGCCGACAAATCTCCCAGCGGGCACGTGACCGTCGCCACCACGTAGCCGCTCTGCTTCTGCGCATACAGATTGGTCGAGGCCCAAGTGTCATATCCCGGCGGCCGCCGGGCCCCGTTGAGCTGCACGCCCGCAAACGCCGGCTTCTCCTCCCAGCGCTCAATCTTCTCGAAATGTTCCCGCCAGCTCGGATCCTGGGGCATCGTCCGCCGCTCCTCCAGCACCAATCGGCGGAATTCCTCGATCCCCAGCTTCTGCACCAGGAATTTGAGCCGGGCACGATTCCGATTTTTCTTCTCGCCCAGGCGGGCAAAGACGCGCCCGATCGCCCGCGACAACGGAAGCAATTCCTCTTCAGGGACAAATTCATCCAGCAGCTTGGCCTGATGCGGCACCGCCCCCAGTCCGCCGCCGACAAACAGCTTGAATCCGCGTACCGTCTTGCCGTCGATCGTTTGGGTCGTCGCGATTCCGCCCAGGTCGTGCATGCTGACCAGGGCGCACGCCTGGTCCTCGCAGCCGGAAAAGGCGATCTTGAATTTGCGCCCAAAATCCTGCACGTCGCGATGGCCCAGCAAGTAATAGGCCACGGCCTTGGCGTACGGCGTGACGTCGAACGCCTCGGTGTGGCAGACGCCCGCCAGCGGGCAGGCCGTCACGTTGCGCACCGAATTGCCGCAGGCTTCGCGCGTCGTGATCCCCACCGCCGCCAGACGCCGGAAAAGATCGGGCGTGTCGTCGATGTGCACGAAATGAAGCTGGATGTCCTGCCGCGTGGTGATGTGGCAGATTCCATCCGAATATTCCTCGGCCAACTCAGCCAGCACCAGCATCTGCTCCGGATTCAGACCGCCGTAGGGGATCTTGATTCGTTGCATCCCCGGTGCATCCCAGAACGTATCCGGGCCTTTGGTCAGGGGGCCGTAGGGCAGTTTCCGGGTTTTGGTTCCATCATGTCGCTGGCCGTTGTCGTACCGCTGGCCGTAAGCGCCGCGGCGAAGACGCGTCTCGGCAAAGACCTTCTCATCCACCTTCCCCTGCTTGCGCAGGGCGATCTGCGCCTCAAACAGGTCGATCTCTCGACCCAGTTCGACAGGGATTCGCTGATCCAAGGTGCTTTTCCAGTCCGGCAACGCCATGGTTTCCTCGGGCACAAGAGCCCAATTATGCCCCTGATTTCCTATCTCACCTATAGGCTAATGGGGATTTGATGTCAAAGGATTTTTGTAGGCAATAATTCGCAATTGTTGATGGAACTGTCCGGATTACTCGGCGTCGTCATCCTCATCTACGACGGGCACGGCTACCTTCGTCCGCGGCGGCGGCCGCCGCTTGGCACTCTGGCAACGGATGATCGCTCGCCAGAATCCCCCCTGATCCAGCTCGGTCCGCGCCACCCTGATGAATTCCTTTTGCGCCGCCTCGAATTCATCGCTGTAGGGCAGCACCTTTCCTCCCTTGGCATGCCGCGGCAGCATCGCCTTGAGCTGCTTCAGTTGTTCCTCGTTCAATGTGATTTCCGGTACCTGCCCCGCGGAATTGGTGCTGCTCCGCACGTATTTCAGCAGCGCCGCGTAGATCTGCTCGGGATGCGCGTTTTTGAACGTGCGGTCCTGGAACCCCTGGCAGAGCCGATCAAAAGCCTCCGAATAGGGCAGCTCGTCGCGAGCCACCCCCATTTCGTTGTACAACTCCTGAAGGTGTTCCTGATCGATTCCACTGAGCTTGAGCGGCGGCCGCATGAGAACTCCTTTGCGTGCGTTATTGGAACCGGGATTGTAAGGTTTCGGGGCATCTGCTGTCCATTCAATCGATAACCGCCCATGAAATCACCCGACTGGTCCGCGGCAAGACGGCATCTGGAGCGAGACCCCGTGCTGCGCGACATCATCACGGCCATGGGGCCCTGCACCCTTGGCCCCCAACGGGATCATTTCTTGCTTTTGTGCCGGGCGATCTTCTCCCAACAGATTTCCTCGGCCGTGGCCGCGGTGCTGTTTGGCCGATTCCGCGAGCAATTTCCGCGCAAGCGTCCCACGCCGGCCGGCGTCCTGAATTTTCTGACCCGCGGCAACGAAGCCGCGCTGAAAATCTGCGGCCTGTCGCGCCAGAAACGCAACTACCTGATCGACTTATCCCGCCATTTTCTGGCCGGCAAAATCCCCAGCCGCATGAGCGAGATGAGCGACGAGCAGGTCATCGAGGCCCTCACGGCCGTCCAAGGCATTGGCCCCTGGACGGCCGAGATGTTCTTGATGTTTGTGCTCAACCGCCCGGACGTCTTGCCCGCGGACGATCTGGGTCTGCAAAGCGCCGTCAAATCGGCCTATCGGTTGCCGCACCGTCCGAAGCGCGCGGAGCTGCTGCAAATGGCCGAGCCCTGGCGTCCGTACCGCACCATCGCCTCGTGGTATTTATGGCGAGCCGCCGACGCCGCCGACGGGGGATGGGATTGACGGCGCCGCTCGGTCCTGTGCGCGATTGGGTCCGCGCGCTTGTTCGAGGATTACTTCAGCTCCACGGTCCAGTACGCGGTATCCAGGAACTGCTTCCAGCTTGAGTAGCGCGCATCGGCCAGGCGGATGCTGATGACGGGGCTGCGGCGCGGCTTGATCGGGCGGGCGACCAGGTGCATGTGCGACTGCTCGGGCGTGCGGCCGCCTTTTCTCACGTTGCAGCGAACGCAACAGCAGACCACGTTTTCCCACGTGCTGCGGCCGCCCTGGCTGCGCGGAATCACGTGATCCAGCGACAGCTCGGTCGTCGGCATGCGCTTGCCGCAGTATTGACAGCGGTTGGTGTCGCGGGCGTAGATGTTGCGGCGATTGAACTTCACGTCCTGCCGCGGCAGCTTGTCGTAGCCCAGGAGGCGGATGATGCGCGGCACGGCGATCTGGAAGCGCACCGTGTGGATCCAATCGTAATCGTCCGGCTCGAACTCGGCTTTGAGCTGGCTGATTTCCCGCCAGCCGTCGAAGTTGAAATTCTGCCAGCGGCTTTCGCCCTGGCCGTCGGTCTCGATGTGGACCACTTCGGCCAGCTCGCGGCACAGCAGCGAAAAGGCCCGACGCACGTTCACCACTCGAATCGCCTGATACAGCCGATTCAATACCAACACGTTGGCGCTCAGCGCACTGGCCACGGGACTAGCGGACAACGGAATGGCAGGCGACGACGCGGTCATTTTTTGCCGGTGGTCTGGGGACACCCATTGCGGCGCGAAATTGTAAGGCTCCGGCGGCGGATTTGCAATTTGCCGCCGGCGGGCGGGAACATCGCCTAGAATAGGGGCATGCCCACGGCTCGGTCCATCGCCATCGTTTTATGCGCAACGTTAATCTGGGCAGAGCTCGCGGCGGCGGACGCGCCGCACGTGCGTTGCCAGCTTCTGGCGGACGTGTCGGCGATCACGCCGGGCAAGCCGTTTGCCCTGGGCGTGCTCTTCACCATCGATCCCTCCTGGCACGTGTATTGGAAAAATCCCGGCGATGCCGGTTTGCCCACGCGCGTGAGCTTCACCGTGCCGCAGGGATTTAGCGTTGGTGCGCTGCAGTATCCAACGCCGCGGCGCATCGAGCAGCCGGGCGGGATCGTCGTTTTCGGATATGAGGATTCGCTGCTGCTGTGGGCGCAGGTGGTGCCGCCGGCCGATTTCCCCGCCAACTTTTCCGGGCAGTTCAGCGCGCAGGTTTCGTGGCTGGTCTGCGCGGACGTGTGTGTTCCGGGCAAACAGGCGGTGGCATTGACGCTGGAAGCTTCGCCGACGCCGTCGCCGGCCAATACCGAGCTCTTCAACGCCTGGGCCAAGCGCCTGCCCGCGACGCTGGCCGACTCGGACGCCGCCGCCGTGGTGTGTTCCGGCTCTGTCAAAGACGTCGGCGGCCGTTGGAGCGGTGCCTTGTCCCTCCGCATTGATTGGAAACATGCCGCGCCGCCTTCGCCCGAGTTCCTACCCGCCGCCCTGGACGTGTACACGATCCGCGACGCGCAGGTGAGCTCCCAGGGAAACACGACGCGCATCACCTTCACCGCCGATGCTCTGGCCGGCAAAAGTCCGGCGTCCGAGACGTTGGAAGCGGTGGTCGGCTTCGCCGCCGACCATTCAGATCGCCGCGGCCTGATCGTGCCGATCCATCTTCCCGATGCATCCCGTTGACACCACTTTTTTGAGGAGGACCGTATGCGAAAAGTAGTTCTGACCTGTCTGATCGCCGCCCTGGCCTTTGCCGCCCGCGGCCTGGCCGCCGATTCCGGCGGCGTCGCCGTCGGAGCCAAGGCGCCGGCTTTCACCTTGCAGGACCAAACCGGCAAGGCCGTCAGCCTCAGCGACTTTTCCGGCAAAATCGTCGTGCTGGAATGGACCAATCCGGCCTGCCCGTTCGTCAAACGTCATTACAGCGTCAAGACGATGCAGACGCTGGCGGATCAGTACAAGGACAAGGGCGTCATCTGGCTAGCGATCAATTCCACCAAGAACACCACCAACGACTCGGACAAGCAATGGGCCGATGCGCAGAGCATTGCCTATCCGATCCTGAACGACGTGGACACCGCCGTGGGCAAGGCGTACCACGCCACCAACACGCCGGAGATGTACCTCATCGGCGCCGATGGCACGCTGCTGTACAAGGGCGCCATCGACAACGATCCCGACGGCGATCGGTCCAGCGGCAAGGTGAACTACGTGCAGAAGGCCCTGGACGAAATCCTGGCCGGCAAGAGCGTCAGCGAGCCGGAGACCAAGCCCTACGGTTGCACGGTGCACTACCGCGACTGACGCTGGATGACCTCGACCGCCTGCGCCAGGCTGGACACCGTCGCATCAGGTCGGACGGCGCTGCCGGCCAGGGCCGCCGGCGACGGGGCAAGCGTTGGGTCGTTGATTAGGATGGTGCGGCAGCCGGCGGCCGCTCCGGCCTCGATGTCACGCGCTGCGTCGCCGATCACCCACGAGCGGCTCAAGTCCAGGTCCAGCGCCGCCGCCGCCCGGTGGATCATCCCCGGCTTGGGCTTGCGCAGATCGCTGTCCTGGCGATATTTTTCCACCGCCGCCTGCGGGTGGTACGGGCAGAATTCGTGCCGATCGATGATCGCGCTGCCGTTTTGCTCGCGCAGCAGCCGATCCATCCGCTGATTGACCGCGATCACCGCCTCTTCGCCGAACATGCCGCGGGCCACGCCCGATTGGTTGCTGAAGGTCACGACGGCGAAGCCCAGTTTCCGCAGCCGCGCGATCGCCTCGGCCGCGCCGGCGATCAGCACCACCCCCGCCGGATCGCCCAGGTATCCATCGCTGATGATCAGCGTATTGTCCCGATCAAGAAATACGGCAGGTTTCACGGTCTAACTCAATCGCCTAACGCTCGTCGGCCGTTTGGGCTGCTTGCTGGCCGAGATGGGCGACCGGGCCGTGATCGCTATCCCACAAAAGCAGGATGCCCATCCAAAGTTGAGCGGTCATCACCAGCACCAGCAGCAATGAAAACAAGCCCAACAGGAATCGGCCCTTGGGTCGGCAGCGCGCGCAAATCGCCAGGATCAGGCTCAGGACCAGGATGCTGGCCCCCAAGACGATGTGCAATCCCATGCGGCGTTTTTCACCGACGCGCAGGTCTTGCAGCGCGTGCAGGACTCTGTGCCAATGGATGATCCTCGGCCATTCGACAAAATTGCCGACGTAGAATCCGCCGACAATCGTCAGCAGGGCCAGCAGGGCGGCCACCATCCAGAATCGCGCCGATGGCGGACTGGCCGCGGCGCGCAGGGCCGCCAGTTCCTCCAGGGAATAGACCGCGCTCAGCGGACGCGGGGCGGCCGGCTGCTGGGAATCTCGCGGCGGCAGGGCGGCGGACTCCGTGCTGCGGCGCAGCGACAGCCCCATCGCCCCCGCGGCCACCGCGAAGACCAGGCCCGCCAACACCACGTGCAATTGCATCGGCTGGGCCCAGGCGTCGAATTTCTCCCGCCAGCTCTGCGGCGCCGCCGAATCCGGCGACAATTCCGTCACGTTCTGCTTGCCTTCGACGCCGAAGCCCTGGCGATAGACCATTTCCCCGCCGTGCCAGGCGCCCAGAGTGATCAGGCCCATGGCGATGATCAGCACCACCAGCGCCGGCGCACGCAGCAACCGGCGCACGCGATCCGATGCGCCCAGCCAGGTGATGACCGCCGCCAGCGCCAGACCCGCGCCGACGCCGTTGAGGACGATGTGTCGTTTGACCAATTGCCAATCGTGCGGCGAGAAGTTGCTCGAGGCTTTGAGCTGCGGCCAGGAATCGGCCTGGATTTGCCCGTGGCCGGCCACGTTCACCAGGGCGTAGAACCCGCTGGTGGTTGCGGGGATCAGCAGCAGCGTTCCCAGCAGGATCATCCACCGGCCCGCCGCCACCGCCGAGCTGCGACGCCACAGAAAACTGAAAAATTCCAGCAGCAGCCCCAGACCCAACAGCGCCAACGGAAAGTGGATGAGAAAGGCGTGGTAATTCGGGATAATCAAAGGCCGCACGGAATCCTCCTCGTTTTAGCCGCGTCGCGTGCGACGCGCGCCCTATTTCGCCGGATGTTGCTTCAAATCGTTCTTGGCCGTTTCCAGGACGATCACGGTGTACGCCGTGACCAGCACGGGATTGTCCTCCATCCACTTCCGCTGGCCCGAAAAGCTGCCGTCCGGATGCTGCAGCGTCGCGATCTTCTGGATCAGCTCGACGCGCCAGTCGTGTGGGCGGCCCTGCGGATCGACGATGATCGGCTGGCCGTAGGCGCTCAGCGCTCGCGCCATCGTGTAGTAATAGTAATACAGTCCGCCCTGGGCGTTTTCCGGACCCATCGCGGACATGCCCGGGTTCTCATCGACGGTGAAATTGCCGCTGATCCAGCCCCACGCCGCCTTGACGCGCGGATCATCGTGGCTCAGGCCGGCGTAGATCATGCTTTTGAGGCCCGCGTAGGTCATCGAGCCGTAGCTTCGCAGCATGCGGCGGCCGCCGAGCATGTATTCGCCCGCCCAGGACTGCCCGCCCTTGGCCGGCGTGTAGACGAATCCGCCGTCGTTGCCCGCCCAAGGCTGGTCGTTGGTCTCGGAAAAATTCTGGCAGCGCGTGGCGAATTTCAGCGCCGCCTGGAACGCCGGATCGCCCGGCTTCACCCCCGCATCATGCAGCGCCTCCAGGGCAAATTGGGTGTTGCTCAAATCCGGGCGCTCGGCTTTGCCGTAGCCGAACCCGCCGTAGCGTTCATCCTTTTCGCTCTGGACGCGCAGACCCTCGGGCACGCCCTCGATTTTGTCACTCCATTGCAGGCTGCGCAAAAACCCCAGCGCCTTGAGCAGGGCCTTCTGATACTCCGCCTCCTGCGAGATGCCCAGGGAGCTGATGGCGATGGCCGTGTTGTAATCGGGCAACATCCGCACGTAGAGACCGCCGTCGTCCTTCTGGAACGACAGCAGCCTGTCGAACCCCTTGTCCAGAAACGGGATGTCCGCGTCGTACTTGCTATCCGACAAAAACGCGTGCAGGACCAGGGCGCTGATGGCGGGGAACTCGGCCTCCGCCGGGCCCTGCCAACTGTCATCCGGCTGCTGCTGGGTCTTGAGATACGTCAAGCCCTTGTCGGCGGTGGTTTGAGCTAGCGTGGCGGGACCGCTCGCATCCGCTGCAATCGCCAGCGAGGAGATCGCCATGACTGTCACAAATGCCGCTGTGCTCATCCACTTCATATCGTGCCTCCAAAATATCAAGCCGTACGCGATCGGTTCTCGATTTCACGGAGCAGCGCATCAGCTTCGGCCAGTCCCGCCGAGCGGGCGGCGCGCGCCGCGGCGGTGGCGCCGGCATAATCCGGGGGAACCAGGCTCATCAACGCCACCGCCTTACAATAGGATGCTTCTCCCAGCAACGGGTTGCGGGCCAGGGCCGCGTCAAACCACCGCATCGCCTGCTCATGGTGGCCCTGCTCCATCAGCACCCGCCCCAGCGTGGTCATGCACTGCTCGCTGGCATCCAGCGCCGCCCGGAATTCGTTGGCCGCGGAAACCGCCTGGTCCAACTCGCGAAGCTGCAAGTACAGTAACATCAGATTGTTCAGGGTGATGGAATTGGCCGGGCTGGCCCGCAGGCTGTTGTACATCGCAATCGCCTGCTGCATCTGCTGCTGCTGGGATGCGGCCACGCGCTGGCTCAGCTCCTGCGGTGAGAGACGGAACCGCCCCCGGCAATGGGCGCACTCACTGAACGTATGTTTGCCGCTGATCGGGAAAAGCGGAACCAGAAACAGCGTGAACCACGTCCGGAAGCTCTTGGGCTGAAACATCGCCTGCTGCCCGCAGCGCGGGCAGACCGCCGCGGCGGCCGCGCCGTCGTTGCCCACCATGTTGCGCGTGCCGAAGAGGAAGAAGAAAAATCCGCGGCGGCGTTGCAGTCCGGCCGGCATGGATCGCGTTGGGGCCATCGGCAGCGATGAATGTACCGCCAGAGCCGCCCCCGCGGTAGAGACGGCGAATTGGCCTCCAGGATTGCTAAAATGCGGATATGCACATTCGCTGGTTTGTGATCGGAGGTTTGCTGCTGGCTTGCGGCGGGTGTGCTACGTATGAGTTTGACATCCTCCAGCCGCCGACCCAGAACCGCCGCATCTCCACGGACAGCGAAAACCGCCTGGTCATCGACCCGCTGGAATATCGGCTGCGGGCCGCCGAGGGCAGGCTCATCATGCTCATTTTCAATGCCACCGGCGACACGATTGAGCTTTTGGGAAGCAAGTCATCGGTGGTCGATCCGTCCGGCCAAAGCCATCCCCTGCGCGATCGGGCGATCGCGGGCGAATCGTTCATCAAGGAGATTTTGCCGCCGTATCGTCCGCACCTCGTGGAGCCGGAGCCGGGTTTTGGCGTCGCCGTAAACGGCATGGTCGGCGCCGCTGACCAGCCGGGATATGTCCGTCCCCGGGGCTACGGCGCCTATCCGTCCGGGCTTGATGCCTACGACGATGCCAGCGCGTACTTTTGGGATTGGGATGACCAGACGGATGTGCGGATGAATCTGGTCTTCGACCGCTCCGGCAAGACCTTCGAGCAATCGCTCGTTTTCCATCGCGTAAAAAAGTAATCTCCCCCGGATGCCGACGCCGCAGATGATGCTTTGGTGGCTCCTGGCCTGTGCGGCCGTCTTTCTAATCGGCCTGACCAAGAGCGGCTTCGGCAGCGGCGTGGGCCTGATGATCGTGCCGATGATGGCCATTGCCCTGGGCCACGTCCCCGCGCGCGGCTCGGAGGCGGCCCTGGGGCTGCTCCTGCCGCTTCTGATCGTCGGCGATCTGCTGGCGGTGGGGCAGTACGCGTATCTGTTTTTCCCCCAGCCCGTGCCGATGGCGGTTGGGGCCGCGCCAGCGCACATTCGGGCGCGAGCACCGGTCCTCAAGCTGCTGCCGGGAACGCTCGTCGGGATCGTGCTGGGCGGGTTGCTATTGTGGACTTTGCATCGCCGGGCTAATCTCGTGGGGGCCTTGATCCGCATCGAGATCGGCATCGAATCGATCATGCTGGTGTCGCTGCATTGGTGGCGGATTTGGCGCGGCAGCCGCCGGCACCTGCTGCGCGAGCCGCTGCGTTCCGCCGCCACCGGCGCCTTTGCGGCCGTCAGTTCGACCCTGGCCCACGCCGCCGGGCCGATCATCGCCATGTATCTGCTGCCCCTGGGCCTGGACCGCCAGCTTTACGTCGGCACCTCGGCGGTTTATTTCTTCATCCTCAACACGGCCAAGCTGCCGGCGTACTGGGCCAGCGGACAATTCGCCCACGCGGAACTGTCGTTCACGGTGCGGTTCTTGCCCCTGGTGCTGGCCGGGGCGATCTTCGGACGCTGGCTCAATAAGCGCCTGAGCGACAAGTTGTTCATAAATATCGTCTATGCGATTACATTTGGCCTGGGCTGGTACATTCTGGCGGATGGGATTTTGCGGCTGTTTGGCCGGCATATCGCCTGAAAGGAAGACGCATGAGCAGCTCATCGGCCCTGATTACCGGAGCATCCCGCGGCATCGGCCGGGCCATCGCTCTGGCCCTGGCACGCGAGGGATTCAACATCGCGATCAATTACGCCACCAGCGCCGCCGCGGCCCAGGAAGTGCAGCGGCAAGTTGAATCCGCCGGCGTGCGAGCCGTCGTCATTCAGGCCGACATCTCTTCCGCCGCCGATCGCCGGCGCCTGGCCGATGAGGCTTGGGCCGCCTTCGGCCGGATCGATTTGCTGGTCAACAACGCCGGCATCGCCCCTTCCGCCCGAGCGGATCTGCTGGAGGCCAGCGAGGAAAGTTTCGACAAGCTCATCAGCACCAACCTCAAGGGGCCATATTTTCTGACGCAACTGATTGCCAGGAAGATGATCCAGGCGCAGCCGATCGGCTCGCCCAAGATCATCAACGTCGCCTCGGTCAGCGCCTACGCTCCCAGCACCAACCGGGGCGATTACTGCGTCGCCAAGGCGGGCTTGTCGATGATGACCAAGCTCTACGCCGCCCGCCTGGCCGAGTACGGGATCAACGTCTACGAAATCCGCCCGGGGATTATCGAGACGGACATGACCGGGCCGGTCAAGGCCACGTATGACAAGCTGATTTTGCAGGATGAGCTGACCCCCATCCGCCGCTGGGGCAAGCCTGAAGACGTCGCCCGCGCCGTCGTCGCCATCGCCAAGGACCTGCTGCCGTTCAGCACAGGCGAGGTGATCAACGTCGACGGCGGATTCCACCTGCGCCGGCTGTAGGCCGTTGCGGTGACTTCGGTTGCGAACAAAACCCGCGATTTTTCAAATGCGAGCGATGCTGCGCAAGCTCCAAACTGGAGATGAAGCGTAAGTTCTGATCCCGCATTTACCTGTGCGATGCTTGGGAACTGAAGCTCCATGTGCAATGTGGTTTGATGAAGAGGTGCATCATTCGCTTCCGTCACGCGTTGCGCTGCAATCGCAAGCATTTTTGCAGAAATGTTTTTCCCCCATGTCCGGAAACAGACTAGGATTGGGCGACGTTTGTTCCGCGTAACTATTTTGAGGACAATACATTGCGCGCGACAGAAAACGGCGGGGAGGGCCTCAAATTCGCGTAAGCTATTGAATGGATTTGGGTTACGAGAAAAATGTCGGAAACCTTCACCCGCGTGAGGACCATAGGGGGTGGTGTTGCGGGTGCGAACGCTTAAACGGACGGCGGGGGAAGCGGGCGCAACGCCGCTGGGCGGGAGGAGCAGCACCGCATCGGTGGACGATTTTCCCGTCCGGCAGGCAAGGAATCGCGCGCTATCCGTACGAGGACAAATGGGGTGTAGCTTTTGTCCCGTCTTGCCTCGGTGGCGTCTTAGCAAGCGAATGGCGATTGATTCAGAGGGTGTAAGTCCCGTCATCAAACTGCTTTTCGATTGCATCGACTTGTTCATCTTCCCCTCGCAGGAATTCCACGAAGAGCGGATGTCGTCGCACACTATCGAGGTGACCCCAATCCACGAGTACTCGCCAAGCATAACCATAGGTCATCCTCGCGAGCATAATCCAGCTCATTAAATCTTCAATCGCGTCCGCGCCCTTAACAAGAGCTAATGCTGAGATCATTGCAGTTTCAGGCCAGAACCCCAAGGGAGGTTGGGGCTCTTCGTCGTTCCGGAAAAAGAATTCCTCAGGCACATCCATAACAAAGAATGCTTCGTGGGCCGGCCACAGCCCTAGTCGGCGCATTTCTTTGAACGGCAGGGGCGGCACCATTTTTTGAACGAATGATTCTAACGCCTGCTTGTGCTTGGGCTGCGGCCGACGGTGTAGGATCGCGGCGAGAATCGGCGCGAACTCCTTTCCCCAAAATCGGGACGAGACGTCAACCAACCGGTACAGAATGCGCGATCGATAGGTGTGGAAAATGTAATCACCGATTTCTTCCCAAAGCCGCACTAACCTTGCCTCGAGCGCGTCAGCCGACCAGAGCTGCGTCCATTCCGCCTTAACTTGAGACAAGTATAGGGCGGTCGTCAAGGTATCCATCTGCGCCTTCACATTCCGGAAGGACCCCGAAGGAGCACTACTTTCAGGGCGCATCACGTCCCGCAGCATCAATGTGAAGGTGTCGCGTAATTGCGAGCTCTTAGGTAGCGAGCCCAGGACCCTGAACTGCATAAATGCGATTCCCGCAGGTGCACTTAAGGCTTGGATCAGTTTCCACGCACGTTCGAAGGGTATTTCCGTACGAAGACGGTAGCTAGCGACGGCGGCTGCAAGCACAACACGATCAGCGTCGCCAGCCGAGATTTCGGCATTCCGGGCAGGCAATCCAGCCATGGTGTATGCCGAGGGAAAGAAAGCAAACGGACCGGTTGGCGACCATTCGCGCGGCTGTAACCGGGTGAGCGGAAGAAACGACGCGATCTCGCGGCCCACTTGAAGAACATCATGGGGACGTTGGACAAGATCGCGGAGCCGCCGCCGCACTCCCCCCTCAAGCAGACTAGCAGCCACTGTGTGAGCCAAGTCCTCGTAGGCTTTAGAAATGGGGTCTTCCGGTTCTTCCCGGACAAAAACTGTCTCCTTCATTGAAGCCAAAGGGTGGTAGGGAACCGTTATTATGTTTGCCGCTTGTAGGGACTCCTCCATTGTTCTGATCCGGTCGGCGGCCGGTTTTGTCTGCCAGAGCGGAACTGGTCCGGCAACAAGTACGAAAGGCTTGGCGTTCCCTTTCTCAAAGAGACCGCTGCGCTGCATGATATATCGGGTTCCCTCAAGGCTCTGCTGATTCAGCCCAGATAGAATTACCAGTGAGTCGGCAAGTGGTCCCATGCAGAATCCGGAGAACTCGCTGAAACCAGTGCGCGAATCGATTAGCACTATGTCGTATGCCGCGTGAACGCGATCGCGAATGGTGAATATCGGGTTGCTCTTAGTCCAAAATCTCGCGTTGACGAAGTAGTCGCGAACGTGGAGCGAGAAATAATGCCGTGGTCCCGATCGTTCGAACATCCCCGTCAAGTCAAGCTCGTCCATTCGAGCCAAGTAATCTCCAAAGGGCGCGGTTTGGCCTTCCCTCGTGCTTAGCTGGAAGCTAGCGGGCAGCAGGTCGAGTTGCCCGTTCAAGTAAGGGATTTTGGGTTTGCCCCAGTTGTCGGGCAAGTCTACGGTTACGATGTAGTCAGAAAGTGATATCGGTGCCGGCGTGTGTTTGCCGGGCCTCCTTAGTGAAAAAGTGCGCTTCGCTTCTAAAAGCAGATCAAGAGCGTCTTTTGCCGTAGCTTTTTTCTGCTCGCGAACTAATCCGGAGAAAAAATGGGTCATCCCTGGTGCTTCCAGGTCAAAGTCGACCATGAGTACCCGCAACCCGTCGCGGGCAAGGACATGTGCGGCATTTACGAGTGCCATGGTGCGACCCACGCCACCTTTGTAGGAGTAGAATGTGACGACCTTGGTCATTTCATACTCCTAGGCGGTCTGCCGCTCTAGCGCTTCACGGGTGAAACCCGCGCGGTGGAAAGCCGCGCAGTGGCTTCCACGCCGGACAAAAGCCTTCCTCGCCTGTTGGTCGTTGAGCGCTTGATCGATCGCGTTCTGAAGGTCAGTGGGCAGTTGGGTTGCACCCGCTCTCAGCATAGATATGGTTTGGTCCTCACCTTCCGATTTCAGGGCGGTGAAAATTATCTGGTTTACCTCTCGTTGCCGATCTGAGATTGGTACGGCATCCCACCAAGTCGCCAAGTGCGCAACTTGGTCCTCGAAGCTGTGACTGACACCCAGCAAACCGAGAGTCGCGAACCGTGGTTGGCTCAGAAGCGATTGCCACGCTTTCCGAGACGCGGCGCTCGGAAGACCAGGCGACTGCACGACCGCGCCGAAAATAATCTCCGAAACCCTCTCGTAGCCGCCCCAGTGTGCTTCGCGTGCTGTGGGGTCTTGGGCGAGCAGCCTGATTTCATCTGTAAACCATGGGCCGGTTTCAGGAAGCCTTATCTGTTGGCAAATGTGGAGCAGGCTGTCCATGTAATCCGGCCACTTTGGGGCCTCACGATTTGCTTTGTCCAAGAGATTTAAAATGGCCTTCGATAGGACCTGAAACGAAGGATGCGCCGCGCCAATGTCCCGAAGAATACCGATGACGAGCGCCTCGGGGTCTTCACCAAGTCGGACATCAATGGGAACCCAACGGTCGATGCCTCTCAGGCGCGATTCGAGCCAAGTACGGGTTTGATTGACGCCCCACTCCTCAATAAAGTTAGGATCGAGCTTGCCATTGGCGTCGAATTTCAGCGGCAGTTCCTTGGCCATTAGCTGAGCCTCCCGAGGAAGCGCGGAGGAGCGTCGAGCACTCCCAGTGGCTCGTTGCTGTGCATGATCTCCGGCTGGGCTGGCTGTCCGTTCTGCGATCGCGTCCAGCCCCAGCACGTTTCTGGCTTCGCCACGTCGGGTTTACACTCTGGTGCCGGTTTGAAAAGGTGGAACCATTCAGCGTCGGCGATAGTGGGAAAGCGGTGGTCCCTAACAGCGTCCCGGGGATAGGATAATTCGTATAAGATTTCATCGCTGGATGCAGTCAAGGTGATTAAAACGGGGTGGGCCAAAGCATCCGCCATACCGCGCGCATTATCCCGCGGCGTTCCCGGCACGTGCTCAAAGGTAGCCCAAGTGAATGAGTCCGACGGCCTTGCCAGCCTCCCGCGGTCCGTCAGACGGTTTGAGTCCCAAGCAACTGCCATCCGGGCGAAAGCGTCCTCGGCGGACATCGCGCCGGTCTCGAACTGTTTTCGGGCTACCTTGCCAAGTATACGCTCAACCATCTGTGCCACCGCCGCGCGGCTTGTCGTATATCGTAGGAGCCCCGGGGGCAGATGATCTACCGGGATGGGCTTGCCACGCGCGGCGTAGGTCTTGCAAACCAGGCTGAAGCAATCGCAACGCTCTCGGTCGCGCTTGGCCGCCGCGTGCCGAGCGCACCAGTCTTTCAGAAAACCTGCCAATAACTGTGGGTCCGGCGGGTCACCGCCCTCGCACAAATGCGATTCGTCACGAATGTTATCGGCGATTTGCCGCCCATCGCATGACGTTCCTGATGGTTTGCGCGTCTGTCGTCGAAGCCATCGCTCACAGGCCGCAAGTGATTTTTTATCGGCATCGCTAATCGTGTCCGTCGCGGACGCGTACAGCTTCGTAGGCATTCTGCTCCTTTCCAAACCTCTTATTAATGCCAATGGGTCGAATGGCTGGATGCGAATGCGCATAGGCCCGGATACTTCCGCGCCCCGGCCAATTTCGGAGAAGGTGAGCCAAAAATCCCTCCGCGCGATGCAGCCCAGCAAAGGCGAGTGTCGCGACCATTGTCTGCAATTGCGGATGACGTGCAAGTATTGCTGACCGCTCGTGAATTTGAGCGGGAAAAAGGCACCGAAGCCGGAAGGGCGAAAAGCCAGAAGGGAGAAGCCGGAAGGGGGCCGCTGCGCGAGAGAGTAGAGCAGGAGAAAGGCGTGAGGAGAGCGTCAGTCGGGTGGAAGCGGCGGGGAAATGTGAATCGTGCGGACCGGTCGGGGACGAGCCGGCTCATTCTCGAAGGCGAGCTTGTTCGGCCGGCGCACGCGCCGGATAATAATCAGCAAACAGGCGGCGGGCCAGACGGTGGTGGTGCCGCGATGGATGGCGCGGTTGACTTGCTTTGGGCATCAATGGCTCGCGTTACCTTCTATTCGCCCGCCAGCGGGCAACATTCAGTAATGGCCCCGTTTCCCGACTCCGCGTTCTGGCGCCTTTGCGGCTTTTCGCCCGCCATCGGCAGTCTCGTCATAGCATTGCTAGGCATCGGCGTGTTGTTGGCGCCCTTGGGTGTATCGGGTGTCGTTCTTGCCGACACACCCGCGACCGCCCCGGCAACGACCAGCCGCTCGGCAACAACGGAACCTGCACATGCGACAACAGTCTCGCTGGCCACACCGGGCAAAATCACCGGCATTGAGAATTTCGCACAAATCTCGCCCATTCTTTATCGCGGCGAGCAGCCCACCGCGGAGGGCTTTGCCGAACTGAAGAAGATGGGAATTAAAACGGTGGTGAACCTCCGATCATTTCACGGCGACGGGGAACTGCTCAAGGGCACCGGGCTGCGGTACATCCATATCCATGCCAAGGCGTGGCACCCCGAGGATGAGGACGTGGTTCAATTCCTGAAAGTCGTCGAAGACCCAGCCAACCAGCCCGTATTTGTCCACTGCCAGCAGGGGTCTGATCGCACGGGATACATGGTGGCCGTGTACCGAATGCTTGAGCAGCAATGGAGTGTAGGGGACGCCACCGCCGAGATGCGAAACTTTGCATTTCATCCGATCTGGATTGATATCACCGCATACCTGGATCATTTGGACGTCAAATCGCTCAAAGAGAAGGTAGACAAGGCGCCGTCGCCCAGCGTGAGCACGGTGGAATAACGGCCGGGGGCTGCGACGCGCCAGGGTCGCGGAAGCCGGAAGGGGGGCGCTGCGCGAGAAAGTGGAGCAGTAGACAGTCGATCAGTCGACAGCAGCAGAGCGCCCGTTGATCATTACCGGCTCAGTCTCGAGCTTGGGGGCGATGGCGACACGGGAGGGCCGCGATGAAACCGGGACGCCGTAGGGATACCGTGCCGCATCCGCGGCTTGCGGCACGTCATGAAAGGGATAGGGTGCGGTTCCCCCGTTTTCCCCCTTCTTGATCCTGAGCGGCCGCTTGGCTGCGGACGCCAATTGAGGGTATCTTTGCGCGGCGGGCTGCTCTACCGGTATGCGGATCGAGATGAACCATCGTGTTGAGCCGCGGCGGGTCACGTGCGTTGTCGTTTGTGTCGGCCGGGCGATGACGCTTGCTCATACACTCAAACGCAACGCGCCGCTGGTTGATCAGAACATCATCGTGACCACCTCCCAGGACAAAGATACCCAGGAGTTGGTCAAAGCCTGCCATGGCGACCTGGTCATCTCCGATCGCTGTTACGACGATCAACACGCTTTCAACAAGGGGCGAATGATTAACGACGGGCTGCGGCATATCGAGCGGCCGGACTGGATCGTCCTCACGGATGCTGATGTGTTCCTCAACGCCAACTTGCCAAGGTTTATGGCGGCCGGCGGCCTGAACATTGACTGTCTCTATGGAACCGACCGATTCGACGCGCAGCCCGAACAACTGGAGTCCTTCTTAGCCGGCCAACTGAACTTGGCCGGGCAGCAGCCTTCGGGGATCAATGCCGACCCGCACGGATTCTTTCAACTGTTCAATCGTGGCGCCGCGACGATCCGCGACCGTTGGCCGTCGATCATGTGTGAAGAATTCTGCTCGGCCGGCGGGATTGATAGCTGGTTCCTGCACCAATGGCCCGAAGCCAAGCTGGTGCGGGTGCCCGAGGTGTCGGTCGTTCATCTCACGCACGGCAGTCGGCTCGGACAAGACTGGAACGGACCGAAACGCGGCGTTTGGCGCCAGTGCGGCGTTCTAACGGCGCAGGGTCTTGCAACGATGGAAGCGATGCCAAACACTCGGCCCTTACGGCTACGGTTAACGGATCTTTTGCGGGGGCAAACACGCGAAATTGAAATTGACGCCACCGGTCAATTACCGCCTGAAGTGGTCGGCCCCAATGGCCAAGGCGGGTTGAGATTCCTCGGCCAGGACATTGGTGCGTATGCTATCCACGTCGCGTATTTTGCGGAGAAGGCACCGGGCGAAACGCAATTGCCAGCGGGGAAACCGGGGACCTAGGGGGGCGCTGCGCGAGAAAGTTGAGCAGGAGAAAGTAGATCAGTAGACAGTAGCAGATCGCCAATTGATCATTGCCGGCTCAGGCTCGAGCTTGGGCGTGATGCCGACACGCGGCCGCGACCATCCGAAGCTGTTCCAACTTTTGCGGACTTCCATGTCCTTTTATCGGCCAACTATGCCGTGCCCAGCAGGAGCGCGCGATAGCGGCGCGCGAAATCAGTCCGGCCGTCAACATTGTAAATCGATCCGTCCCACGGCATCCCGTCGTTAAACCTCAAAGAAATTTACTTGGGAGAGCCGCGAATGTAGACTAATCGGGTAGGGGTGGGTGTAGCGACTTCACATCTTATGAAAGGGGCGGCCAATGCCCGTTACGCTAAAGGTCTATGACAATGGAGATCACACGTGTCTCGTGTGGCTGCCGGACAACGCTGGTCCCATCGCGGGGTGTCGCGGATTCGCCATACGTCGCATCAAGAACGGGAAGGAAGACTTTCTCCCCAACCGTGTTGGATTTAATGAGGGAGAACAGGGGCCCAAACCTAGCAACATTTGGCCGGTACAGCGGTTCCTCTGGTGGGACTACGACGTTGAGCCTTCAGATGTCGTTCAGTATTCGGTCATACCCATGCTGGGAACGGCCGCGCAGCTCAAGCAGGACAATCCGTCCGCCAGCGCACTGACGCCGGCCATGACGATCACCGGCCAATGCACCGCGAGCCTGAGCGCGTACTTCAACAAGGGGATCATTGCCAGCCAATGGGTCGCCAAGGCGCTGGCGCAGGAAGGCAAGGGGCTGTCATCGAGGAAGGCGCTCATGGGGGCCATTGCGAAAGTGAATGATCCGCTTCGTGACGCGCTGGGTGGTCTGTTAAAAGCGCAAGTCATTCAGCTTCTCAAGCAAGCAAAAGTGGATGGCGGATCGATTTACGCCGCCCTGTATGAACTGAACGACCCGGAGGTGCTGCAATGCCTCGCCGATCTAGGCTCTTCGGCCAATTTGGTCCTCGGCAACGGCGCGTTCAAACCGCCACAGAATGACGAGAACGCGCAGGTTCGCGCCTGGCTGAAATCCAAGACCAAGGTCAACGTTTTCGATCGCATCGTTTCCGCGGGACATTTTGCGCACAATAAATTCATTGTTTTCTGCGATCCATCCGGCAACCCTCTGCGTGTGTTGACGGGCAGCACCAACACGACCATGACCGGCCTATGCACGCAGGCCAACAACGGCTTGGTCATCAACGACGCCAATGTGGCCGCGGCTTTTTTGCAGCAATGGCAGCGAATCCATGAGGCGGGCAACGGATTTCCCCCGTCATTGATCGATGCCGATTCGCAACCGAAGGCATTTCAAGTGGACGGCGGCCAAGTCAATGTGTGGTTTGTGCCGACCAGCGCCGCACAAGATTTACAGCAAGCCAGGACTCTGATTAATCAGGCAAAGCACGGGATTCTGTTCCTATTCTTTAATCCCGGGATCTTTGAACCGGATCCCGGCAAGTGGACGCTTTTGCAGAGCATTCTCAATCGCCATAATCCGACGGCCAATCCTTACTTCAATTCAGACCTTTACATTCACGGCGTCGTCAATCAGGAAATTGCAGGATTGACTGAGCCGATCTCGGCATCGCAGGGCGGAGCGACGGCCAAACGCAAAAGCGGTGCAAAATCATCCACCACCGCATCTCCGGCTTCAGGCGCAACGTCGAGTGAAATGGATCCCGCCGCTCCAGTTCACCCGGTTGCCCTGTTCGCCAGCGGCAAAGTGCCTCCGCAACGTCTGAGCAGTGACGCGCTTGTGCCGGCGCACATCGGGCAAAAGTACGGGACATGGGATCCGGAACTCAGCGGCGCCAGCAATGTCATGGTGCATAGCAAAGTGGTTGTCATCGACCCATTCGGAGAAAACCCGGTCGTGATGACGGGTTCCCACAATTGCGGATTGAAGGCGAGTTCCGCGAACGATGACAACCTGGTCATACTTCAGGGCAACGGTGCACTGGCGGCAGCCTATGCCCTCAATATCATCGCCATTTACGACCAATATCGATGGCGCAGCTATGTGACCGCCCACGCGAACGATGCCGCTCCGTGGAAGGGTCTCGAAGACGACGATACGTGGCAGGGCGGCCATCTTCAGAGCGAAGGGTTAGCAGAGATCGATTTCTTTCTCGGCTCAAGCGTTAGCCCTCCCACGACGAACGTGCATTCGGTGAGAACTCCGCTGCGTTCGCCCGCGCCGGTCAATAGACGGCCGGTGCAGACTACCAAAGCGACATCCGGCGCCAGGTCAAAAAAGGCGTCCCGCCATGCCGAATAAACGGAACGTCCGGGCGCACAGCGTGAGAAAGGCGAAGGCTCGCGCGTAGAAAGCCGCAAGGGGGAGAAGGCGCAAGTGGATTGATTACGCGGGCTGGGGGTGCAGGCGGTGAGAGTCGGCCGAGCCGTGGCGGGAGGCGGCGTAGGTCAGAATCGCAAAGAGAATCGCTAAAGCGGGAATCGCGTACAGACAGTAATCGCGGCGAGGATCGACCTGGGTGCCGGTGATGTCGGCGTCGGCCAGGGGCTGGATGTCGAAGGAACGGTTGGCCTGGGCCTGCTTCTGGTCGCGGTCGCGGATGGACAGGTCGAGCTGAGACGTGCGGTTTTGTAACTCATCGGTCAGCTCGGCGATGCGGGCGCGGGCGGAGGCGGCGTCTTCGCGGTGGCCGGCTTGCTGGTCGTATTCGACGCGAACGCGATCGTACGCCTGCTTGGCATCCTCGAGGATCAGCTTGTCCGCGTCGAGTTGTTTCTGCGCCTCGGCCAGTTGGGCGCCGCGCTGATCGCCCAGGGCCGGACGCATTTGTTGCGTCAGGTCGCGCTGGCGACGGTCAAAGCGCCCTTTCAGATCGTCCATTTGCTTTTGCAATTCCGTCACGCGGGCTGAGGGGGAGGCCTGGCCTTCGCCGACGGCATCGGCGTATTGGCGGCGGGCGTCGTTCAGCGTTTTCAAACGTTGGCGCAGGTCCTGGGCCAAGTGCTGCTGGGCGTCCGGCAGGGCGGCCTCCAGGTTCGCCAGTTGCTGGTCCAGCGGGTCCAGCACTTCGTCGATCTGCTGCTTTTCCTTCTGCAGCTTGCGGCGCAGGGATTCGATCACCTTGTTCAATCCATCGGCGACTTTCACCTCGCGGCTGTCCAAGCCAAGCTGGCTCTGGCGGGACTTGATCTGCTCGGTCCACTGGTCGATCTCTTTCTGCAATGCGTCCAGGAGCTTGGGATCGCGCACGCCTTCGCCGACGGCGGCGTTGTAGCGGTGCTGGGCGCCGTCGAGGTTCAACTGAAGCTGCAAGAGCTGCGGGTCGGCCGCCCATTTCTGCTGCTGGCGGGCCTGGATCATCTCTTCCACGTCGCGGCGGGTGTCTTCGAGCTGTTTCTCGAGGTCTTCGCCATCGACGATCAGAGTCAATATGAGCTGGTGGGCCTTGCTCTGGGCATCCTTGGCTGAATCGACGAACTGCTTGAGTTGCGAGCTGTTGTCGAGCAGGCCGCCGGCGGCGGCAAGCTGGTCGTTGAATTGCTTGGCGGCCGCCTCGAGCTGGGCGCGGGCCTGGGCGATGCCGGCGGATTGCTGGCTCTTGGCCGCGGCCAGCTGCTCGTCCAGCTCCGCCATTTCGCGGCGCATCTGATCGAGCTGCGGATCGACGATGGACGGCTGCGTAGCGGCGGCGTCGTCGCCCTCGGCGGGCGGACCGGACTGCAGGCGTTGCAGCGCCACGCGGTCGCGCTCGACGACGTCCTCGGCGTCGAAGCGAGTTTTCTGCAGCTGCTGCTTGCGGGCCGTCAGTTCGGCGAAAGCGGCGGCCGGCGGCTCCTGAGCAATCAGGCGCTGCAGCGAGGCGATCTGGGTTTTGAGCTGCTCGATTTTGGCTTGGGCGTCATCCACTTCGGCACGGGCCCGCTGGGCGACGTCGCGGCTGCGGCGGTTGTCATCCAGCACGGGTGCGTTGGCGTCGATCAGCGCCTGCAACAGGGCCGACATCCGCTCGCGGTCGCCGCTCTGGTCCGACCCTAGCGCGGCAACTTGCATGACCGTCTGCGCCACGCCGCCGATGCGCGTGGAAGAGAGCTTCATGGTCGAGGTGACGCGCAGATAGGGCACGGCGTTGGCCGACAAAAATCCCGGCGAAAGCTGCGGATGAATCTGCTGCAGAATCTGGCGTGCGTGGTTGTGGGTCTGCTCACCGTCCAAGAGGCGGCGCTGCAGCGCCTCGAAGGCCGAGCCATCCTCGGTCCGCGGCACCCAGTCCAGATTCACGTACGTCAACGATCCCACCACGCGGCTCTTGGGCGACACCAGCAACCAGATCGCGGCCATCACGATGCCCATGCTCAGCAGCATCGCCAGCATCAACAGAGGCACCACGCGTTTGCCACCCCAGCGACGGCCGGCGCTCGCTGGGGGAGGCTGCGGCGCTGGCGGCGGCGGTGGCGCGGCCTCTTCTTCCAAGGCCGCCGGCTGGGCAACCTCCGCAGGCGTTTGCGGCGCCTCGCTGGCCACGGGAATGGCGGTCCAGGTCTCATCCGGATCTTCCACCGCTGGCGGCGGGGGGGTCGGCACAACGACTGGGGGCCGCCGACGAGGAGGCGGCGTTTTCTTCGGCTTAGCAGCGGCGGCGGGCGGTTCAGGGGGCGCAGCGGGCAGTTCAGGCGGTGCTGCGCCGGCCGGTGCAGGGGACTGGGCGGCGGGCGGTAATTCGCCCTGTTCTTCCGTGGCAACCTCCGGTTGCGTGGGTGCGCTATCTGTGGGGGGCGTCTGTGTCGCCGGCGTTTCGAGCGGCGGCGCGGCCGGGGCGGGCGCGTCCGCGGCGGGGTAATCCTCGGGCTGCGGGATACCCATCGGCGGCAAGTCGTCTTGCTCGTCCGTGCGGTTCCAGAACTCATCATTGGCAAAATCGGGATCCGGTTCGTCCCCCAGGCGGGCGGCTGCTTGCGGAGTTTCCGGCAGGACGTAATCGTCGGCGTGGCTGAGGCGCGCGCCCCCGAACGCGGCGTCGTTCAACGGAGCGGTTTCAAGATCGGAAAACGCGTCCCGCACCGGCAGGGCCAGGCCGTCAAAGGCCATGAGGTTGGGCGGCTGCGTGTCCTTTGCGGCTTGGGGTGATGGGCTGTTGGGATCTTCAGGGGCTTCATCATCGTCATCGGGCGGTGCGCCCAAGCGCTTGGTGCCGAACGGGGTTGGGGTTGCCCTGACCGACCGCGCTTTGGGCGGCGGGGTGGGCAGGGCATCGGAGCCGCGACGCGGGGAGGGGCGTGATTTGGCTTCGGGCGGGCGTGCCGTGGGTCCGGCAGGCCGCGGCGCGTCGAATGAGACCTCCACCTGTCCATAGTTCCGCGGCGGCGGCTGCGGTTTGGTCAACTGCACCGGCGCCCCGCCGAAGAAGGCCTCGGATTTCATCTGGTCGGCAACAGCGCCAAACCCTTCCATCGTGGGCAGCAGTGGACTAGCGATGAAATTGATCCGGCCCACGGGCGGAGGGGGAGTTGCGGCGGGTGCATCAGGTGCCGGCGGCGCCGGTTCCCCGGCGGTGAAGTTGGGCGCGGACGGCTGCGGCGGCCGCGCCATGTCTGTGTGGATGAAGACGCCGACGGCGGCTAAGTCGGCGTTGAAAAATCCATCGTCAAGACTGAAACCGCGTGGCGCTGACGGCGGTGCAGCCGGCACCGGAGGCTCAGCCAGTTGTGCCGCATCCGCGAGCGGTGCTGGCGCGGGCGGGGGTTGGACATCGGCTGCGGCCTGGTCCGGCGTCGCCTCCACTTCGGCAAGCGGGGCCATGTCAACGGCGGCGGTGGCTGAAGTCTCGGGCGTCGCTGGGGCCAGCGGCTCGGCGGGCAGCTCATCGGCCAACGGCAGAGGCGGCAACTCATCGGCCGACGGCCCAGGCTCGGGCGAAATCGGCGTCTGACTGATGGTGAGCTCGGCCGGCTCGACGGACTGCTGATCGCTCGTGGCCGCTGCCGTAGGCTCAACTTCCACCAGCGGCTCGGCGGGCAACTCATCGGCCGACGGCCCAGGCTCGGGCGACATCGGCGTCTGACTGATGGTGAGCTCGGCCGGCTCGACGGGCTGCTGATCGCTCGTGGCTGCTGCCGCAGGCTCATCTTCCACCAGCGGGCCGCTGGCTTCACCGCTGAACTGCTCGACGATTCGTCCAAACTGCGTGTCGGTGGGAACTTGCTCCTCCGCGGCAGGGGTTTCTTGCGGCGGCGACGGCTCCAGGGGCGCGGGCGATTCCAGAGACGGCGTTGGCTGGACCGGCTGCGCTGCGGATGGGGCAGCCTCCGGTGGTGCGGGCAACGCCAAATCCAAATCGATCGTCGCCTGCGGGGACGGCTCAGGCGGCTGAAGCACTTCCGCGTCGACGACGCTGCCGTGCCCCGCCTCCTCGGGCATCAAGACACCATGATCCGCCGTCAAGTGCACCTCGACGCCGCCGGCCTCCGGGGCCTGGTGAGCCGCTTCCAACGGGACTTCCACTTCGGGCGGCTGCGCATCGAGCTGAAAATCTGGGGGCGCCGCTTGGGCCTCGGGCATCGCCGCCGCCGGTTCCGGTGTCGCCGCGGGCTGCAGCGCTTCGCTTTGATCAGCCAACGGTTCGACATCCTGCTCGCCCGGCGGCTGCGCGGACGCAACAGGCTGCTCCATTTCCACCGGCAGCGCTTCGGGCTCTGGCGCCTGATCGACCGCCGGAGCCTCTGCAAGCGGCAGCGGCGCCAAGGGAGTTTCCTCTTCCTGGGGCGGCGGCAGCGCGGGCGCAACAGGCGGCTCCATTTCGAGCGGCGGCGCTTCGGCGACGGGCGCCTCATCGATCGCCGGAGCCTCCGCAAGGGGCAGGGGCGCCAGGGGGATTTCCTCTTCCTGGGGCTGCGTCGGCGCGGGCGCAACGGGCGGCTCCATTTGGAGCGGTGGCGCTTCGGCGACGGGCGCCTCATCCACCGCCGGAGCCTCTGCAAGGGGCAGCGGCGCCAAGGGCAATTCCACTTCGTGGGGCTGCGGCTGCGGCGGCGGCAAAGGCTTTTCCGTTGGCAGCGGTTGCAGAGGAATGACCAATTCCTGGGTCTGGGCCGGCGGCGCGGGAGCGATTGGCTCAGCCGGCGCTGGCGGCGCGGGCGCCAGTTCCAGGGGCGCTTGCGCATCGGACGCGCTGGTCGGCAGGACCAATTCCAATCGCACCTCGCCGATGCCGATTTGATCGCCGAGGTGGATTTCGTGTTGATGGATTCGGCTGCCGTTGAGGTACGTGCCGGTGCGGGAGTTCAAATCGCGCAGATAGCGTTTGCCGTCGGCGTGGAAGATGACGGCGTGGCGTGCCGAGACGACCTCGGCGGCGATGGGGATGTCGCAATCGGCCTCGCGTCCGATGAGTGCGGTGCGCGAGTCGAGGGGGAAGGGGTCGGTGCGGCCGACGAGGGTGAGGGCGGCCACCGGCGGGGGCTGGGCGGCTTGGAACGTCTGGCCGGCGGCGAACCTGAAGGCGAACTTTCCGATGCGGACGTCATCGCCGTCTTTCAGCGGCGACTCGCGGATTTTGCGGTCGTTGACGAACACGCCGGTGCGGCTGGCCAGGTCGCGGACCCAGCCGCCGGCGCCATCGCACAGGATCAGGGCGTGTTGCCTGCTGACCGTGGAGGAGACCAGGCGCAGATGGCAGCGGTCTTCGGAGCCGGCGAGTGTGACCAGCCGGGTCAGCGGCAGCGACGGTTTTTGGGCGTGGGAACCCAGCGGAACCAGTGCCGCAGCATTTATCACCGACGAGGAGGGCTCGGCCATCGGCATAAATCCTGTACAACCTTGTACCCGATGCGGCGCGGAAGAACGAGTGGGCCGCCAAGCTCAGGCGAACCCGGACATTGCGCTGTTGAAGGCATGCGCGTATGGCCGCCGACCAACGGCGCCGGCAGGTGCCCTGATGGGTGCCCAAACCGCTGCCTACGCCGAATTGGCAATCCTACCACAGCATCGACGTGCGGTGCGGTAAAAAACGCCATTTTCGGTGCCTCCGGGTTACCGGACATGATCCCTATCTAATGGTATGTCTGAGCCGCGTTTCGGGTTCGCCAGAGTCTTGGCAAGGCGGAGAAGGGCAGGATTACCGGACGTTCTACGGTGAGGCTAGTACTGCGGATTGTCCGTGGTCCAAGTGCCGTCGGGGGCGCGATGCACCACGCAGGCGAAGGGCAGGGTGGTATACCCTCGGCCCGGAAAAAGTCCGTTGCACACAGCTCGAACCAGGAAACTGCCGTCGCTCTGCGGCGTGACCGATACGTTGGGATTGCCAAAGGGATAGAAGCGGGCGTACATCACGGTCTGGGACATGCGTCTGACGGCCTGTTCGTAGGCCTGTTCCTCCAGCATGGCCATCTGCTGGGGATCGGGCGCAGGCGGCGCGTGCTGCTGGGCGGGATTAACGGCAAGGGGATTCTGTCCGGCCGCGGCCGGGTTGTTGGTCGGGTTGTTGGCGGCTGGGTTGTTGTGATCGCCGGTCTTCGATGGACTCTCCGACAGCCCGCGGATCATGAGGATCACGAGCAGCAGCCCCGCCACCGCGCCGCCTGCGATCCATATCTTGGGATTCTTGCGGATGGTCTGGCCCAGGGGGCCGAGTTTTTGCAGCCATTGGGATGGGGGATTGGCGCGGAAGAAGGCGGCCAGGGCGGCGCTGCCGCGATTGGCCAGGCGGCCGGCGGTGGCCGCGGCCTGTTGCAGCAGGGGTTTGACCGCGGCGCCGAATCCCGCCGCGGGTGTTCCCCCGGCGGGAGGTTGCTGTGGGTATCCGGAATACGGCGGCGGCGTTGGAGGGACACGCGGCGCGACCGGCGCGGTGGGCGGTGCGGCGGTCCAGGGCGGCGCGGAAACCGGCGGAAGCGGCATCCCCGGCACCGCGGCGGGGATGGGCGGCGGCGACGGCATGCCGCTGAGCACGCGCAGCAATTCGTCCAGCGCCGGGCGCGATCGCGCATCCACGGAGAGGCATTGGCCGATGGCGCGGCTCCAGGCCGGCGGCGTATCGGGCCGAGCCAATTCCGGTGAAACGAACGCCCCCATCGGCCGCCGCCCGGTCAACAGCTCATACCAGATCACGCCCAGGGAATAGATGTCGCTGGCGGGCGTGACGGTGCGGCCTTCGGCCTGCTCGGGCGCCATGTAGCTTTCCGTGCCGGTGACCATTCCCGTCTGCGTCAGCCGGGTGGCCATCGCCGTGTTGCCGCTGGAGGCGCGGGCGATGCCGAAGTCCACCATCTTCACCGAATCATCCTGCGCCACCAGGATGTTGCTGGGTTTCAGATCGCGATGAATGATCTGGCGGGCGTGCAGGTACTGCAGGCCGCTGACCACTTGCGACATGGCCGAGCGGATTTGCTCGATGGGCAGCAGCGCCTGCTCGCCGCGGGATTTGGCGATCCAACTGGCTAGCGGCACGCCGTCGATCCAGTCCATCGCCAGCCACAGGAGTTTTTCGTCGCGCCCGTGGGCTTGCAGGCGCACCACGTTGGGATGCTTCAGCGAAGTGAGCGTGCTGATCTCCGCCTCGAAGCGGGCTTTCCAAACCGGATCGTGGTCGGGATCGCCCTTGAGGAGTTTCACGGCGGCGGGCATGTCGTTGTCTTGGTGAAGGCCGCGCAGAACGATGCCCATTCCGCCCTGCGCCACAAAGGCGCGGACGTGATACGGCCCGATCATCCGGGGCAACCAGCCCTGAAAGACGGAATCTTCGGGCTGGTCCTTGGCGGCTTTTTCGCGGAAGTAAAACAGCTCGGTCTTGCAGGAGGGGCATTTGCGGGCGTCGTGCGACAGCTCGGCGACCACCTCGTGGCAACGGGGGCAGCGCACCTGCCAGGGATTGTCCGTGACCACCACGGCCGGCTTGGTCTGGCGCTTCAGGCAGCGGATCGTCGCCGGGCCGATCTTGAACGTCGTTCCGGGCTTCAGAACCAGCTCGTGAGCTTTCTTTCCATCCGGGAGGGTGATCTGCGCCGTGGAGCTGGCGCATTCGAGGAGCATGGCGCCATCCGGCTGGCGCTGCACCTGGGCGTGGATGCGTTCGACGTCGGGGTGATTGATGCAAAGCGTGTTGGATGGATTGCGACCCAGCGACAAGCCATGCTGCAGGAAGACTTCCTGGTCGGCCACGCCGCTCTGGCGCACCTCCAACGTCAGGTCGCTGAGCGTGGAAGACTTGCCGGATTCATCGGTGACATCAGTCATGGAAGCCACAGCCCCGCCATCCGTACGAGCAGCGGGCATCTTACCGAATTCATCAAAAAAACCACGTGGGAATTGCCAAGGCGGGCTTCTGGCCCCCAGACCGCGGGCGGTTTTTCCCTGTTTGCGACAAGGGCTTCGCGAAATGCGCTAGCCAAGGCGCGGCGGCGCCGACCGCAAAGATCATTTTTAGGTGGTTTTGCCGGTGATATTTTGGCGTTCTGCCGATTGTGCAAAAGTAATGTCAAAAATGGTAAGGCAAAATCATTGCCATTTTAACCAGTCCGGTGCATAAGCACTCATAGCGGCGAGCATCACCTTTTGGTGCTGGGCGCTGCCTCCGACCAACGGTGGTAATAGCGCGGAGGCGAAAATGGAATTGCGGAGGAGAAAAGGGCAAAAAACGTTGGCGATGGCGGTGGCTGTGGGTGCGGCAGCTTGTTTGGGTAGAACCGCCCTGGCTTTGGATTATTACGTCGATACAACTTACGGCGGCGCAAACGGGGCGGCTTACACGGTCAACGGCAAGACCTATGCCGGCGCGTACAACAGCGTCTCGGCGGCTCTAGGCGCCGGCGGCGTGGGGAATGGGTCATCGGCCCTCAATCCGAACCGGGTCTACTTTGCGGCCGGGACCTACAACGTCGGCACCAGTTCACTGGCCGTCAGCACCAGGAACTTGGCCCTGATCGGCCTGACGAACAATCCCAATGACGTGGTCATCACCTCCACGCTCGATGCGGCGTATAACGGCGGCAGCACCACGCTGGGAACCACCAACTGCTCAACCATCCAGCTCAAAGGGAACAACGTCAGCGCGGCGAACATCACCTTCGCCAACAGCACCGATACGCCCTACATTGTGAACAACGCGCACGCCGCGGTCACCCCCAGCGGAACGTATACCGGCAACGCGCAGACGTCCACCGCACCGGCCGTCGCGCTTCTGCTTCAAGGCGACGAGCAGGTCCTCAACAACGTGAAAGTGCTCGGGTACCAGGACTCGTTGTACATGAAGGGCGGCCGAGTCTTAATCACCAATTCGTACATCAGCGGCGACAACGATTTCATCTTCGCCAACAGCACGGTGGTGATCTCCAACTCGATCATCAACATGGACGGCGATCACATCGGCGGCGCCGTCACGGCCGCCAGCACCGACAAGCGCACGAGCAACGGCTTCGTGTTCCTCAACGACACGATCCAGACCAGTTCCGCCAAGGGCAGCATCATCGATCCCCTCAACGCAGCCAACGCCAACGGCGCGGCGGTCAACTCGATGTATCTGGGCCGGCCCTGGGGTTGGCAGCAGGCGGGCGGCGACGCCAGCACCGTATTAGTCAACAACAAGATCACCTCGGCCATCAAGACCGTGGGATGGCTTGCTTGGAACAGCAACGAAACCAACGTGAGCAACGGCAAGAACGGCGGCAACCCGGCCGAGGACTCGCGCTACGCCGAATACAACAGCATGGACCTTAGCGGGGCAACGCTGGACGTGTCCGGCCGCGTCATATGGTCGCATCAGCTTAATGCGACGCAGGCGGCTGCCTATACCACGCTGAACGTGTTCTCCAGCGAGTACAATGCCTCAACCAACCCCGGCGGCTATGCCTGGTACGACGGGGGTTACCCAAGTGGAGACAACGCGGCCGGCAGTGGTCTTGCGGACATCAACCCCAGCTATAGTTGGCCTGCCTTCTGGGGCCCGCGAAATATCCAGAACGACGGTGCCGGCAATTCCACTATCACCGGCAACCCCGCCGCTTATAGCGATCCCACCTGGACGCTTGGCGGCAACTGGGACCCCACGGCCCAGTTGGCGACAATACCCGAGCCGGCGAGCTTGGGGCTGCTGGGCGGGGCCATGGCAATAATTCTTTGCCGCCGACGTGACAAATCGCCAAAAGTGAGGTAAACTAGTTTCCTCTGATTTACCACCCTAGGTCGACCGCCGGCGCTGTGATTGGTTTGCAGCGCCGGCGGCACTTTTTATGACTCGGGGGGGTGTGCCTTGGGCGGCGTGATCAGCACCTGCCCGACGCGCCGCTGCTGCACGGTCAGCACCTTGGCTTGATACCCGCCCATCTCCACGGTGTCTCCCGGCCGCGGCCAGCGGTTCAGTTGCTGCACGATATATCCGCCCACCGTGTCCACGCCCTGTGCCTCCCAAGGCCCCATCGGCAGCCGGTCGCGCAGCTCGTGCAGGGGGAATAGCCCGCTGACCCGCACCGAATCCCCATCGCGCACCAGGTCCGTCGGCGACACGGGATCGAACTCGTCCTCGATCTGTCCCACGATCTCTTCCAGCACGTCCTCCATGGTGACGATCCCCTGGGTTAGACCGTATTCATCCACCACGATGGCCAGATGCATGTGCGTGGTCTGGAACTGCCGCAACAACCGCGGGACCGGCATCAGCTCCGGGACGAACAGCACCTCCCGCTTGATTTTGCGCAGATCGAGCTCACCCGAACCGATGACGTGCACGGCCGAGCCGGGCAGGCCCGTGGGGATGGCGATCGCCTGGCCCTCGGGCGTGGTCTGGTCCAGGAACTTCAGCTTCCCGGGCACCAATTGCAGGTGATTGAACAGGTCCTTCATGTGGACCTGGCCGATGACGTGGTCGATGTCGCCATCGCACAGGGGCAGCCGGGTGTAGGCGCTGCGCTGCACGGTTCGCAGCAAGTCCCCGATGGGCGCGGCCAAGAGCAGAAAATCCACCTCGGGCCGCGGCGTCATGATCTGGCGGACCTTCAGTTCGCCGAACTCGAACGCGGCGGCCAGCAGATGGGCCTTGCCCTTGGCGATGGTGCCGCGGGTCACCGCCTGCATCAGCAGGGCGCGCAGCTCGGGCTCGGTATGCGGCAGGCCGCCTTCGGCGCCGCCGGCCATCCTGACGCCGGCAACGCTGAGCACCGCGTGCGTCGCCGAATTCAGCAGCCAGATCGCCGGGTAAAACGCGTAAGTGAATATCACCAGCGGCACCCCCAGCACGGACAGAAGCTGATCGCAAAACTCGATGGCGATGTTCTTGGGCGCCTGCTCGCCGATGACGATGTGCAAGGCCACGGCGATGGCAAAGCTGATGGCGAAGGCCAGGGCGTGCTGGGCGGAGGGGGACAGATGCAGCGCCGCCGTCAGCGGCGCGATGATGGTGCCCACCACCGGCGCGGTCACCGCACCGAGTCCCAGCGCCGACAGCGTGATGCCGAACTGGCAACTGGACAGGAACAGGTCCAGGCGTCTCTTGATGAACAGGGCGGCGCGGTGGCGGATGCCCGGCAGGCGAGCCACGCTCAGGCGGGAGGCGCGGGCGGTCACCGCGGCGTATTCCGCGGAGACGAAAAACGCGTTGAGCGCCACCAGGCTCAGCGTCGCAAGGATTTTCCAGAAAATATCCACCGCAACAGTTTTACCCGAGGCCGCCGGCAGGGGATACGCCTGGCCGCCGCAGGGCCAGGATCAGCTCGATTTCGCCGCTGGGCCGCTTGAGTTGCTGGGCGATCTGGCCGGGGCTGTGGCCCTGGTCGGCCAGGGCGTACACCTGCGCGTGCTGGGGATCCGGCGGCGCTGATTCCATTTCCGCTTGCGCCTGCGGCAACGAGGACGGCTCCGTGGCCGATTTGAGCGCCGCCAGTTTTTGATCCGCTTCCTTGATGAGCATTTCCAGCTTGGCGGCGCGGGTATCGAGCTGCGCGGTGATCTGCCGGGCCATTTCCGCCATCTCCACCAGCACGTTTTGCATTTGCCGCTCGACGGAGCGCTGCTGGGCGAGGCTGGCAAAAGCCGGCGGCCGCGCCAGCGGGTCCTTCTTGCGCAACATCGGCCGAGCCACCGCGTACACGATGGTCAAGATGGCCATGATGATCAGGACCCAGCGCGTCGTGGGTTCGAGTTGTTCGGCAAGTAGGGCGGCGATCATGAATACCGCCATCGTGCCCTTGCGGCGCAGCGGAATCAAGCCCAGGGAGCCTGCTCCCTGGGATCAACTTTGGGCAAGGCAGGGGAAGGTTTTTACGGTTGCGGCAACGGCGGGGGGACATCGCCGAATAGGCCGGCGAGTTCCGCGACGCTTTGGGCCTCCGTCCAGGCGCTCATGCCCTTCTTCCAAACCAGCGTCTTGGGAGTCAGCTCGCCGGAGCGGATTTTGGCCGATAGATCGGCCAAGCTGAACGGTCCGGCGCGTTGACCGGCAAGGGACGCGAAGAAGGCGGCTTCGGCGGGTAGCGGCGGTGGGGCGGCTGCGCCCGCGGCGGAACCGGCGGAGGCCATGGCCTGGCTCATCTGGCTGGCCATCTGGTATCCCGCGGCCAGTCCGGCGCCGGCGCCGGCCAGGCCCCCCGGATTGGACGCCGCGTCACGGATGGCGCTGGCCGATTCGTACTGCGTGTACGCCGCCATGTTCCCGATCGCCCCCATGCTGGAGCGCTTGTCGATGGCGGCCTCCACTTCCGGCGGCAGCGAGATGTTCTCGACGATGAACTTGACCACCTGCAAACCGAAGGTCTCGAAATCCGGCTCGATGCATTGGGAGACGGACTGGCTGAGGCGATCGTAATTTCCCGCCAAGTCCAGGGCGGCCAGCTTGGTTTTGCCCAGGGCATCGGCAAAGCGCGAGAGCACCATGTCGCGCAACTGCTCTTCGATCTCATCGACGGTGAAGCGTGCTTCGGTGCCGGCAATCTGGCGCAGGAACGTTGCCGCGTCTTTCACCTTGATGGCAAACGTCCCGAACGCCCGCAGGCGCACCATGCCGAATTCGGCGTCGCGCATCATGATCGGGTTTTTCGTGCCCCATTTGCGGTCGGTGAGGGTGCGCGTGGAGACGAAATAGACCTCGGCCTTGAAGGGGCTCTCGAAGCCGTATTTCCAACCCTTGAGCGTGGCCAGGATGGGCAGGTTCTGCGTGTGCAGGGTGTACGTGCCGGGAGCGAAGACGTCCGCCAGCTTGCCCTCGCTGACGAAGGCCGCCGTCTGCGATTCGCGCACGATCAATTGCGCCCCGTTCTTGATCTCGTTTTCGTAGCGCGGGAACCGCCAGACCAACGTGTCCTGCGTGTCGTCCGTCCACTGGATGATGTCGATCAATTCGTGGCGCAGTTTGTCGAAAATCCCCATAATGCATCTCCTTTGCCGCGGCGAGTTGAGGATACCAAAGCTCCGCGGCCGGCACCAACACGAATTGCGTTATAAAACGCCCGCCTGTTCAGAACCGCGATTTGCGGCCCGTGAGGGTCTTTTCCAGGATTTTATCCAGGGTGTCGCAGACGCGCTGCACCTGCAGCTCGGTCATGCGCGTGAAAAACGGCAGGGCCAGCGTGCGGGCCGAGACGTATTCGCAAACCGGGAAATCCCCGGCCTTGGTCTTCAGCAGCTCCATCATGTACGGCTGCAGGTGGATGGGGGGAAAATAGTTGCTGCAGCCGATTCCCTCGGAGCGAAGCTGGCGCAGAATCTGATCGCGGTCTTGGGGCTCGAACAGGTCGTTGAGCCGTACGACGAAGACGAACCAACTCATCTGCGTTTCGTCCCGCAGCGTCGGCAGGATCAGGTAGCGGTTGGTCATCAGCCGCTCTATGTAATGGTGGGCGACGCGGCGGCGGTTCTCGAGGATCTCCTGCAAACGGCCGATCTGCGCCACGCCCAGGGCGGCGTTGATTTCGCTGAGGCGATAGTTGTAGCCCAGGCGCTGATGGGCCAGCCAGTTCATGCCGTCGCGGCCCTGGTTGCGCAGCGAGCGGCAGACCGCCGCCAAGGTGTCGTCATCGGTGACGATCATCCCGCCTTCGCCGGTGGTGATCTGCTTGTTGGGGTAAAAGGCGAAGACGGCGGCGCGGCCGAAACTGCCGATGGCCCGCGCGGCAAATCGCCCGCCGAATCCTTCGCAGGCATCCTCGATCAGGATCAGCTCGTGTTGCTGCGCCAGTTGTTCCACCTCGATCATGCCGCCGGGATGTCCAAAGGCCTCGACGGCCACGATGGCCTTGGTGCGGGGCGTGATGGCGGCGGCGGCCTTGGCCACGTCCAGGTTCAGCGTCTGCGGATCGATGTCGGCAAAGACCGGTTTGGCGCCGACGTACAGGATGCAGTTGGTCGATGCCACGAAGGAGAAGGGAGTGGTGATGACTTCGTCGCCGCTTTTGATGCCCGCGGCGACCATGGCCGCGTGCAGCCCCGCCGTGCCGGACGAAACCCCCACGCCGTGGCGCCGAGCGGCGATGGCGGCGCACAGGCGCTCGAATTCCACGATCTTGGGCCCGATGGACAGCATGGACGTGTGCAGCACATCGATCACCGCGTCGATCTCGGGTTGGGTAATATCCGGCTGGGACAGGGGGATCGGTGCTGGCATATGCGTCGAGGTCGGTATATTACTCGATCCTGCGCGACGGGTCCGATATGGACTGTAATCAATCAACAGCGGCCCGAGTATGACCCCAAGCCAAAAATCCGGCGGAAAACGCAAGCATTTCTGGCGGGCCTGCCGCTATTTGTGGCCTTACCGGATGATGGTGGGCATATCCATTTTTTGCGCATTTTTCGTCGGTTTGACGCTGGCTGGCGGCCTGGGCGGCCTGCTGCCCATCCTCCGCGTGCTGATCAACGGCGACACCGTGCAGGGTTGGGCCTATCGCCAAGTCGCCGAGCAACGCCTGGGCGTCAAATTCGCCGAGAAACCCGACCAGATTCAGATCGTCCGCGTGGACAAAAACGCCCCCGCGGCGGCGGCGGGCCTGAAAGTCGGCGATTGGATCGAGAATGCCGACCTGCCGCCGTCCGCGCCGCCAGGACCGTTTCCCGCCGGGGAGGAGGCCTACCGTGCCGCTGAGATTCTGCGGCGCATCGCCTGGGCCGGCGCCCAGCCGTTTGGCCTGGTGGCCAGCGGCCGTCCGGTGAAGGTCGCCCTGCCCACGCCGCATTGGTACAAGCCGGCGAAGCTCGGGCTGAGATTTGTCGAAGCTCTGCCGGTGCGTCCCGTTCCCGCGGTGGCGGCGGTCTTTGGCTTGCTGGCGGTCCTGGCCGTCGCCGGCCAATGCGTGCGCTTTTTCCAGGAGTATTTCTCCGACAAGGCCGGCATCCTGGCCGTCAACGACATCCGCCGCCAGCTTTACGATCGCCTGCTGCGCGCCCCCATGTCGTTTTTTGGACAGCAGGGGACCAGCGACGCCACCAGCCGATTGGTCTCCGATGCCGCCACGCTGCAAGAGGGATTCAAACAGGTTCTGGGCCAGAGCATTCAGGAGCCGATCAAGGCGGCGATGGCCATGGCCTGGGCCCTGCTCTTGAGCTGGCGCTTGACGCTGCTGGTGGTGCTGTTCTCGCCGATCATGATCGTCATCGTGCGCAAGTTCGGCAAAAAGATGCGCCGCGCCAGCCGGGCGGCGCTGCAATCCTCCTCGATCATGCTCGGTCAGATCGAAAGCACGCTGATGGGCATTCGCGTGGTCAAGGCGGCCGGCGCCGAGCGCTACGAGCGCCGCCGTTACATGACCATCATGGGCCAACTGATCCGCCAGCAGGTGCGCATGAGCCGCACCGATGCCCTGAGCGCCCCGGTCCTGGAGACGGCGATCATGCTGATGGCCGGCTGCGTGGTGCTCATGGCCACCCATCTGGTGGTGCAGCACACCGTCACGCCGGAGAAATTCCTGGCGGTCATGATCGCCCTGGCGGTGATCGCCGAGTCGCTGCGCCGCGCCAGCAAGGTCTCCAACGCGCTGCAACGGTCCAACGCCGCGGCCGGGCGAATCTTCGAGACCATCGACCTTCCCGTGGAGCGCCAGCGCCGCCCCGCCGCCCCGGTCCTGGTGCACCTGCCGCGCAAGCTTCCGCCCCTGCAGTCGGCCATCGAGTTTCAGGGCGTCACCTTTCGCTACGGCAATTCACCCACGCCTGCGGTGGACGGGGTGGACCTGCTCGTGCCCAAGGGCCAATCCATCGCCATCGTCGGCCGCAACGGCAGCGGCAAAACCACGCTCATGGCCCTGCTGCCGCGGTTCTACGATCCGCAGTCCGGACGCGTCACCATCGACGGCGTCGACATCCGCGGCGTCACCCTGGCATCCCTGCGACGGCAGATCAGTCTGGTGACGCAGGACAGCGTGATCTTCCCCGGCACCATCGCGCAGAACATCGCCTACGGCAATCCGTTGGCGGCGCCCGATGCCCCGGACTCGCCCGCGCGCCGTGCCCTGCGGCGTCAAATCGAGGACGCCGCACGCCGCGCCTTCGCCCACGATTTCATCGCCGAGAAGCCCCTGGGCTACGACACCCCGGTGGGGGAGATGGGCGGGCAGCTCTCCGGCGGCCAGCGCCAGCGCCTGTGCATCGCCCGCGCCATCCTGCGCAACGCATCCATCCTGATCCTCGACGAAGCCACCAGCCAGGTGGATGCCGAGAGCGAACACCTGATCCAGCAGGCCACCGAGCAATTGATGCACCAACGCACGACGTTCGTGATCGCGCATCGCTTCAGCACGATCGTTTCCGCCGACACGACCGTGGTGATGGAGCGCGGCCGCATCGTCGGCCAGGGCAAACATGATGAATTGCTGCGAAGTTGTGAGACGTACCAACAGCTGTACGAGCGGCAACTGCTGTTCACTGGCGCGAAGTGAGAAGAACGCGGAGGATTAAGATTAAGATTAGGATTAAGATTAGGAAGAGGATTAAGAGTAAGAGTAAGATTAAGATTAGGACTCAAGTTGCGGGGTCCCCTTTGTCGTAGTCGCGCGTTGAGTTGCGCTTGATCAAGCCCATGAGCATGCGGACGATTTTTTGAAGGCTTTCTTTGCCGGGGCGAATTTGGGCCGGGGCCAATTTCGCCCTGGCCACCAGGATATCCAGGCCGGCGGCGCATTCGAGCGCGGAGCCATGCGCGATATCGAAAAACCGGCAGCGATCCTTCGGCGAGTATTTGCCATTGCCCTCGGCGATATTGAGCGGGATGGAAGTGGATGCCCGATCCAATTGATCCCTGACCTCGCCGACTCGCACGGTTGCTTCCAAGAGTGCTGAGAGCCAAGAAATGAAGGCAATTGTTTCCTGGTAGACTTCCAGCTTTTCATGATCGAACCAGCATTCTTGGGAAGTGTCCATAAAATCCTACTCTTAATCTTAATCCTGCTCTTAATCCTCTTCCTAATCTTAATCCTAATCTTAATCTTAATCTTGGTATTTGACCTTCACCCATTGCAGATAAAGCCCATGGGGCGGTGCGGTCGGCCCTGCAGCCTCGCGGTCGTGAGCTTGGAGCATCTTGGGAATGTCCTCCGGCAGGCGGCGGCCGATGCCCACTTCGACCAGGGTGCCGACGATGATGCGGATCATGTTCCATAAGAATCCGCTGCCTTCGATGCCGATGACGATTCTGGGTAGGGAGGCGGCGACGGTGCAGTGCGATACGGCGCGCACGGTGGTTTGGCGGTGGTGGCCGGGGCGGACGAAGCTGGCAAAATCGTGCTCGCCGACCAGATATTCGGCCGCGGCGCGCATGGCGGTCACGTCCAGCGGGTGCCAGCGGTGCCAGCACAGGTCGGCGGAAAATACGTTGCGGTCCGGCGCGTTCCAAATGAAGTATTGATATCGCTTGCTGACGGCGCTGGTGATCGCGTCGAAGTTGTCGGGGACCGGTTCGATGGCGCGCACCAGGATATCGCCGGGCAGGCGATGGTTGATCGCCTGCCGCAGGCCCTCGATGGGGATTTGCGTTTGATCGGTATCGAAGTGGGCGACTTGGCCCTTGGCGTGGACGCCGGCGTCCGTGCGCGATGAGCCGACCAGCGAGACGGGATGTCGCACCACTGCGGCGATGGCTAGGCCAAGCGTTTGCTGGATGGTGGGGATTCCCTGGCCCGGCTGTGGCGGTTCGCCCTTGTAGGATGGCAGGGCGATCTGGTGCTGCCAGCCGTGGTAGCGCGTGCCGCGGTAGGCGATGGTCAGCTTGTATCGCTGCATGGCCATTGGCGTCAGATTGAACCCTCAGAGACGCCCCGATACAATCCGCCGATTGCGATGGATCGCAAGTCTTTTGATTCATGAGTGATAAAGCGGATCATCCGGCGGCTTCCCAGGCGTTTGCGGCGCTGGGGGTTCGACCTTCCATTCTGCGGGCATTGGCGGATGCCAGCTTCGTCACCCCGACCGACATCCAGGTGCTGCTCATTCCGCGGGCGCTGGCTGGGGTGGACATTTTGGGCCAAGCCCGCACCGGGACGGGGAAGACGGCGGCTTTTGCCATTCCGATATTGCAGGGGGCGGTGAAGGGCACGGCCACGCAGGCGATCATCCTGGTTCCGACGCGCGAATTGGCCGTGCAGGTGGATGCGGAGATTCATCGTCTGGGCCAGCACACGCCGATTCGTTCGGTGCCGGTGTATGGCGGGCAGAAGATCGCCGCGCAGATGAAATTCCTGCGTCACGGCCCGGAGATTCTGGTGGGCACGCCGGGGCGGGTCATCGACCTGTTGGATCGCCGGATCATTTTCTTCGATCACATCCGCTTTGTGGTTTTGGACGAAGTGGACCGGATGCTGGACATCGGATTTCGCGACGACATCCGCAACATCCTGTCGCGCATCAAGGGGGTGCGGCCCAGCCAGGCGGAGGGGGCTGAGCCGTCGGCCGCGGCCGTGCATCAAACGATGTTTGTCTCCGCGACGATTTCCGAGGAGATCGACCGTCTGGCCCGGCAGTACATGCGCCAGCCGGTGGAGAAGCTGATCGTGCCCGGCACGGATGAGAAGCCCACCGTCGAGAGCGTCGAGCAGTATTATTTTTCCGTCCAGCCGTGGGACAAATACCTTCTGCTCAGGAAGCTGCTGGAACGGGAGAATCCCGATCTGGCGATCGTGTTTTGCCGGACCAAGCGCGGCGCCGAGAAGCTGGCGCGCAAGCTGCACGCGGACGGGATCGAGTGCCGCGAGATTCACGGGAACCTGGACCAGCACCGGCGCGAGCGGGTGATGAAGAGTTTCCGCACGGGGAAGTTCGACGTGTTGATCGCCACGGACCTGGCCAGCCGGGGGATCGACGTGGCGGACATCAGCCACATCATCAACTACGACATTCCGGAGGACCCGGAGGTGTACGTGCACCGCGTGGGCCGCACGGCGCGGATGGGTGCGGCGGGCAAGGCGTTCACCTTCGTTTGCCGCGATCAGGGGGATGAGCTGACGCGCGTGGAGACGCTGATCAACATGGTGATCGCGCAGGCGACGGTGGAGGGCTTTGAGGCGCGGCCGCCGCCGTTGGATTGGGCTGAGGCGGGTGCCGCCGCAGCCACCGAGCCGGCGCAGCCGGTGCTGAGCCGATTCCAGCGTCCCTGGGGCGGCGCGGGCGGCACCGGTGCCGGCGCGGGCGTCGGCGCGGCCGCACCGGTGGCATTGCCTCCCCGCACGTTGGGGAGCAAGATTCCCATCAACCGTCGCCACAAACGGCGGCGGCGCTAAACCGCCCGAGGGAACGATCGCGCAGACATGCCGCATGAGCACATCACCGGCCACCATCGCCCCCGGTTCGCTCGACGCCGCCAAGCCGGACCGCGCCGGGCGCCATCTGCTGCTGCTTTTGCTGGCTGCCGCGGCGACACGCCTGGCGTGGTTGTGGCTCATGCCCCGCCAGATCGTCTCCGTCGATCTGAAGGACTGGCTCATCGTCGCCGGCCAGTTGTACGTCGGCCGCAATCCGTACGACACCGGAGTGCTCAATTGGCCCCCGTTCTGGCTTGAATCCTTGTACGGCCTGATGCGGCTGTCCGACCGTTTCCATCTCAGCTTTTATCTTTGCGTGCGCTGCTTTCTGATCCTGGGCGACCTGGGACTGCTGGTGGCGGTTTACGGGCTGCTGCGCCTTCTGGACCGCCAGGCCCCCTATTTCCAATTGCTTTTGTGGGGCTACTGCCTGAACCCGCTGCTGACGCTTCTGACGGTTCAGCACGCCAATTTCGACGCCTACGCCATGATCTGGGTGGTGTTGTTCTTGTGCATGCTGGTGCGCTTTCGCCGCGGCGGCCAGCAGGTGGACTGGATTCTGGCCTGCCTCTTCCTGGGCATGGGGATTTTCACCAAGACTTTTCCGCTGCTCCTGTGGCCCATGCTCGCGCCGGGATCGGCGCGCATTTCCCGCCCGGCACGGTTGCTGGGCGGCGGGCTACTGCTGGGCCCCACGGCCCTGTCCCTGGCGCCGCTGTACATCCTGGCTCGTTCGGAGATATCCCAATACGTGCTGGGCTACCGCGGCATGGGGGATACGTTTGGCCTTGTTTCCCTGCTGCGATTGGCCGCCGTGCCGTACGACGTGGCGATGTACGCCAGGGTGTTTTCTCTGTCGCTGCTGGGCGGAACGGCGGCCCTGGCCCTGCTGCTGCGCCGCCGCGACTTCAAGCACGACGCCGATCTCGTCCTGCTCAGCAGCGTGCTCTTGCTGTGCGTCTTCACCCTGGGCACGGGCTACGGATCGCAATACTGGTTCTGGGTTGTGCCCCTGCTGCTGATCTGCTACCGGCATTATCCCATCTTGCGCCACGTGTTGTGGGCCTGCATGGTCGTCACCATCGCCAGCAACCTCGTGGAATACGGCGTCGAGGGATGGTTGGGCGGATTTCTCGTCGGTTGGACGCACTGGCCGTGGGTCAGCTCCCTGAACTACGAGCTGCAATTCTCGCACATCGCCGTGCCGGCGCTTCACCTGCCGATGACCTTGGTTGCTTGCCTGACCCTTTTCGCTCTGGCCAACGTGCTGGTCCGGCAATATCGTTTGGGCGCGAGGCGATGACATGCGAATCGTGCGTTTTGTCAGCGGCACGGCGATCCATTGGGGCCAGCAGATCGATTCAAGCTGGGCATGGCGCATCGAGGGCGATCTGCTGGGCCGCTTCCACGTCACCGATCAGAAGGTGCCAGTCGAAAAGCTCCTGGCTCCCCTGGTGCCCACGGACATTCTGTGCGTCGGCCTGAACTACCGGCAGCACGCCGCCGAAACCAAATCCGAAATCCCGCTCAATCCGCTGCTGTTCATCAAGTCGGGCAACACGCTGAACAACCCGTCGGACCCCATTTTCATCCCGCGGCTGTCCAAGCAGGTGGATTACGAGGCCGAGCTGGCGGTGATCATCTCCAAGCCCGCCAAGCACGTGGCCCGGGAAGAGGCGCTGAATTACGTCCTGGGCTACACCGCCGCCAACGACGTCAGCGCCCGCGACTGGCAGCGCGAAAAGTCCCTGGGCGGCGGGCAGTGGGCCCGCGGAAAAAGTTTCGACGGATTTTGTCCCTTGGGTCCCTGCCTCGTCACCGCCGACGAAATTCCCAATCCCAATGCCCTGCGTCTGCGCACGCTCCTCAACGGCCAGGTGATGCAGGACCACACGACGGCCGACATGATCTTCGACGTGCCTTCGTTGATCGCCAGTCTCAGCAGCACGATGACTCTGCGGCCGGGTGCGGTGATCCTGACCGGAACGCCGCAAGGCGTGGGCATGGCCCGCCAGCCGCCGGTGTGGATGAAGCACGGCGACCAGGTGGTCATCGAGATCGAGAGGATCGGCCGCCTGGAAAATCCCCTGCGCGATGAGGATTTTTAGCCGCGTCGCGTGCGACGCGCGAAACCTGCCTGTCAAGCCGTACCGCTTATTCCGCCTGGGAAATTCGCCGTCAGATAATGTGGCCCGTCCCGCGCCGATTTTTTCGCGCCACGGATTTGTGTATCCAGAATTACGCCGAATCGCCTTGCACGGCGCCTCGCTGAATTTGATGTAGTGCCTTGGGAACGGCAGCTCCGTGATGCCTTCCCGCGACGATTCTCGGCCGCGCAAAGACATGATCGATTGCGGACATGATGTCCGGGCATGGTGCGATGTGTAGCTGAGTGCAGGTTAATTTGTGAACCCCAAGGGCCGACGCTCACCCCGAGCGTCGGCCCTTTTTTTGCATGAAAGGGGTTAAGCAGCCGGTCAACGATACGTTTTGTCATCGACGCGGCCCAGGTCCGTCTTGTCATCCAAAATGCCGAGCGTCACGACGGCGAAGGCGAAGACCTCCGTGCCGGGTTCGAGATGGCCTCCGAACGCCTTGTCCGGGTTGGCCAATGTCACATGGGCGTGCACCCGGCCATTAACGACGTACCCATTCATGCCCACCAGGTCGGCCGGCGCCTCGGGATCCTTCACGAAGGTGTCCTTGGACGGAAAGGTGCGATTGCTGACCGCGTGAACGCTATAACCGCGCACCGAACCGATCCCGCTAAGGATGACGGCGTTGCGGATGTTGTTCTTTTTCACGATGCTCTGCAGTGCTTCCAACAGGTCTGTCTGGTACTTCAGCCGCACGATCACGACCCGCTGGAATTGAGTGTCGATGGCGTACACATCCGGCACGGCGTCGCTGTTCGGCTTGGAATCATCCGCGGCGCTGGTGGGCATGACGCGTTCCACGCGGCTTTCCTTGGCCGCCGCCGGACCGCTCACCAGCAACAAAGCGACGATCAGAATCAGTTTTCGCATGGCAATGCCTCCTGTGTTCGTTATTGAAGGGTCACGGGCATTTTATCACCGTGTTGTCCCAATCGCATCCGGCGATGCACGAGCACCGGGGTAGGTGGTTTGCCCGAGAAAGGGGGCCCGAGAAAGATGTTCTCTGTTTTGTAAAGTTCGAAATTGAGGATTTTCGCGCCACGTTGCTCGGACTCCCGATCTGAGGATTATTGGGTGGTTGGAGTGAGTGGCGGAGTCATGAGACCGATGACCCAGGATC
>Ga0208687_1000246_pt1 | contig 47841 bp, 33 predicted proteins | sample June2015DPH_6_10_FD_184695 | JGI IMG/M metagenome (GOLD analysis project Ga0208687, IMG submission 184695) | Peatland microbial communities from SPRUCE experiment site at the Marcell Experimental Forest, Minnesota, USA - June2015DPH_6_100... | ecosystem: Environmental > Terrestrial > Soil >...
GTACGCGAATCATTCGCCCTCACGTGCATCGAGTCGGCCAACAGCCTTTGACAGCTGTTACGCTTCTCTACACCTTCCTTCTCCAGCCAGCAGCACTCTTGAGCTTGAAAAGCGTGCTCCTGGATTCCTCGGGATCTCCGCCCGCCAGGCTTTCGGAGTACATAAGCAGGCTAGCTTCTGATCGACTCGGGTGAAACCGCACGAACACTCCTGCCCGGACTGCTCCACTCTCATTGACCGTCAAAGCTCTCACTTCGGCGATCTGACCCGTCAGCACCTGACGATGCTCCCAAATCCACCGCCGCTGCTCATTGGTCAACTGGAAGGAACCAATCTCGCTCTCTACACCGGTCGGTCCTTCCACAACCATGGCTCCCAGGCTGCCAGCGAACTTCCCCGCGCCCTCAAGGCAACGTTTGACTTTTACATCGAGGGTGTCATTCGCCTTCACTTTGAACCATTCGTCCACGGCGTCCTTGTACTTGACGACCACGCCTTCGCTGTAGGGCAGGCCTCGGACATCGTTGATGATGGCTTGATAGAACTTCACGGGATCGCCGTCCTCCGGCATGGCCGGGACGACGTAGAAATGCTTGTTGAACAGCCTGATCTCTTCGACCACGCCCTCATAAAGCTCGCGCCGCTGTCCATAGGGCATCTGGCAGACGTCCCAGCCCTTGAACTTCGCGATGTCCCAGGCGTAGAACTCGACAGGACCTCTCTCGCGCTGGATCTGGATGGACTTCTCAGGTAGGGCATTCAGGATTCCGCCCACTCGGGCGGCTCCGTCAGGATGATGAAGCTCGCCCCGCAATACGGTTCCTTCCTGGTCGGGGCCTGGGAAAAGCTTGCGGGCCAGCCATACGGAAGAGCGATTGCGGAGGTCTTCGATGGCCGGGAGCTTATCGTAGTAACACTCTCCTTCCGGCCGATGGCTACGATAAACAGCCCGCAGGTTGTGAATCGCCACGTTCGCGAGGCTCCCATCGTCTTTCCATTCGACACTGACCGGCCGAGTGGAGTCAGAGAGGGTCTTGAGGAACTCCGGGGGCTTCAGGTGAATATCGGGCTTCGCCACCAGGACAGAATTGTCCTTCAGGCGGACAACCAGATACCGGTTCTTCTCGAAGGCCTGCCGGAAGGCATAGCGTCCCTTGAGGACACCGTTTGCAATGTTCACCTCAAAGGATTCCGTGTGTGGGTCAACTCCTTCGGCAACGAAGTCATAGTGGAAGCCTGCCTTCTCGGCATCGTGTTCGTGAACATTGATCTTCCCAAGCTGGCGGCTTCCACCAACCTTGATGACGCCCGTGCCGGAGTAGATGAGCCTCTTTTCGCCTTTTCCATAGCCTTCCTTGATGACCCCGTCGAAGTCATCCACGGAGTGAGGCTCATTCTCAACCGCCAAGGCTCTGGGCCGCTGATCGGTGGGCAGACCTTTCTTCAGTGTGAACTTGGCGTATTCCTTCCCAGTCCGCGGTCCTGCCAGCAGAGCGCCATCCACTGCCTTCTTCTGAAGAGCACGATTCAAGGCTAGTTGCCGGGTCCCGAGCGGCTGGGGAGTACCCAGAAATTCCTTCGCCCTGCCGAGAGCAAGTCCGAACAGCAGCCTTCCAGCTTCATGAACGAGGGTTTCTCCCACGCTGAGAGCCAGGTTCGCCAGACGATTCATCTTTGACCTCGATGAGGGGTAGGGAGTGGAAATCTACGCCGCTTGAGTAGGCACACCGCGACGAAAAAGACGGAAAGAAATGGGTGACCCAGCCGCGTCAGATGGATCACTATCCATAAGCCAGGATTCTGAAGCCGCTTAGTGCGCGACGACAATAAAGCAAAGCGACACGGGTTGTGCTAACATCAGCGGCAGGTTCAATCGCGGGTTCCGGAAAGAACTACCCTTGGGCAGCGTTTTCTGGGCAAGACCACAATCGAATCTAGGAGGCGGAACCATGAGACGGGTATGGGGAATGACCCTTCTGGTGGGGGCCGGCGTGGGGCTCTTTCTTGGGCCGCAACGGGTTCTCGCGCAGGCTTGCGAGGATGAGGTGTCCATAGTGGAGGGATCCAAGCAGGCCTTGGTGGAACTCAGGGAGACGGTGAAGAAGGAAAGCCTCCCGGATTTTGTACGCCTTAACCACCAGAAGAGTGTGGTGAACAAGCTCACCATGCACAACAGCATGTTGGGAGAACTGGTGAGCTGCCTCGAAAAGGCCGCACAAGACACCACGGCGCCCAAAGAACAAGTGGAGGCTGCAAAAGCCCAGCACGATGCATCCGCCAAACTGCAGGAAAAGATCCAGCACGAACGACGCGCCATCAAAGATGCGCAAGTGTCGAAGGACGCAAAAGCTCTTATCGGGAAACTAGACTTGACACCCTGAAGATCAATTGGTCCGCCACCAAGCACGGACCGTGCGGTGATGAAGAAATATCAGTCGGATAGAAAAGAACGACGCAGCACAGCACCGTCGTCAGAGTGAACAGTCAAGCGGCAAACCCCAATGGCGGAGGTATGCGCTACGCCCGCTACGGTGGGAAGTTCATGCGGCGCAGGAGGCCCTGGAAGCATGTGGCGCACGGTCAGTTTCCTGGCCGCTCAAGCGTCGCTTAGGAGCTGCTCCGAGCCCCGGATGTCCACAATCCGTGACGTTAGGATGGTCCGAAATACCGGGTGGCGGAATTCCAGGCGCATGCCTCGCCCGATAAACCGTAGCTTCAGCATCGAGCCGCCCCACGTTGATCCTTCGATCCTCACCGGGATTTATTGAAGATGAGTACGCGTGATTTGCGACCAGCATATGAGAAGGTGAGCTCGTCCGGCTCGGCTCGCTCCCCTGTATCAGGGTGCCGTCCGGCCGGGGCAGGGATTTCCTCAATCTCGCAGGGCAGCAACGGGAACCCATCTCTCTGGTTGGCTTGCGCCGTAGCTACTTCAAATTACTAATCATCACGACATCGCTTGACTGAGTCCCGCGCGCCAAAGCCAGTTGTTTGCCGTCATGCGAGTAGGCAAACCTGAAAATCTGGTCCTGTGTGAAGTCGGTCACCTTTCTTGGGGGGCCGCCAGCAATCGGCTGACGCCAGATATTGGCCACACCCTTCTGGACGTCCACGTAATCTAACGCGCTCCCGTCGGGTGACCACTGACAGCATCCCTATCCTGCTGCGTCAAACACCTTAGTCGGCTTTCCACCATTGAAGGGAATGATCCCAATTTTCACCCTCTCGTCCTGGAACTGATAAGCAATATATTTTCCGTCGGGAGAAAGCGCCTTGTTCCATGAAGGCACGTCGGTAAGTTGGATCGGCTTGCCACCCTCGATCGGCACTTTCTGCAGACCTGTTCCGCCGGGACGAAAGGACTCGTAAACCAGCCATTTCCCGTCAGGCGAAATTTCCGGCAGCCAGTCGGGTCCTCCTCCGCTCAACAATTGTCTGGGATTCCCGCCGTCAACGTCCATTCTCCAAATGTTTACACTGCCTGTGCGATCGGAACTGAATAGAATGGTTCTCCCGTCGGGCGAGACGGAAGGGTACCAGTCATTTCCTTTGCTGCCTGCGGTGATCTGTTTTGGGTTGCTGCCATCGGCGGCCATCTCCCAAAGCTTCATATCGCCGCTGGCGATTGATGCGTAGACGAGTTTGCCATCCGGTGTCCATGCGAGGCCCTCGGAGCCGTCCAAGTTCGTGATGCTGGAGCTGATCATCCGGGCGTTTTTCGTATCGCCCCTGGGCGAAGCCCAAATGCCCAAGCTTGTATCCCACTTGACGGTCACGAGCGCAAGTGAATCTCCGGTCAGACTCACGCCGTGATAAGAGTTCAAATCATTTGTGATCCGGCGGAGTTCACCGGTCAGATAGGAGAGTTCCCAGAGCTGGGAGGACCAGGGCGAGGAGAGTGTTGGGGATCCCTCAATGATTAGGCTGCTGCCGCCTGAACGCCACATTATGCTCCCGACCCCGAACCATCCGTGTGTGGAGAGAAGTTTTTCGGCCCCGCCAGCGGACGGAACTGTGCGCAGATCGTGTTGGACCCACGTTCCGCTTCCAAAGGCAACGGTCTTGCCGTCTGGAGACCAAGCCGCCCCGCCGACGTAAGACTTTACCTCCTTAGTAGTAGAGAGCACTTTCAGGCCGGACCCATCCAAATTCGCACTCAGGATCGAAAACTCACCTTTTCGGGGATCATCGCGTTCGAACGCCAACCGCTTGCCGTCGGGCGATAATGCAACCGCGCTGTCGACATGATCGAAGAGCTTCTGCGAGGCGCCGCCCAGAACCGCTGCCTGGTAAAGCGCGGTCTCCCCCTTCAGGGCTTGCACGTAATAGATGTAATTGCCGTCGAGGGAAAAGGTCAGTCCCAGGTAAGAGATGTCGCCAGGCGGAATGATTTGCACGCTGCTTGTGGTCGCCACCTGCCGGAGCCAGAGGCTTTGCTTGCCGGCGTCCTCTACCGAATAAACCACGTATTTGCCATCGGGCGAGATGGCTGCAATCCGGGATTTCCCGTTCGAGGTGAGGCGCGTAATCTGTAAGCTTTCGAAGGGCGCGCCCGTTGTTGCTGGCTTCGTCGCCCTCCGCGTGAACTTGTACAGGTTATAGCCAAGGGCGATCACGACGAGTGCCAGCACAAGCGATATGACCGTGACGGCCGTCTTGTGTCGCCTCGCCATGCTCGAAACCATACGACCCGGCTCCTGCGGGTAAACTCCAACCGCAGCTGCAGTGCCGGACCGGCCTGAATCCGTGTCCCGCTTCAGGCGCTTCAGGTCGGTGCGAATGTCGGAGGCGCTCTGGTAGCGCAGGTTGCGGTCCTTCTCTAGCGTCTTGTTGATGATTTCTTCCAGCTTTAGCGGCACGTCGCGGTTCAAGCGCACGGGAGAGGTCGGCGTCCGGTTCAAAATCGCCTCATGGATGACGGCCGCGGTCGCCCCGGAAAACGCAGGTCGGCCCGTCGCCATTTCGTACAGCACTGCCCCGAAGCTGAAGAGGTCCGTCCGTGCGTCGAGTTCTTCTCCCCGCGCCTGCTCCGGCGACATGTAGGCCACCGTCCCCATTACCGCGCCGAGGCTGGTGAGATGCTCCGGCTCGATGGAGGCGGTGGGCAGCGCAGAGGCTCCCACGGCTTCCGCCGCCCGCCTGGCCTTTGGTGCCAGCTTGGCCAAGCCGAAGTCCAGGACCTTCGCCTGGCCACGTGTCGTGACGAAGATGTTCGCTGGCTTGATGTCCCGATGGATGATGCCCTTGGCGTGCGCGGCGTCGAGCGCATCAGCGATTTGAATCGCCAGGTCCAGCACTTCGTCTGTCTTCAGCGGCTTTCCCGCAATGCGGTCCTTGACCGTCTCCCCTTCGAGCAGTTCCATCACAATAAAGGGCTGCCCTTGGTATTCATCGATGTCGTGAATGGTGCAGATGTTTGGATGGTTGAGCGCGGAAGCTGCCTGCGCTTCACGTTGAAACCGCTCCAGGGCTTGTCTGTCCTTGGAGAGTTCTTCAGGCAGGAACTTCAACGCGACGGTGCGCTTGAGCCGGGTGTCCGCGGCCTTGTACACCACACCCATTCCCCCGCCGCCCAGCTTCTCTAAAATGCGGTAGTGGGAAACGGTTTGGCCGACCATGAGGCGATTACCTCACACCAAGATGAAACGAACTTCGATTGCGAGCAGCATACGCCGCGTGTACCGGCAAGTCAACGCGCGCGTGGCGTCCGGAAGCAAGCGTAGCGCATCAGGCCTGCGTCGGTGAGGTCTGCGGTTCGTACTCATCGGTTCCTTACGCAGCCTTCGCCAGCTTGTTTCTCTCGCGCTTGTCCATCCGGGCCACGACCTGGCCGGTCAGCAGGTCCACGGCGAACACACCCAGCACCGCGACAGCTTCGAAGACCACTCCGGCCAGATGGGTGATGGCCAAGATGGAAGCGAAGGCCGCGCTGACCTGGATGATCTTGTTCTTAAAGGGGCTGGTGAGCCAGATCACGACGTACATGAGAAGCAGAGCTGGAGCCAATGCTGCCATGAGGATGGCCAAGCCCGCGTCACAAATCGACTTGAAGATCCTCCAACGCAAGGAACTGTCTTGGTAGCTCTTGGAGTTCTTCCAGAACGCCGGGCCGCCTAAATCCGACCCACGCATCGATGTTGAGCCTCTTACCAAACTTCACGCTTCAGCGTTTCCGGCGGACCGGGTAGAGCAGAGCCGGGCTTGGTACCGAATGCATCTCGATGTCTCTTGACAAACCGGGGGAGATAGGCTAGCATACTAAGTGGATCGTGCAGGAGTCAGGAGGCTGAAGGGCAGGTCCCAGGCGCATTGCTGAACCCAGAATCCTGATTTATGAGTTGCTCCGCTCCACATTGGGGCCGGCTGCCGCCCACGGCGTTTGAGAGGAGGTGGAGCTGGCGGGGCTCTTCCCACGCACAGCAGCCTGGGACAGGATGTCTCCTCCACAGGAAAAGAGGAAGCAGTAGCAACTTCAAAAATGAAGGGACAAAGCGGATATGTTATTGAAAACAAAGGACAGGAGTCGGAGGCTGCGGGGTGAAGCGGGGATGTTATAGAAAACACAGGTAGTTACGCGTCGAAAGCGGGAATATTATTGAAAGGAAAGGTGGTTAGTTGCCGGTAGGTGGTAGGCGGTCTGAGGTACGTGGTAGGTGGGGCAAGAGCTGGATGTTGGCTTGGTTAGAGCGCGTAGCACAGACTCTCGCACTCCAGAGAGTCAGCGGTTTTTCGCTGCCATCCCCCCAGGCGCGGTGCCAGCGCGTCCGGCCCCGCGCGGACTGTTTGTCTCTTGACAAGTGGCGAAAGCTAGGCTAGCGTGACGTGACAGTGGGAAGGAGGGGTCTATATGTTCAGTCGAAGGGATTTTCTTAAATCTTCGTCATTGCTGTGTGGCAGCCTGGGTTTCATCGGCCGGGCTTCCATTTTTGCCGCCGCGTCGAAACCGTCCGGATATTTTGGTGTGCATCCGTTTGTGGAACAGCACCCGGAAGCAGTCTTCATCCTGCGGACGCATGTGGATTACAAGACGAATTCTGACGCGTGCAAGCGGGTCGGACTAGATTTTGGACGGTCGGTATTCGTTCCCATGGACAATACCGGCATTCCGGTGACTTACAAGATCGCGGCCAAGCCGAATCTCACCGCTCACGAGACAGTCGATAAGAAAAGAGGATTCACCCTTGAAGACACGATGGGCATTGCCACCGACGTGTTCTTCGTCGAGGGTCTGTTCGAATCCTTGAAGGAACTGGGTGTCGCGGGCGCCAGGATGCATACGCGCGATGCCAATGGTGCCAGCGTGATCGAACCCCGCGGATACGTCGCTATGGGCCAGCGGGTGGGTGCGACGGTTGCCGCGGTAAAAAACACCATTGAAACACGGGAAGATGCGAATGATGCCGGGGCATTTGTCTGGAAAGAGGTTCCCGGTGGCGTGGTGAGTACACAGCTCCCTTACCTGTGGCCCTTCAATGCGCCGAATTCATGGAACCTGAATGTGGCGAAATTCAAGGCTCACGAAATGGGTTTGACCCTCGCCTCTAAGAACTGGCAGGGTAGCCATGCGTCACCCTTTCAGCGATACTGTGCCAAGTGGCCCGATATCGATTCGATGCAAAAGCTTGAGAAGCTAATTAATAAGGAATGTATCAACCCCAAAGTTCATGAAGTCGTAGAAGCGAACTTCAAGCGGCACACCGGCACTATTCCCCGATGGGACACCCGGGATGTACCGCAGAACGATCCCGAATACAATGATGGGTATTATTACACTGCCCTGTGTATGGAATTGTGGGCGCAGCGGACCATCGACAATCATGCAGCGTCCCCCATGGGGCTTCATATTATCGAGGGTATCTACGGCCGTGACGGCGACTTCAACAATGGGCCGAATCCCTTTGGCAACGAGAACAACTACAATGGGAGAGCCTGGGACTACATGGCGAACATCGTCATCTTCGGCAAAAGCCCCTACCTCGTCGATATCGTGGGCCATTGGCTCGGCGGTCATGAGCCCGGGAATTTCGGGTTGTTCCACATTGCGATGGAGCGTGGCAAGCTCGACGTGATGAATCCGATGAATATTCCTGTGTATGAGTGGCAGGATGGTGTCGCAGTCCGCCGTCCGCTGACGAGCTTCACACGCACGCCGTTAAGGACATTCTACCTCCAGCAACGCCACACGAAAGAGCCGCTGTGGCATCTCTGCAACGAGCCGTTCGACTACACCAAGGTGAACGAGAAGAAACTCAGCATTCCCGCAAAGCCCACGACGCGTGTGCTCAACCAGCATTATCCCAACGCCAACAATCCGCAATTGGCCATCGAGTTCAGCGTCCCAGAAAGGGGATGGGTGCTCGTAGAGATCCTCGATCAGAGCGGCAACAACGTGGAAGTGATCTCAAACGCCATCTGTGAAGCCGGGTACCACATGGCGGCATGGAACACGGCGAAATACGCTTCAGGCAGCTATAAGTACCGCCTGCGCTACAACGACTACAACGAGGTGCACGACCTTGTCCTGAACAAAGCGTAATGGTCATGTGCCAGCCGGCTGACTCCACGCCAGGCGCTACCTTTGAGTCCTCTGGGCGCCGGCTATTTTACTTATAAGAAAGCTTCTGCCCGTGTTGCGGAGGGTGCGTTTGCATTACGCCAGCCAGTTGGTCCTGAGCCGAGCCGTCCGTAAGCAACCGTTGAACCCAAGCTTCCGAGAAGCCGACATACGACCAAGTGGACCGATAGTACTGAGGGTGTAGCTTCGCAAAAACGGATTTACCGCTTCAATGCTTGCAGGAAGAATCCAAAACGCATATCCGCCGTAACTCCAAAGTGTGGTTATAGAACAGCCAGAAGTCCCTGGCGGCAGTAGCTGCCTCAGGGCGAGTGGGGAATGTCCGTATCTCCAGAGGCACTCGCCAGCAACGTTTCCAACTCTCCTTGTCGGCGAACTTACGTGCCTTTTTGAAGAGCTCGACCCATTCCTGCCGGGCAACATCCATGGCCGTGCTCACCGCAACAGGCTCGTTCCCGTTGCTCCCCGGCTTTCACCGGGGCTTTCCGGACTTGGGGTGGGTTAGCTGCGCAGCCAGCGCAGAATGTGGGTGGTCTGAACGTCCTTGGCAAGCTGGACGTCCTCACCCATCTTGCCAACACTCTTGTGGAACTGCGCTTCGAGAGATAGGGGCGGAGGAGCGGGCAGCCTAGCTACTCGCCCTTGGGCGATCTGGCTGAGCATAGTGGCCAGCTCCCTGCGCCTCTCCTCTCGGATTTCGCGAGCCATCAAAGCGCGTTCCGGTTGAAAGTACCTCAAGGCACACCTCCTTTGTGATCAGGGAAACTGAATGAATTGGAAGGAACCTTCTGCCGGGGTAAGGACTAATGCGGGTGAGAAAGCAGTTGTGATCGATGCCGTCCTCGGCTAAGCCGAAGACGGAAATCTGCTGCCGTTAGCGTGACCCAGTCCCACCACGTGGAGGTGGCAGCTCGGGACCAAGGGAAGGACATGTGTCCCTCCCCCCCTGAACACTCACTTGTTAGTGCAGCAATCCGTCAGCTTGTAACCCAGCTCAACCAGCGTCTTCCCTGTTGCCAGGGTAGCTTTCTGTGTCAGGTCGCAGACGCCGGGTATGACGGTTGATTTGCTGTAATTGATTGTGGCCGCAGCAGCCTTGTCGGCTGCCTTGAGCCATCCGCCGAACAAACTCGTGAAGATCGTATTCGAATCCATGTGTCCTCCTGGGACAGGCCCACAGGATCTCTCGACTGCGATATCCATGGAGACCCCCCTGGGCTCGAAACGATTTGGATGGGCCCCCCCACCCGCATCGCCACCTAGTGCCCATCCAGTTGGTCCTCTCCTGGCCTCGCGCGATGCACAATGACCCCTCCCTTCTGCCAGGGAGAATCAAGTTTCCTGGCGGCTGTGACGATTTCGACAAGTTTTGGGTCTGCGATTGGCCTCGCGCGGAGGAGGGTATGGTGTCGGATGAGCTACTTGGGCGAGCCTTGGCGGGACGGATTTCTGGGATGGTTTCCGGTGGGAATTGAGGAACTAAAATAGGAAAACGGCGTCACAGGTAGCGTCACAGATAAGCGCAAATAGGGCCTTATCTGTGATACAAGTTGGGTTCAGCGGTCCTGTAAATTCAATGATTTAAGCTGTCGAAAACTACTCGCAGCGAATTCCTAAACCGTGGGTCGGGGGTTCGAATCCCTTCAGGCCTACCAAGTGCCGTAGGGCGTGCCAGCGAAGTTCTGGAACACCGAGCTTACGCGCGAGCGGTTTGATGTGCTTTGACATCAGCCAGCCCAGGTCGATTGGCCTGCCACGTTTCCCAGGCAGCACCCAAGCATTGGGCTGGGCATCAGGCTCGTAAAGAAGCCGAGGTCACCGAGCAGACGTACTACCGGCGGTGGAAGGAGTATGCCGGTTTAGGGCCGGCACGGCGAGCAATTTATCCTAACTAGTGTTGTGTCTCCCAAATAGGTTTACAGACGTAGCGCCGCCCTTTAAGGCGGCATGCCGGGCTAAAGCCCGGCGCTACGAGGGCACCCGCTCGCAGCGGGATTGTAAAGGCTCTTGAGAGACACAAGACTAGTTTTTGCCCGCCGCGAAAGTTGGACTGCCCATACTGCGCCTACTGGCTCCTGTTCGCCGCCTTGAATGCATCTGCCAGTGACACCACCTGCAGATTCGCCTTCAGCGAGTCCAGCGTCTCGCTCCTCTTCACTACCACGTCAACCGTTTCACCCGGCAGCAGATCGAAGTAGTTGTCAGACAGTTCAGGGCTCGCGGCACCAAAGGTCACATAGACGCTTCGCGCCAGCACCGGCGACGAGAGCTTCAGATGGTACCCATCCGTCAACTGGGTCAGTTCCGCGCTTAGGTGCGCCTCTGGCAAATGCACCTGTTTTGTCGGTACGAGGTAGATGAGGTTGCGAGATACGCTCTTTCCATCCACCACCAGTTCAGCCATCACGAATACACGCGCAGCGTCGGTGTCATCGGCCCCACCCAGGTCTGACAACGGCCATTGCACATACACCTGGCTCGAGAGCCCCGGCACGCTCACCTGCTGAGTTGTCTCCTTCACTACCTTGCCGTCGAAGTCGACGATGCGCAGATGCAGTTCGCCGCTGACCGGCTGCACTTTGTCCGAAACGATGTAGGTCTTCAATATGCCGTCTTCAACATGCGGAGACACTAGCACGGGCGCATAAAAGCGTCGCGCATAGTATTGCAGGGCCTTCCATCGTCCGTAGTAGTCAATGCTCGACCACGACGCCACCGGCCAGCAGTCATTCAGTTGCCAGAAGATGGAGCCCATCGTCTCCGGCCGGCTTCGCCGGAAGTGCTCGGCGCCAATCTTGATCCCCTCTGCTTGCAGCACCTGGCTCACGTAGAGGAAAGAGGCAAAATCCTTCGGCTCAGGATAATCCTTGAGCAGATAGTCGTGGATGATCGAATTGCCTTCATTGTTCTTCTGGTGGGCGAGCATCACCGGCGTAAAGATACCCGTGCGATCCTCGGGCGACGTGAAGGCTTCGATCGTCTTCATCTCCGGGAAGGACTGGAATCCGTATTCCGTCACAAAGCGCGCATGATGCTGTTCGTAGGTCCAGAACGGCACGCGTCCATGCCATACATCCCAGATGTGCGTGTCGCCCGTCTGGAAGGTCGGTGACGTTTCTTCGTAGTCGGCGCTAGGCGAACTTGGCCAGTACGGACGTTGCGGGTCCAGCCTTTCCACGACCGAAGGAATCACGCCGCTGAATGTGGATACATAGTCTTGCCACATCTGATTGCGAACGTCTGCCGGCAGTTGCTGGCGATCGTCCCAGAAGATCGCAGCTTCCGTCTCGTTGTTCCCGCACCAGATGATGATGCTCGGATGATCGCGCAGCCTCTTCACCTGGTCTTCAATCTCCGCGGCTACGTTCAGCTTCCAGCTATACAATCCGGGCTGCCAGTCATTTCCGAACATGAAGTCCTGCCACACCATGATGCCGAGTTCGTCGCAGAGCCTGTAGAACTCCTCGCTTTCGTAGTAGCCCCCGCCCCACAGGCGGATCATGTTCATGTTGGCGTCCTTAGCCGACTGCAGAATCCGGCGATAATTCTCCTCCGTCACTCGGTTGGGGAAGCTATCGAACGGAATCACATCTGCGCCTTTGCCGAAGACCGGAATGCCGTTGACCACAAACTCGAACGATCGCCCCCACTTATCGAGGTCGCGCCGCAATACCACGGAGCGTAGACCAGTGGTCACGCTGCGATCATCATCCACGCGGCCCTGGGTCTTCACCTGTGCCGTGAACGTACACAATGGCTGCGCGCCGTACCCCGTGGGATACCAGAGATCCGGCTTGTCGATCTCAAGCGGCAGATCGATGTGATTCACACCCGCGTGGAGCGCCACGCTCCGCGTTGCCTCCGCCGGCTTGCCACCATGCGAGTAGCGGATGCTCACCTCCGCGCTTGCATCCTCTGTAGCCGTCACCTCCACCTCGCCGTTCAAATGCGCCACAGCCGCGGTTACATCAAGCTGGCGAATATGCAGGTTCGAGATACGCGCCTCGTCCCACGCCTCCAGATGTACCTGCCGCCACACGCCGCTGGTCACAAATGTCGGCCCCCAATCCCACCCATACTCATACGCGGCCTTGCGAACGTACGTCTTCTCTTTAACACGCGTTTTCAGGCGCCATGGATCGGCTGACGCCGCGTGTGCCGCAGCCTTGTCCGGCGAAGGGAACACGACGCGCAACTGGTTCGCCCCGGCATGCAGCAACGGTTTCGCGTTCACGCGCCAGATGCGAAACATGTTGTTCGCCGTCAGCACCTGCAAATCATTCAAAAAGACTTCGGCGTATGCATCCAACCCGTCGAAGACCAGTTCCAGGTTCCGCTTCTTTAGGGTCTCCGGCGTGATGTTAATCGTCGTGCGATACTCCCAGCTCGGGCCTTCAATCCACTGCAACTTCGCCTCGTTGTCGCGATAGAAAGGATCGGGAATTAGTTTGTTCCGCAGCAGGTCGAGATGCACGTCGCCCGGCACGTGAGCCGGCCGCCATTGCCCGTCGGTGCTGTTCGCCGACGGCGCCAGTTGCCGAAATTCCCAACCCTGATCGATCACTGTATCGGTGCGGGCCGCCTCTCGCTGTGCTGCCGCAAATCCGGTACCGAGGCAGACAATTATTGCTATAAATAGAATTCCCAGTCTCTTGTGCCGCATAATTTCTCCTTGATGAAACGAAGTGCCGCGCGAAACGCATCCGCCGCACGGGAATACTCCTTACGCTCGCCAAAGTACACGCCCAGTGCCGAGTGGCCATCGCTGCCCGGGCGTACGTGCACTTTCTGCAGTTACGAAGGGGAACGACCCGGTTGCGCCCTCCGTGTTCGGGAAGGCCGGCAGTCCCGTGGAAGCCACGTTGAAGGGAACTCCTTGCGGTTTGGGTCCCTCAACCATTCCCGACCTGGTTACCTCGCTGTCCAGTAGGCCTGAAGGCCTATGTAATCGTCATCAGGCAGGTTGGCGAGAATAGCTCGACGAATTTCCAGGGGATCGATCTCGCCCTGCTGCTTATAGACAACCTGACCATCAGGCCGGATGAGCATCGCGTACGGTACCGCCCCATTCCATTGCGGATCGAAAGCCGCCATTAGCGAGTAGATATCCGTCGATCCGAAAAGGAGGTTAGTGCTGGAGGCGTGTTCCCGTTCAAGAACGCGCATTACACCCGCCTTCGTATCTGGATCGTTAGTGCTCACTGTAACCAGGTTGAAAGAACGCCGGCGATACATGCGATACATGGCCTGAAATTCGGGGAACTCCTTGGTACAAGGTCCGCACCACGACGCCCAGAAATCGACTAAGAGAAGTTTTCCTCCCGAATTCTTGCGAAGCGCTTTAAGGTCCTCAACGCTCGCCAATTTAACAGAGACCGGCTCGCGCTCGATCTCTGCGAGCTCCGCCTTGCGCCCCTCCTCCTTGTATGCCCACTTGGTCGAGCAGCCGAATGATGGCGTCTTGGCGATGGACACGGGTTTGCCCGCTAACAATGCCTCGATTGCGTTGCGGGCGTCATGTTGAGTGACGTATGGCTCTCGGGGATTATTATCAACGCGGCCCTCGTAACGGAGACGACGTTCTGCGTCGAAGACAAAAACGTGTGGGGTCGCGCTTGGCCCATACGCTTCTGTGACGCGCTGCGTCTCACCATCATAAAGATAGGGGAAGTTAAAGTGGCGGTATGCAGCACGGATCTTCATTTCCGCAAACGAGTCGCCCACGTCGGTGTAGCCCATTTCATCCAACCTTACGGCTTGCGGATTATTCGGCTCAATGGCCACAAGCGCCACACCGCGGTTCCCATAATCAGTGGCTAGTTGCTTGAGTCGATTTTCATAAAGCTGCGCTGTGGGGCAATGATTGCACGTGAAAACAATCACCAAAACCTTGCTGGAGTCATAGTCCTTAAGGCAGTGGGTTTTGTCATCAATACCTGGCAAGCAAAAGTCGGGCGCCTTAACACCTATCGAAAGTGTCAGGTGTGATTCGGCTGGCCGAAGAGCAGATGGTGAGATCAGCGTAAGCAATAGTAAGTTCAGAGCAAGCAATGACAAATTTAGGGTGCGCTCTAACATGTTCGAGGTCGCCGAACCAGTTTTCATAATGCTCCGAGCTGGGGCCGCGAGGATTTCAACAACCCGCTTGAGCGTTTACTTCTTCTTGGCGTCCCAATGCAGCAGTTCTATAGTAACAAAGCCCACAACAATCTCAAGGACGACATTTTGAACAAATCGTTCAGTTGTGTCGTCGAATCCCTGAAAAAGCGACGCGGTCAATCCCCCTTGATGCTAATTTGATTTGATTGAAGATGACGTAGCCGGACTTCATAATCGCCGTGGGAAAGTGTTTGAACGGTGTAGCCATCTTCTTTCAGGTCTTCTCGTTCGGTCAAAGCTGCGCCCCCAGCCATTACGTGAACTGGTTTGAAGCTTAGCCGAAAGACTTCTGTTCCACTCTTCGCGAACGTCCGGTATTCAACACTTCGATTTCCATACTGCACTTTTTGGATGACTGACGAAGAGCGCAGCAAATGATCCTGTCCAATAGGGGCAAATTCAGGCATCGCGCCCAAAGCCCACATGAAACTCCGCCCGGCATCGGCATGCCCATCCTCGAACCAAAACATGCCTCCGGTCCCTTCTCCACAGCATGCGATTTCCCCATCCGACTTCGCGAAGTACGTGGCGTAGTTGAGCGAGCGGAACGCGTTCTCCCGGGCCGTGCCGTCGCCGGTTTTCTCATAGTACATCGCGTTGATGGCTCCCCACTGGGAAGTTCGACAAACCAGCCCTGCTCGTGAGCAACAACCGCGATTGTCGACCCCCAACAAAACACTGCCATGCGGGAGATACTCGGTGTCGACGGACGACGCACCCGTAACTCCACCATCCGGACGGAGTTGCTCGTCGATGGCCCATGCCCCAAAGAAGGGCCCCCGTCCCAGCAGCACTCGACTACGGTCGATAAGGTGCCCTACGTGGTGTTTCCATTCCGGATCGACAACGGAGGGGTCCTCATGTGAAAGAATGTAGTAGGCGGTCATTATCGACGTCATGTCGTTGACATTTACGATGTCCTTTAGAACGTCTTCGTAATACCCGCTCCATTTGTCCCATGCTGCGCTATCCTTATTAAGGGGATTATCCATGAGCCATTTCCAGGCCATGTCCCGCGCCTTCCTAAAGCTGGCCGAATCGCTTGCGCCCAGGCGGAGAAGTTCGTCGAACATACGGACGGGGCCGACGATCATTCCTCCGTACTCCTCTTCGTCGATGGGAGTGCCAGTATGGGCGTCGACACGAAAGGGCCAGGGCGTGTGTGTGGCATCGCCGGGACGAATATGCTTGGCCAACTGGTCGGCGCAATGGATTCCCGCATCCAGATACTTACGTTCTCCTGTTAATTCATAGAAGAGGACATATCCCAAGCCGAGTTCACCGATCTTGTCGGTCTCGATTCCGCCGTAGAATTCTCTCGGCATATCCTGGATGCAGCGACCGTATTCTTTGTCGTCCAGACAGGAGGTTGCGAACGGCACGTTCGCCCACTCCCAATCCGCGGGCGTCGTGCCATGCGCAAGTTGGTAGTCCAGCATTTCCCGCATCACCGGGACCGAATCTTCGTCTCCCGAGTAGGGATACCAGCCAACCAGCATGTCCATCAGGTGAGCGTAAGTCCCGGCGGGATTGTGTTGCCAACCTGCGCCCTGCAGTGTCACAGGGTCATAGATGGGGGCGGTGAGATAAACCTTGACGCCGGAATGCTTGTCAATCGGGACTTTGTGCTCCAAAAAGTCCCAATCCAAGCGCATGAACTTGTCATAGCCCAGATTCTTTTCGGGGTGATACCACGCAACCAGACGCCCTTGGGAATCCAGCACGGCTTTGTGCCAGGGCATATCGGCGTTCACGTAGAAATCTTCCTGGGCAGCTAGGGAACTCCCGGTGAGCCCCCCGGCGGCCATTAGCAGGACCAGCAGAAATTGGGAATAGTTTCTTGTCCGTTTCATTTTTCTTCACTCCTCTCCTTTTCGTATCTGAATCAGAATTGCACTCTTTCGAAGGGTTGAACATCGAGTTGTGTCTGGCTATTCGCTGGTGATGCAAATCTCGTTCGAGATCACGTGCCGCACGCGAACTATAAAATCCCCATCCGGCAGGGGCGGCACTACATACGCCTGCTCTTTCAGGTCACTGCGCTCAGCCAAACGAGTCCCCCCGGCGAGATTACGCGACCACAACACCGGCCCCTATTGCGACTCAAAAACTCCCCCCTGGTCCAAAAGACCGCACATCACAGTCTTACCCTAATTGACAAGCTCAAACCACTACGAGCATGAAACTGTCCATTTTCACGCCGGATTCAGGTTACGGCGCCGTCTACAGATTTCCGCTCAGAACCGAATATGGAGAATTGGCTAGATCAGAAACGGCGCGATTTCTAGTTTGGCATCTCGTTCCCATGAAGTTTGAGGAGTGCCTTCTCGGGTTGGAACGCCTGGCGGGCCTGGGACAGATCGTTGTCCACGAAAAGGCGCTCGCCCGTCACGCCCAAGAGCAATAGAAATACTCCCGTCCCCTTGGCGGCGCGGCTGTCGCGGATCGAAACGGTGCTGCCGCGACGCAGGGCGATAGCTGCGTTTGCAGAAGAGCCGAACGCCTGGCGACCCTCAAGGTCGGCCACGCTGAGGTCGTGAAAATCCTCACACTCGATGGCATTCGAGAAGTAATTGGGAAGGTCATTGCCCCAGATGATCTTGAAACCTTGAATCTTGAAGCCATCGGTATAGCGGCAGTAGATCGCCGGGATGTCATGCTTGAAGACCGCATTAGCCATGCTCGTGTCCACCCAGCGTAGATCGAAGTTGCCGCCCACGGATTGGGCGACGGAGGGCTTGGGGGCGCGGATCTCGAGCCTAATCTGGTCAAAGGTGATGTCACGGATGATGCTGCCGGGGCTGCCGTAAATCACGATACCGCTTTCCGCCTCCGCGGTGATGTTGGTGAAGCGCACGTCCCGGACCACGCCCTTCCCGGTGGGGCCGGCCTTAGTGGCGATGTAGATCGGCTCGGCCTTACCCCACCAGTGCCCGGTGATCAGCTCGGTTTCGATCGTGATGTTGGAAAACAGCACATGCGCGGTGACCCCTTCGCCGCTATTATCAAAGACGCCGATACCACGATTCGAGTGAATGGAGAGATTGTCGAAGGTACCGTAGCGTGTATCTTCCAGTCGGATGCCCGCCGAGTGCGATGTCATTGAACAATTTGTCACATTGACGTTCTCGCTCGACACGAAGGCGAAGTCGTCATCCCCAGCCTGGATGTCGCAGTCGGAAAAGTGAACGTTGTGGGAGCCGATGCAATCGATCCCGTCGTTGTTGGGAAGCAGCAAGCTGTTCTCGATATGGACTCCCGTGACCACTGCGTCCTCGGAGTTGGCGAGGTGAAGCGTCCAGTTCGGGGCGTTGCGCAGGGTCACGTCGCGAAGCAGCACATTTTTCGCGTTCGAAAGGATGATCATGGTGCCGGGACGGCCTTCGGGCTTCATCTCGACAGGCCCGGATTCAGTGCCGTACTTCGGATTCATGAAGTCCTTTCCCTGACGCGTGTAGCGGGCGTCATAGTCGTGGCTGTCATGTGGGCGTGAGAAGTCAAAGAAATCGTTGCCGTTGCCGTCGATTGCGCCGCGGCCAATGATCGAGATGTTCTTGACGTCCCTCGCAACGATCAGGCCAACTTTAAAGCCTTCGCCGGAGTAATTCACGCCGTAAACCCTGCCTAGGCCGTAATCGTAGATGGAACCATAGTCGGCGAGGTTCTTGCTGCCTTCGATCACCGCTCCCGCTTCCAAATCGAGTGTGACGTTGCTCAGCAACTCGAACGTCCCCGTAACATAATTCCCCGGCGGAAAGAGCACGGTGCCGCCACCGAAGGCAGCCGCCATCGTCACCGCCTTCTTGATGGCCGCCGTATCTAGACTTTTACCGTCGCCCGCAGCGCCTAAGTCCCTCACGTTAAGAACAACAGGAGCGTCGGCTGCAGGCGATTTGGTTTTCTGGGGGCCAACCTCCTGACTGGCCGCCCCTTTGGCCAAAAGAATGCAAACCATGGGGGTGCAGATGGATGCTAAGGTTTGCAAGCTACTGCGTCTTCGGTGCGACATGATTCCTCCTTGGTAAGTATCTCCCGGCAAAGCCGGGGGGCCTCCTAGAATGAACTAGACTGCTATTGATTCGGGGCACGGCCACCGTTACCTTAAGTCTTGCCCGGTCTGGCGGCCCGGAGCTTGCGCTCAGCCTTGGTCTGGAAGAAGAGTCAATCACGGGGTTGCGCTTGCTGTCCCGTCTCTTGGTTTCGCTGTGCCGCAGCTTCAGCAGCCCGTCTAAGTCGTGACGCGTGGTTTTGCGATTCTACCTTCCGCAATTGCTCCGATGTCGCAAGAGCCTTTTGTGCCAGATCGGTTTTCCCTTGCTCCCTGTACAACTGAAATAATTCGTAATGAATATCTCCGTATCGATCCACAGGCTTGGCCTCGGTCAGTTCGGTAATGGCTTCGCTAACAGCACCACTGTGCGCGAGGGACTTCCCCAGATCGGCGTGTGCAATCAACAAGTCGGGGTTTTGCGCAAGGGTCTTCCTGAGATAGGGAACGGCTTGCCCGAAACGGTGAAGGCGAACATCGATATCGCCGAGTTCGAAGTTAGCCTGCGCATTCTCGGGATCCAACTTTAATACCTTTTGCAGAGCTGTCTCGGCCTGCTCGAACTCACCAGTCTGCCAGCAGACTGTAGCGAGGCCCAGGTAGGGAGCGGGACTTGAAGGATTCAGTTCTGCAGCTGCCCGGTAGTGTCGAATGGCCTCGTCCCATTTCTTCCGTTGCCGATAGATGTCGGCGATCAGAATGTTGCCCTGCCACGAATCGGCCTTTAGCTGCACGGCTTTCTGGAACGCCGCTTGCGCGAGTCTGCGCGACGCCTCGGCCTGCCAAAAGAGACCCGGCCCGCTGGAAGATTCGCGACTGAGAAGAAGTTGGGCGGTGCGGAGGCTGATGAGAAAGCGGCCGGAGAGGAAGCTGCATTGGGCGACCTTCGATGCTTCCCCGATATTCAACTCGGGGAATTTACCGAGGAGCAATAGGCACGACGTGCGGGCCGCCGGGGCGCCCGCTGCCGGCAAATTTCCCGGGCCGGGTGCCTTCGTTCCAGTTCCGGGGCCTCTTTCGGCCGGAGGTGCCTCAAAGGTGCGTTCAGACACACCAGCCGTACCGGGGAAGGCAATCTCGGTTTGAAGTAGCGCTCGCACAACCGGGCAAGAGCGTGAAGAGTTGTTAGCAAGGTATGTGCTCACCCGGCTTTGAGTGTCCCGGTCGAGGCACGCCACAAGAAATCCCAGATGGCTGAGGAAGAAATCCGAATCTGCTTGATATATGGCGCATAAGGTGTTCAGTGCAGCAGAGCAATCAGCCCTCTCGAAGGCCACGGCGGCCCGCCCAAGCTGGCCCTCCAAGTTGCCCCGGTGAAGCTGGAGTTCCGTCTCGAAATCTTGACCAGCTTGATCCATCAGACCAAGGCGGAGGTGCGCGAAACCCAAAGCAGCATGAAGCCCCTCATCTTCCGCACCCGAGGATTTGAGGGCAAGACGGAGGGCTTCTTCAGCATCAATCTCCTGATCCTGTTCGGTGAGAAACTCCCCCACTAACCGGTGGTAATAAGACGACGTCGCCTCAAGCTTCGCCATTTGCCGGGTTGTGGTCTCGGCAAGATGCTCAAAGCACAGTCCCAGGCTGTACCAAGCATCCGCGTCATCCGGGCGAACTGTTACTTCAGCTTGGTAGACGCGCGTCGCGCTTGCAAAATCGTGCAGAGCAAAATAGGCGCTGGCCTCAGCGAGTAATGCGTCGCGATGATGAGGATCACGCTTGAGAACCTGTTGGAGTGCAGGGAGCGCCTCTTGAGGCTTCCCCAAGCGAACTGAATCTATACCCAGGATCAGGTTGGCCGGCAAACTATCGGGATTCAGCTTCAGAGCTTTCTTGAGAGTCTCTACCGCCTCAGGAAATCGGCCCGCCAAGTGATAGGCGACTCCCAGGTTACTTAATGTTTGGGGGGAGTCCGGCTGGATTGATAGGGCTGACTTGTAGGTTTCGATGGCGGCAGAGTATTTGCCGCTATTGATCTCCTGCGCCGCCTGCGCGAAAAGTTGAGCTACTCTTTCCTGATTCCCACTTTTTGGGGACCCAGTGCCGTTCTCCGCAGTCCCTCTGCTTCCGCAGAGCAAGGCAGCCAAGAGGAACATCGCCCACAAGCTTCGGTTCATTCGACGCCACTTCATGATATCAGCGGATCCTCCCAACCGCTGGGGTGATGAGCAATCACCTGATTGCCACTTCCGGGGGCACTGTTGCTCTCAGAGCAGAAACCAGGAATCGGCCCTGTGAGGCCCTCAGTCCCCTACTGCGGGAAACTCAACTTCTCGACTGCACTGGCCTCCCGTCGCTTGCGAAGCAAGTCAGACTCCCGCAAAGCCGCCATCGCCGAACTTGCGTCTCCCGCCTTCTTGTAAGCGAGGTACAACTGGTAATGAATACTCCCATCTCGATCCGCAGGCAAGGCCTGCCGCAATTCCTTGATGGCGTCCCGGGTTCGGCCCGTGCTGAAGTACGCCTTGCCGAGAGCCTCGTGCGCACGCAGGCCGGCCTCACCGGCAGCATGGACCCCTGTTTTGAGGAGAGGCTCTGCCTTTTCGAATTGATGACGAGTCACCAGGATGTTGCCCATCATATAGCTGGCTTGAGCATCCGAGGGATTGGCGGCGAGCACCAATGATAGTTCCGGTTCAGCGGCGTCGAACTTCATTTGCCGCCAGTAAATGGTCCCCAGGCCAAGATGAGCAGCCAAGTCTTCAGGGCGCAACCGGATTGCCCCCCGGTATTCGGCCTCCGCGTTTTCGTATTGCTTCATGACCCCGTAGTTCTCCGCCAGCAGGACGTGCATGCGATATGCATTCGGATCGATCGATCCGGCTTGTGTCAGAGCCCCCAAGGCGAGCTTCATGGTCGCCTTGGACAGCCAGAACAGGGCCTGGAGGTTGCCAGGGTCGCGAGCCAGGATGCCGCTCGATGAGACAAAAGTGGTCCAGTAGTCGCCGGCGTAGTAGCTGCAAGGCATCATCATCATCAGATCGCTTCGGTCTGGGAGCCCCGGCGTCTCTGCGATCCGCTCGGTGCAGGCAGTATAGTGACCTCCGGCGTAAAGCTGGGCGGCTGACCCGGAGAAGTGCGTACTGGGGCTTTCGAGCTTTCTCGGATCCCCCGGCGCAGTGATCGCACCCGGTGAGTTGATGTTTTGCAACAGATCGTTTGCGATGGCAGATTCCCGTGAGGCGGCAGGAACATTCTCCAGTTCACCCTGGAGGCTTGAAAATTGATCGGGAGTAAGTGCCGCCCAGAGTTGGCCGGCCTGAGAGTCGAGGAAGTTGCCATCCGTCTCTCGAATCTCTTCCAGCTCTTTCAAGCCTTTCTTCACCGATCCTTGCAGGAGGTCCAAGCCGGCCGATCCGAGCTGAGCGGGAAGGTAGCCGGGACGGTTCTTCAACTCGCTGCGGAAGGCATGTTCCGCGGCTTGCCAGCGGCCTAGTTGGAGATCGGCAAAGCCAAGAACGGTGTGGAGTCCCTGAAAAGCGGAATAGCCCGCGAGCAGCTTCTCACAGATGCGTGCTGCGTCGCCAGCCCGCTGCTGCTGAATGAACGCCTCCGCAAGCAGGATCTCCGCGTAGGGAGAGTTGTTCCTCAGATTAGCCAGCCGCTCAGCGACCTCTTCCTGCAGACTCAGGCTGGTGGTCCCCAGCCCATAGAGTGCGTCCAGGTTCCGGGGATGAGCGCGGAGCACCTCTTCATAGATCTCGTCGGCTTTTTCTAGTTGGTGAACGCCGGCATAGGCCTCTCCCAGTCCCAGCATGATGGTGGGGTTGCCGGGCTCGGTCTTATCGGCAATCTGGAGATACCGAAGCGCCTGTTCCGGCTGGTGCAGTTTCAGCAGGTCGAGACCCAGGAACAGATTGGCCGACAGGAGACCGGGATTGTTGTGGACGGCGGATTCGAGGCTCTGCTTCGCCTCGGTGTATTCGCCCGCCATGAATTCCATCAGACCCTCGTTGGCTTGGATCTCGGGGACGCCGGGACGGACCTTGAGAAAAGCGCGGTAGGCTGCCGCCGCAGCCTTGTAATCTCCGGCTCTCTGGGCCTGCTGCGCCCGTAGGAGGAACTCTTCCGGCGCGGTGTTGGTGGATGACTGGTTTGCCGCGGCCGGCAAGGCGGGAATGATCAGTAGGATAAGCAGGACCGCCGGGCCGCCGGCCCTGAAGATGGAGCACTTGGCGCCGCAGTTTTTCATGGACGGACGTACTCAGTGTGCATCTTTCGAGTGAGAAAATCCACGCGAGCTTTCCGAAGAGTGCCGCCCCGGGAGCGTGTCTCCCCCGGGGCGGCGAGGTTTCCGGAATCAAGGAGGGTGATCACCAGTAAAGTTTCAACCCGAGCTGGACATCACGCGAGGGCAGGGCCCCCGTGATCGTTCCAAATGCCGGGTCTTGATAACCGCTGTCCGGAGCATAGAAGTTCGCGTGATTGAAGGCATTGAACATCTCCACACGAAACTCCGCCCTGAATCTCTCCTGCCAACGGAAGTTCTTCTGCACCGCCAAGTCCCACGTGTATTCTCCCGGCGCCCGCAGGTGAGGCATGGTTCGCGGAACATTGCCAAAAGTGTAGGGAGTGGGTTCCGCGAAAGCAGACGTATTGAACCATTCGTTAATTGTGGGATTGCTTAGATTGGGATTCCCGATGAGGTCGGGCCTCTGCGCATTGCAGTACTCGTAGTTGCACGGTGCCGTGATTCCGAGCGGGAATCCCACCTTGGCCGTGGTAATGCCGGTGAGTTCCCATCCGCCTACCAGGGCATTGGTTACGCCGCCGGCTGAGGAGGCAAATCGCTTGCCCTTACCGACCGGCAGCGCGTACATGTAACTCGCTACAAAGCTGTGGGGAATATCATCGATGTCAAGGGAGTACTCGTTGTGCAGGTTGTAGATGGACTCGTAGTTTGCGCTGGATGCGGAGCTCCAGCCTTCAGCGCCCGAGGAATCATCCAGATATTTCGAGTAGGTGTAGGAGAGACGCATCTGGAGGCCGCCCGACCAGCGGTGGGTGAAATTCACTTGCAGGGCGTTGTAGTTGGAGTGGCCAACCACGGGCTGGACGTAGTTCACATTACAGTATTGCGGGAAGGGCAACAGCAGTTGCCCGTGCAGCACCGTCTTTCCGTCTAGGCCGCACCCGCTTGCGCCGATGGCGCTAGCGAACGGATTGGCGACATTTGCCAGAAGCCCCGTGCCTTGGGCAAGATCGGAGATGGGCATCTGATCGTAGTTCACGGTTGTGGCGAGCGGAAGCTTCGTGCCGTGATTGGCCACATAGGCGAAATCGAGCAAGTTGTTTGGGGTGACGGCATACTGCCCCCCAAAGGACCACTGCTCGATGTAGGGCGTGGGCCGGTTCCGCAGGACGGCGTTGGTGCCGTAGCCCACATTGGTCAAGGCTCCGGCGGAATTGCCCGGAGGCAGGAGCAGGCCGCCGGGGAAGGGATTGCTCAAAAGGCTAACCGGAGTGATACCGTCGATCGTCCCCACGTAGGGAGTGGTCTGACTGAATCCGTTGAGCGTCAGACCCTGGTAGTCGCCAAACTCAATCGCGGGAATATAGAACATCCCGAATCCGCCCCGCACCACCAGCTTTGAGGCTGCCTGGTAGGCGAAGCCCACGCGGGGAGCCAAATTGGTGTGCTGGGGATCATAAACCCCCCGGTTACCGGGAGTCACATAAGCCAGCTCACCGGGAGCGCTGGTGTTGGCTTGCGAAGCCACCGGATTCGCGGCCGTCGGGTCAAAATACGAGAGCCGGTTGAAGCGATCGGTGGGCGCCGTCTGGATGTCGTAGCGGAGCCCTAGGTTCACCGTCAGCTTGCGCGTTGCTCTCCAGTCGTCTTGAAAATACCATCCATAGAACCTCTTCTGGTAGGCGGCCTCAGCCTGCAACGTTACACCCCCGCTGCTGCCAGTGCCGAGGAGGAAAGAAGCGAAGCCAAAGCCTGTGCCAGTAGTGGCGTTCGTAGGGTCGGGGCCCCAGGTCATCCCGATCGGGAAATTAAAGCTGGCCTGGGGCGAATTCAAGGTGTTCACAATGAAACCCACCCCCATGAAGCCTACGTCGAAGGTGTGAGCTCCACGCACCTTGGTGAAATCGATGGAGTAGGTTCGCGCCTCCCGCGGAGTAGCGTTAATGTCTCCTGAACCCAGCCCATACTCACCATCGATAGTAACGAAGGGGAACGACCCCGTTGCGCCCTCCGTGTTCAGGAAGGTCGGCAGTCCGAGGGAAGCCACGTTGAAGGGAACTCCTTGCGGTGTGCGTCCCTCAACCCAACGCCCCCACCCGAAGTTCAAGTCCATCACCAGGGTGGGACTGAAAACCCGGGTGTAGCCAAGACCCCCATCCCACCGATTGTCAGGTTCCCCGGTTCCCGGTCCTCCGGGGTCGTTGGTGCCGAAGAAATCGCCTACGCCTTGTATGGTTTCGCGCTTTTGAGACCATCGTACATACAAACGAGCCTTGTCACTGATGTTGTCATCGACGCGGCCGGTGTAGGAGTCTTGGCTGCTAGGAGTGCCGCTAGCCGCCGTGAAGTTGTTGACGGTGCCGGGGCCGTTGGGGCTTGGCCAGTACTGCAAGAACTTCTTCGAGATCGGGTTGATCATTCCCGCGAGGTTATTGCCGGCGATGGGATCGCGGATATATCCGGTCTCTTTCGCCATCAGCCCCGTCACCGGATCCACATGTTCCGCGGTGATCTGCCGGGTAGTAAAGGGATTGTAGATCTGGCCCTGTAGAACCGGCCGTCCGAGGGCGTCTGTTCCTATCTGGTCGCCCAGTAGGGCGGAGAAATTGCCCTGCGTCATATCAGAGGTGGGAACGCTGGCCACGAAAGTGAGAGGTGACGCCGACCGTAATCCCTCGTAATCACCGAAAAAGAATAGTTTGCCCTTGTGGAGGATCTTCGGGATTTCAATCGGGCCGCCGATCGTAAGGCCGAACTGGTTCCGGTTAAAGTGCTCGATGGGAACGCCGGCGGCGTTATTGAAGAAGTTGTTCGCATCCATGTTGTCGTTCCGCAAGAACTCCCAGGCGTCACCGTGCAGGCCGTTGGTGCCTGATTTGGTGATGATGTTCACCACGTTGCCCATGCTCCAGCCGTACTGCGCCGTGAACCCGTTCGTCTGGATCTTAAATTCCTGGGTCTCGTCAACTCCGGGTACGTAAATCGGGGCGCCCCAACTGCCGACGGAATCCCAGGCGCCGTCCAGCAGGAAGGCGGTGGTTCCGAACCGGCCTCCGCCGAAGTTGAAGGCGCTGACATCCTGGTCGGCTGCTACTTGCATGCCCGGAGGAGTGAAGGCCTGGTACTGCTGGCTGTTGTTGACGCTGGAATTGAGCGCCACCAGTCCCAAGACGTTGCGCAGATCGAGTGGCAGTTCCGTCGTTTCCCGACCACTGACGGTCGACCCAATGTTGGCGTTCTGTGTCTCCAGGACCTCGGCCGAGGCGCTGACCGTCACCTGCTGGGTTACCGCTCCCAGTTGCAGGGTGACGTCCTGAGTAGCGGATTGACCGACCTCCAAACCAATTCCTTCCTGGCTGTACGTCTTGAAACCTGGCCCTCTAACAGCGAGGTCGTAAGTTCCCGGCGGCACGAGCGTGAAGGTATAGCGGCCATCCTGACCGGTAGTGAAAGCCCTCTCAACTCCTTGCGTCGGGCTTGAAAGGGTTAGCTTGGCATTGGGTACCGCAGCCCCTGAGGAGTCGTACACCGTTCCGCTGAGCGAAGCGCTGAAAGCTTGTGCCTGGGCTTTCAAGCTTGGAAGCGCTTGCAAGGTTAAGAGCAAAATACACACAACAGGTATACATGCATGTCGGCAACCGTCAAGTCGCCCCTTTTGAGTGCTCACTTTTGTCATAAGAATTCCTCCTGTAAGACCTGGACCCGTCCCGACCGACAGCCAATCAAGTACTAAGAGCTTATCCGTAAATAACAATCGTCTCGCGCCGGGAAATCATGGCCGCAGCCAAGGCCAACAGCGCGACGTAGCCTTCTTCGGTCTTTTCAAAACTCACTAGTATGGCTATGTTGAGTCGATGGGGAGTACAATCGCTGGAAGCCCACTTAAATAGCGGGCACGCCCGCAGTTTCGTGCTCCTTTTTCCCCGCTCCGCTCCGTGCAAGGCCGCATTTTTCGGGGTTTTGAGAATAACTTAGAACAGCAATACTAACAGCTTGCGAGATCGGTTTAGCCAAGAGTGGGTTCGCTCCACCACCCAGCGACGAGGCTCCTGCGTGGTTTTGCTCCCCGTTTCCGCCGGCAGCTAAACGGTGTGTCGCTTGCCCCCGTCTTTACAGGCCTGTCGTGTTTTCCCAGTTTGCATTGTACTTTCCCAGTTTTCGCCATCAAGCGGTGACCGCCTTTGAACTAATAACACTCTCTAATTGAGCTTTACGTTCAAGAATTTTTTAGCACTTGCCTTGGCCCATGTCAAGGGAATTCTTACAAGGCTTTCCCCTTTTTTTTGTGCCTGGATTTAGGCAAGTAATAGAACCAGCGTGAGTGGTTTTTTCTAAGAAGTGAGCGGGTACGAACTCCGTCTGACACGCTGGGAATGGGTACTGCTCAATCCGCCTGTTTCCTGAGAGTAACGACGGCCACCGTCAATCCATTGAGGGATATGCCATCAGCCGTCAAACTGGTCGTGGCTGGCGGGGATGAACCCGTAGTTTGGTCCACGACGTCGACGGTGCCCCCGGCTGACCCGGGCACGGAGACCTCAATCTGCCGGTCGCGCTTGTTAACCAGAAGGATTTTCCGTTCCCCTCGCGATGTTACGAAAGCCTGGGCAAGGACAGACGGAGATTCAAGGTGGGTTTCTACCGGTTTATCGCCTGGGCAGAAGTTATCGCGCAGGAGCTTCAAAACCCGATACCGGGCGTTGGGCTGCCCGGTGTCCCAGTTGAGCAGGGAGGTAGCGGCGAACTGGCCGGGATAATCAATCAATTCTGCTCCTCCGACGGCCTCGATGCCCATCGTCGCCAAGTGGGCGTATGTGTAAGCCCACATGGCGCCCGCCAGGTTCCAGTACGAATCGGGGATGGGACGGGCAAGCTGGGGCGCCTCCGGGTCAGGCAGCATCGATCCGAGTTCATCAATATAGGTCCCCGTACCCGGAGAAAGCCGCTTGCGGATGGATTCGATGTACCGGACGGCAGTCAGGAACTTGTCGGCCTGAGCGAAGATCGTGTACGGCATGGTTTCCGGCGTTTCATCCGGGTCCGGCATAGTGTAGAAGTGGTAGGAAATCATATCGATGGGGATGCCCGGCTGGCGATGCTTGGAATCGAGGAAATATTGAAAATACTGAGGGCCGCCAATCGGATCTGACAACGCCAGCCCCATGAACTTCATATTCGGTGAAACTTGCCGGACTCGCTCGACGATCGCATCATAGATGCGTGTATAGTACTCGGGCGTCATACTGTGCTGATCGGACCCATCACTCTCATTGAGTACTTCCCAGTAGGCGATTTTGTAATGATGGCCGGAAGCGTGCCATTTCCCCAGTTCGTCGTTGAAACCACCTTGGGTGTACCAGCCCACCAATCGGGCCTGGTAATCCGCCGCTTCCTTGAACGTGGGGTCCCGGAGCTACGTGCCTTGTGAGTAGTTCCAAGCGATTTCGTCAGGGTCCTCGGGATACGGAATCGGCGCCTGGGTTTTGATCATCCACTCGGGGATGGTGCCGAAGTCAAACACCACCGGATGCCCTGCGGTCGCCTGCATGAAGTCTTCCGTATATTCGTCCATCAAGGCAAAGTCCCAATAAGTCTTACCGCTCTCTGGAGGCTTCAGTTCCGCAACGACCATCTTGGGATAGGGAAACCAGGGTTGCAGACGGGGGTAATCCGCGTGGAGATCGCGCAGCGCCTTATAGATCGGATCATGGGTTGGCCGACCGCGCCGCAAGGGGGGTTCGGGGCAGTCCTGAATTGACACGGAAGTCTTCCATACCCTGAGCACCTTATCCCATTGGACCTCTGCTTTTGCCGGCGGTTCGCCGGAGAGCAGGATGGATGGGCCGGACATCAGGCACGACGCGAGACAGACGAGAAATGCAATGAATTCCCTCAATTGGACCTCCCGAAGATGGAATGTTACCCTCTGCAACGTTCTAGGTCGCAAGTCTCTGGAAAAAATGTAGCGGCGCATTGACCGAGACGCGCGGGGCGGAAATTCCAGCCGCCGTGGCCAAGCCAATCGCCGCTACAACGCTAACCAGGTCTTCTTCCCCAGCCGGCTAGAAAACGAACTTTAGCCCAAACTGCATGATTCTCGCCGGCCATGCGCTGCTGATTTCTCCATTGCCAAGATTGTCCGGCCCGGTGCAAGGTTGGCCGGGAGCCGTCGCGCCGCTGCAACCGACGCTCACGCCATTCCATTGTGGATGGTTGAAGGCGTTGAACGTTTCCCAGCGGAATTGGATGGTCCCATGTTCGCCGTTGAACCACGGAGTTTGGAAGTTCTTGAGCAGAGCCATGTCCCAGTTGTTACGCCCGGGACCCGTCAAGGGGTTTCGACCCATATAGCCGAACATGCCGGGTTCTCCGTTGGCGGGGAGTTGGTCCATGTTGATCTGGCCGAAAGTGCCGGTATTAACCCACGTGGGCGTGGGACCGAACTGGAGATCATCGTAGGTTCCCTTCTCAATGCGCACCTTGCCTATGGAGTTACACCGTACGCCTCCCCCCACGCCACTGCTCAGGCCGTTGATTCCACAACCGAAATCGATAGGCTGTCCGGTGAGGAAGTTGGTAATTCCGCTGATCTCCCATCCACCCAGTCCGTTCCGGAGGAAGGAGTTTGTGGAGTGGGCGAAGAACGGGACTTGATAAACGTAATTCATCACGAGCAGTTGCGCCTGATTCAAACCTGACGTCGCCTTCCACCGCGAAATGTCATAGTCGTTAACACCCCCTTCACCCTGATCATCGATGGTATGTGACCAGGTGTAAGCCGCTTGAAACGTCAGCCCGTGACCGACACTGTGGCGGAAGTTCGCTTGCAGAGAGTTGTAGCTGGAGACTCCTGCCCACTCTCGAATATTGATGCCCGTGTATCCCCGGTAGGGAACAAAGTAAATGGAAGGTTGAAGGTTGTTGATCAGGATGTTCTGAACGTCGCAGTTGCCAGACGCATCGCATCCGGTAGTCCCCGCCAAGGCAGGTACATTTTCCGTGCCCCCACCGGTTGGCACCTGGTTCATGTTCCGATTGTGACCCAGATGACGTCCTTGACTTCCCACATAGCTGACACTGACAAAGTTGTTGCCGGGAAATTCGTGTTGAACACCCAAGCTGAATTGCTGGACGCTCGGCCATTTCGCTTGCAGGGGAACATTATTCATGGATGTGGGTGAAATCGGTCCAGACACAATCTTGTCATATCCATCGATATTGAACCCGAAAGGCGAAGCGACACTGGGCGGGTTGCCAAAGAATCCCGAAGCCTGTTCATTACCATTCGAGACGTCATACGAAATTCCGTAACCACCCCGGATTACGGTCTTCGCAGAACCCGTTGGGTCCCAGGCAAAACCGAATCGGGGAGCGATGCCGCTTCGGGAAGGTTTTACGCAGCCGGCAGGAACTTGTCCTGAGCCGCACTCTTCGAGCCCGTTACCATAATTCAGAAACGTCGCACCTGTGCCGGGGATCAAATACCCATTAATATCGATCTGGGCTTCATTCGCCGGGTTGTATTGGCTCGGGATGAAGATCGAATCATTGGTGGGGGTCCGGATATCGTGATAGATCGTGGGCATAACGTAGCGAACACCCAGGTTAAGCGTCAGCTTGGGAGTAACCTTCCAGTCGTCTTGAAGATAGGGCTCAAAATCCCACTCGCGCCAGTGTCCCAGACCATATCCCCCCACAAGCTGGCCGCTTATCACGCGTCCGAATTCCCCGTAGCTGGCGATCTGCCCTATGTACATGTCAGCGAGGGCATTTCCCGTGCTCTTGGGATCGGAAGTGCTGAAGTTGAGGGACCCTTCAGCATAGGGGGAGGAATACGTGGTTTGGTTCAAGTGGGAGTCCTGTACATAGAAACCCATCTTGATGACCTGCTTGCCCTTGGTCCAAACTAGATTGTCTTTCAACGTCGTAATAGGTCCCCAGAAGAAATACTCGAAACCCGTGGATTCCGCAATACCCCACGGCAGACCGCCACCGATCGAGATCGAGGGAAGAAGCGGCACTGTCGCATTTGCGGGGAATATAGTCTTGACGGTGTATCCGCTTGGCTTATCAATCGAGCCGGCGGGGGAGGAAGGCCCTGCGACATTGTGTACAGTGTTCACGTCGGCCGAGAAACCCATGATGAACTCGTTCATCAAGTTCGGTTTGAGGCTGCGTGTGAAATGGATCACCGCGGACTTGGCGGGGCTCGTCCACTCCGTTTTGACGGTGTCGTAATTTGAGTTGGACCAAAGCGTGGGGACATACGTCTGTTCATAGGCATCCTGGGTGTAGCGGACGAAGATGGAGGTCTTGTCCCCAATGTTTTGGTCAACTCGAATCATGTCCTGCCGCCAATGGGTGGGGAGGCTGGGGGCTGCGGTGTAGACATCAACCCCACTATTAGGCAACGGGACGAGACCAGCGAGCAAAGCGGCTCCACTGGCGCCGATGGGCACGATGTCTCCTGGATAGGTTTGTTGTGTGGCAGGGTTGACCGGAAGCACGCACCCGGAGGCCACGACGGGGTTGTAGTTACCCGAAGCCGGATCGCATTGAGAGAAATCCCCCTGCCGCATCAGCGTGGTGGGGACCGGCGCACTGACGACTGTACCTTGACGGTTCTGCCGCCAGTCCTCCGACCAGAAGAAGAACGTCTTGGATTTGGTTGTATTGTAATGACCGGGGATATAGGCGGGGCCACCGATAGTGAAACCGTAATCATTTCGTTTCAAAGGAGTTTTTGGCGCCTTGCCGCCGGGTGGAGCAATCTGTCGGTTCAGGAACCAATCGTTGGCATCAAGCACGTCGTTGCGGACAAACTCGAACAAGTCGCCGTGGAACTGGCGCGTTCCCGCCTTCGTGGCCACCTCGATCGTCGCCCCTGCATTCTTGCCGAATTCGGCGCTGTAATTCGATGTGACGATGCGGAACTCCGCGAGTGAGTCAATGTTCGGGTAGGTCATGTTCGCAGTGGATCCGGCGCCCTGATCCGAGTTGTTGGTTCCATCGATCTCCCAGTTGTTGTAGACCGTCGGGACGCCATTGAAGGAAATGCCGGAGCTTGCGAGAACACCGATGCTTGAGGGATCATAGCCTCCGGGTGCAGCACCCGGGATCAAGGTGGCCAAGTTCGTAAAGTTCCGACCATTGAGATTGAGCTGGCTGATCTGGGACCCTGTCACCACGTCCGAAATCGAACCTGTCTCGGTCTCAACCTTTGCCACGTTGCCCTCGACAGTTATGCTTTGGGTTTGTTCTCCTACCGTCAGGGTAAGATTCACCCGGAGCGTCTGTCCAACGTCCAGAGAGATGTTGGTAAGAACTTGCCTCCGAAAACCGGGAGATTCGGCGCTAACCACATAGCTGCCAATGGGAATTTTGGCGGCCGTGTACTCGCCTGCCGAGTCGGTAGTAAGGTTACGCGTGAATCCCTTTTGGGAGTTAGAAACGGTGACCTTGGCAGTGGGCACGACGGCGCCGGAGGAATCTGTAACCGTGCCGACAATTGTGGCCGTATCCTGCGCCCAACCGCCTGAAAGGGCCCCGAAGAAACAAAAGATCACTGCTATCATCAGTCTTCTAAGCATGAGTTGTCTCCTCCTTGACTGGTTTTTCCAGGATCCGACGCCAAAGCGCATAGACTTCTGTGGCTGGGGACTGCCGTGCCGGTTTCCGGGAGCTGCGGCTCTTGAGCCTCACCTACAGAAGTCTGTGTAATGGGCGACCATGACTGGCCGCAAATCTTGCGGTGGCTGTGCTTGAACTAATAACACTCTCTCATTGAACTTTGCGTTCAGGAGTTTTTTAGCATCTGCATTGGCTTATGTCAAGGGAATTCTTACAGAGCTTTACCCCTTTTTCTGTCTGGATTTAGGCAAGTAATAGAACCAGCGTGGGTGGTTTTTTCTAAGAAGTGAGCGGGGACGTACTCCGTCTGACACGCTGGGAAATTGAGGAAACTTTTCGCTTCCTCAAACCGAGCTATCACCTCATTGGGTACTGCCCAACTCCAAGATGGTCACGGAATGCGCCGGAAATCGGTAGGAGAAAGGAAGGCGTTCGACGCGGACCGCCTTCTCCCGGATGTTGACGTTTTCAGTGCTACCGAACGGGTTGGCGGCGACCTTGTCTTTGCCATTCAACTCGAAGACTCGCACCGAGTCGCCGGGAGCAACTTTATAGCCGCTCACCCGAATTGCCGCACTCAAATCCGGGTCTTCGCTCCGGTTGATGACGGCGAGGTCGAGTGTGCGCCCATCCGCGCTCACGCTGCCGCGACATTTGAGGTAACCGCAAAACTGGTAAGTGCGCCCTTTCGTGAAATGCAGGTCGACCTGGTAAATACTCGCGTGCTGGGAGCCGTCTCCGTAAACTTCTATCGCCTGAGCGGCCCCGCCGCCATAGTATTCCTGATGGTCGATCCAGTACCGGTCGTACTTCCCCTGTCCGCCATTGAGCTCCCAATAGTGCTTGGTAATCATACATTTCTATTTTGAAAATCCAATTCTTAGAACGGTAACCGAATAAGCCGGGAAACGGTACGTGAAACTCGTGCCGGCAGCAAATGTACCTGTTGATGGAATTACTTTGGTTGGATTCGCAAGTGAATTTTCGTCCTCAGGCGCACCTGTTAAGGTCATGGAACGACCTGTAGAACCAACCTTGTCAGCACCTCTGAGAGTTATATCTACTGCTTCGGACGTGCCTGATTTATTGGCTACCTTAAGGAGAATATCATTTCTTCCGGATGCAGTGTCTACGGATGCAGACCAGAAACAATGGGCTGTAGTTTGAGTGAACGGCAAAACACGGGTTCCCTGATTATCGGAAAACAACATCTTTTGCATATAGTATGAGGGTGATGCAAAGTTACATACAGCGTCATTCCAGACGATACAGGGTCCAAAATTGCCGTGACCTACGAAGCCGGCATAATTGCCATATCCCGTCCACCACATTCTCTCGGAATTTTTCTCGCATCCCAGCATAAATACAGCGTCGCCAAGTGCATCGCCAAAATTGCCGATTACATTTCCTCCGTTTCCGTGGATGGAGGATGCATACTCCGCCACACATACTTTCTTCCAGGCCGGATCGATGGTGTTGAACTTGTCGTATAAGCCGGAAAGATCTTTCTGATAGAAATGCTGATCAACGAAATCAACAGGGTTGACCAAAGTGGGCGGAAGTACATCCTTCTGCCGAAGAGCGTTGAACATAATCTTTAAATCAGGATAATGTGCCAATAAAGCGTCATGGATCATGATATATCGTGGGCCATACTCACGCAGTGTTGCCTCCCCATTTTCATTGCCTATTTCAATATATTTCAGATTATAGGGCGCCGGATGACCGTTGGCCGCGCGCCTGGCTCCCCAGGTGCTGGATGTTGGCCCTTTGCAGTACTCTAATAAATCCAGAATGTCGCTGATGATCGGTTGCATTTTATCCAGCGGGCAAATACCAAACCAATGTTTGTCCCCCGGATTTTCACTGATTCCAGCCGAGGTGACATAAACGGGCTCAGCTCCCAAGTCTTCGCACAATTGAAGATACTCATCCAAACCAAAATACTGGTCGTTCTTATAATCCCATCTGTTTCTGGTGGAACCGGGCCTTTGTTCAAGAGGGCCGATGGAGTTCTTCCAATTCCAACTCACATCCATATTGCAAGACTCAGCCGTGCAACCTCCGGGAAACTGGATATATTTAAGTTTCAGGGCGACCAACTTTTCCGCCAAATCCAGCCGCAGGCCGTTGGGCCGATTCTTCCAGGTAGGCGGCATCACTGTCACTACGTCAAAATATACGTCCCCTTTTGTTGAGGCATATAATACGAAACGGTTGTCCCCCGAAACTTTTGACGGACCGCGGGTAGTGAGGTCGCAGGTAAAATGCTGCCAGCTTGCTGTCGGTTTGAAGTCTCGAGATTCTGCATAAACAACGCCGCCGTTGCTTTCCAGCTTTGCCTTTAAAGTACCCGTGAAATTTTGGCCTTTTTTGGCCCAGAAGGAGACTTTGTAAATTGTATTGTTTTTGAGTCCGATTCCCCAGTAACCACCATTTGCCAAACCTACGCTTCCTGAATCCACAGAAGTAACCTGAAATTTAATAGCATGAATCTGACGACTGTTCAGCATCCCCGTGTCGGAAGAAGTTTGTGGGTACAAGTTCGCATTGGAGGATCCGGTTTTCACCAAATACCACCCCGCTATAGGGTTCTTTAGCTCCTCAAAGGAAGGATTGTTAATGAGCTGCGCGTATAATCCTCCTTCGAATTGGTAGTTGAATTCTTCAAGTTGCTGCCCCCTGCAAATATCGGCAACACCTGCCCCCGGTCTTGAAACATCAACGATACAGGTACTTTGTGCATGGGCAAGAATCGATCCCATACTCCAGAGGGCTAAGGTCGCAACGATCATTTGTCCGTGTAGAAATCTCATCATATTTTTCACCCTTTGATAGTTTTCAAAAATATAGTCAAAGAAATGAGAATTCGGAGCATTCAAGTCAGACACGCGTCTTACCCAGAGGCGGTCCCAAATACCCTCTTTGAACGCCTAGCCACCCCTTACACCACTTGTAAAGTACGGTAGGCGTCACTTCGTCATGCTGGAAATGGCCGCACACTCCGGGTAAAGGTCCTTCACAGAATCGTACAAGGCCACATGCAACTTGTAAGCTTGGTCGTAGACAGCGCGGTGGGCGGGATTAGGTTTCACCTCCTCGCCCCCGGAAGCCATGACCTCGACGGCCGACGCGATGTTGGGGTACAAGCCGACGCCCACCGCAGCGAGGATCGCCGCTCCCAGGACTGCTGCTTCCTGCTGGGCTGGGACCACTACCGGAATCCCACAGATGTCAGCTTTGATCTCGGACCCCAGCCGGCTCTTCGCTCCTCCGCCCAGTACCCGGAGTTCGCGCGCCGCAACGCCCAGCCGGTTCAACCCTTCCAGGTCGCGCCGGATCAGAAAGGCCGTGGCCTCGAGCAGCGCTCGGACGAAGTGCGCCCGCGTGTGGGTGAGAGTGAATCCGAAAAAGACTCCCCGCGCGTTCGGATCGAACTCGGGAAACAGCGCCCCTTCCAGGTGCGGCAGCATCACCATGCCGTCGCTGCCCGGCGGAACGTTTGCCGCCTCTGCGGCGAGTGCATCGTAGATGCTCGGCGCCCCGAGTTCAGTTGGGACGGCTAATCCCTCCGCGAACCGATCCTTAAACCACTTGAAGGCCAAGCCACCCGTCTGGTTCCAGGGCAGCAGACAATACCTCTCCGGGACCGCATGGATGTGGCAAGGCACCGGTGTGGAGCGATCGAAGATGGGTTCGCGAATGGTGGTAAGGAGTGCGAGCACCGACCCGGTGCTTACAGTAACGACGCCGGGCTCGAGGTTGCCGGCAGCAACGCCGGCGCAAGTGTGATCCAACCCACCCGTGACCACCGCCGTTTTCACGCTCAGGCCGGTCTCCTCGGCGCAAGCGTTCGAGACGTGGCCGATGGCTGTTCCCGAGGGGAACAAGTCGGGCAACTGTTCGGTGCGGATGCCGCCAAAAGTCACCAGTTCGTCAGACCACTTCCGCCGGCTGATGTCGAGAACCAGTGAGGAGGACCACATGCTGGGCTCGGCCACGAAACGGCCACTCAGCCGGTACAAAAGGTAGTCCTCGGGAAGCAGAAATTTGGCCGTTCGCTGGACCGTCTCGGGTTCGTGCTTGCTCAACCAGCGGAACTTCGTGACCGGCCAAAGGGGGGTGATGTCCGGTTGCCCGCTGATTTCCAGGACCCGCTGTGGGCCGAATTGCCGGCGGAGTTCTTCCGCCTCGGGTTGGGATCGGTTATCCATCCACACCAGCGCAGGCCTGGCCGGTTTTCCCTCCCGCGTCATGGGGATTACCGTCTCTGTGTGGCTGGATACTGAGACTGCTGCGATACGCACGGGGTCGCCGCGCCAATTGGCGAGCAGGCGCCGGACCGACTGAACAACCGGAGTCCAGTAATGCTCCGGATCCACTTCCACCTTGTCCCCTTCGGGAATGATCAGGTACTCGTGGCTCTCCAGGCCGGCCATCTCGCCTGCGAGCGTGAACAGTCCCGCCTTCACCGTGGAGATGCCAAGGTCAAGACCCAGAAGGAAAACATCGTTATTCATGGCTGTTCCGCTGTGCACCCTTGGGATCATGCCCAAGCACAACCAGGCGACTCACCCCACAACGTCGATACCTGCCAACCCGCAGAAGTCCTTGACCAAACCCGAGTTGTTTCCGTACGAGAGGATGTAATGCTGTCCATAGACTTTCTGGGTGAACTCCTCCATATCCCCGTGCAACCGGATTTCCAGACCCGGCAACTGTGGCGCCGGCGGAGCCCAACCGGCTTCTTCCCAGGGCTGAGGAGTCTCGGCGTCCCCGGTGACGACGTGCATGGTGTAATGGTCGCCGCGGCTGGCCAGGCGGCACAAAGTGACTTTCCCAGTCTTCAAACGAGACGTATTGAGGAGTCCACCTGCCAATCCGCCAAAACTGGTGGGCGTGACTTTGACCAGGCCGTCAACTACTTCCGAAGGTACGTAATCGGGAACGCCCATCAAGACGCCGTGGGAAAAGAATTCGTAGAACTCCAGGTAGGCGCTGGCCTGCCCCGTCAGCGCGCGCATTACCAATTGCGTAACTGCCCCCAAGACGTCGTTTTCCGGAATCGTGCAGACATTGAGTTCGTCCGCCAACAACATAAAGACCATCGCGGGTGGGAATTGCAGCAGTTTCTTCATCCCGTCCACATCAATCAGCGAGACGGCCTGATACTTCCGCTCCTGGACTTTGTCTCGAAGGGCCAGGTAATACTTGACCCCCTTCTCGAGGACTTCCGGGTTGGCAGGTCGTTCAAAGACCCACTTCTGCCGGATGGTCTCCAGGACCTGAGCGACGGCTTCGGTTTTCAAGCGCTCCACGCGCTGGACCATTTCCAGCATCTCGAAAAACTCCACTTCCGTGCCCAGCCGCTTGCGCAAAGAGACGCCGTCGTACAAGGTGGCGTACAGGTTCATATCCCTGCATCCCATCATGCCAACCTTGGAATTGCGCAGGGCTTTCACCGCCGAGGCCGCCTGGGCAAAAGTGGCGATTTTGCTGAGTGGCGGAGGAGCATCCTGAAAGCTCGGAATGTATTTAAGATGCAAACCCAGATCTTCCATGGTTTGGCGCAATGCGGTGGTTCCCGCTTGGTCGGCGGTCGTAACCAGCCGCCCACCCTCCACGGCTCCGGACAAGCCCCAAAGTAAAATGGGATGCTGCGGGAACTCACTCGCCACACTAATGACCGCGTGGCTGGGTATCCAGCCGGCCAGGCAAGTTACCAACAAATCAAAATCCGCCCCCGCCAACTCGGCAACCGCCCGCCGCACGTCTTTTCCATCCGGATCGTCGCTCACGGGTGCAGTGCTGAGGACTTCCAGGCCAGCGGATTCGAGCCACTCGATGGCGCGCTGGCACTTTCTTTCAATGATCTCGCGGGGAGTATTAACTTCGCCAAAACCCACGAACCCAACTTTAGGCTTTAACATCGGAGTCTCCATGTCGAAAGTCTTTCCTTCCACAGGCTGGTGGCGTGTTGTAGCGCTGAGCTTTAGCTCAGCACCTGGACGTAGCGCTGACTTTCGGGTCAGCACGGCGGCGAAACGGCAAACCTGCCGACCTAAAGGTCGGCGCTACCATGTTTTTCGTCAACCTGCCAGGTCTGGGCCGGCTTGGGCAAGTCACGCCGCCGACTCGAGCCTGACGACCTGGGCCCGCCGGTGAGACTCCAAGGCGGCGGTTAAAAGTTCGTGGCTCAGGGCTGTTTCCTCAGGAGTCACGCAGCCCGCAAACAGTTTTCGCCGCTGGCCTGATGCCAACTCGTACACGAAGGCGGCCCACATCTGGAGGATCGCGTCCGAGAATCCGAACTCAAAGATTGAGCCCGTGATCGTCTTAAAGGCGGTCTCCTGACCCATATCCACTTGTTGCCAGGACTGCTCGCCCCCGCGATACTCGAGCAGTTCGAGTCGACGCGGATTCCTGGTGCTAAACTGTGCTGAGGCCTTCGTCCCATGGATTTCAAAATACCAGGTATTTTTCTCGCCCGGAGCCATCCGCTGGGTCTTCATCGTCAAGGGAAACACCCCCCCGCCCGCACCGCACTCGGCCTCGCAGAACAGCGTGGCATTATCCCAGGTCCGGCAAGGCGCTACGCCTCCTTTGCCGTCGGGACGCTCCGTGACGATCTTGGAAAGAATCGCCCGCACATTCCGCACCCGCCATCCCGCCCGAAAGGGGACGTGGCAGACATGCATCCCCAAATCCCCCATGCAGCCGTACTCGCCATTGAACTCCACTTGCCGCTTCCAATTGATCGGCTTATGGGGGTCGAGATCGCTGGAGTGAAGAAAACCGCAATTGACTTCCAGGACCTGCCCGAAAGCTTCTCGCTCAATCATGTCCCCGATTCTTTGCACGGCTGGGAAAAAGGGGAATTCCGACGAACATCGCACCAGCAGTTCCGGGTGCTTTTGGTGCGCCGCCATGATGGTTCGGTTAGCGGCCCGGTCTATGCCAAACGGTTTCTCGCCCATGAGGTGCTTGCCCGCTTCCAGGGCCGCGCAGTAGAACTCCTGATGCAAGTGGTGCGGGACGGCGCAGTAAACCGCTTCCACCTCGGGATTGGCCAGGAGTTCCTTGTAGTCCCTCGTAACCTGGTGGATGGAGGGGAAATTCTCCGTATACCAGCGGGCCAGGTCCGCACGAGTGGAGTCAAAGCGATCGCAAACGGCAACCAGTTCGGGGCGGGCAGGCATGTCAGGCAAGTGGCACCACCGCGCCAGCGCACTGGCAAACTCCCGCCCCATCAACCCGCAGCCAATCAATCCAAACCGTATCCTTCTCATAACTTCCCGGCCGCTGCCCGCCGAACGCTCGGGACTCAATGCGAGTAGCCGAAATGGCGTTCCGCTTCCCCTAGGGCTTCATCAATGATATCCATGCATTTGGCGGCCACATCCAAATCCATCACAATCGGCGGGCTCATGCGCAGAATATGCCCAGCGGGTACCCAAGCCAGGCCACGGCGGAAGGCTTCCTTGTAAATGAACTCGCCCGCCTCGACAAAGGGTTCCTTGCTGACCCGGTCTTTCACCAATTCCACGCCCATCAGGCAGCCTTTGCAGCGCACATCGCCCACGATCGGGTGCTCACCCAGCATCTGGGCCAGGCGCTTGCTGAAGTATTTCTCCAGTCGTGCGCAATTCTCAAGCAGTCCTTCCTCTTCGATCGCCTCGATCGAGGCCAGAGCGGCCGCGCAGGCCATGGGATTCCCCCCGTAACTCGTCGAGGCGCTGATGCGCTCCACGCTGTCGGCATAAGGTTCCCGTACTACCATGGCGGTCACGGGAAATCCGTTGCCGAACCCCTTGCCCAAGGTCACCACATCCGGCAGAGTGTTCCAATGTTCCATGGCCAAAAACTTCCCGGTCCGACCCATGCACGTCAGAACCTCGTCCGCCATCAAGAGGATCCCTCGGGCGTCACACCATTGGCGCAGCTTGGGGAAGAAATCATCGGGAGGAAAGATCGATCCCGCCCACCCTTGAATCGGCTCCAGGACAATCCCGGCCACTTGCCCGGTTGTTCCCTCGGCAACAAATTCATCGTAAAAGCTCAAATAGGCGTCCGTGTCAATCGTGCCATCTGGCTTCTTGAACCGGGGTCGATAAGGATTCGGACGCGGTAACATGTAAAACCCCGCGGCGCGTGTGGCGCCGTACGCCGGCTTCATGCGCGCCAAGCTCGCCGCATGGCCGGTCTTACCGTGGAAATCGCCATAGCAAGACAAAAACTCGTGCTTGCCGGTCGCCGCACGGCAGACCCGCAATCCCGCCTCTACCGCTGTAGTCCCGTTGTCATAAAGCTGTACACCTGCTAAATCGCCTGGCAATACCTGCTTGAGTTTTTCGAGCAGCTTGAGCTTCCAGGGAGTGGTGAAGTCGTGGCAGTTCATCAACTGGCCCGCGGCTTCCTGCACGGCGGCGGTAACTTTGGGATGACAGTGCCCCAGCGTGGTCACATAAATCCCGGAAGAGAAATCGAGGTAGACGTTTCCATCCACGTCCGTGAGCGTGCACCCAAAACCCTTTTCAAAGACCACCGGAAAGAGCCTCACTTGACTGGAATAGCCCTTCATAATCGCGGCGGCACGCTGGTGCATCGCCTGCGACCTCGGCCCAGGCACTTCCCCACTGACCATATGCGGAATCTTCTTCAGATCAACCTTTGCCCACTCAATGGAAGTTTCGGTATAGGCTGTAGTCATCGTCTTGATCCCTTCTTCGTGGTACGCTTGGAGGCCATGACCCCGGAAAGCGCCAAGTCCCTTGGCGCTGGTCGGAGTCGCGATCATCGAAAGCTTTCGGGCCCTCAGGCGCAATAGGGTTCGGCGTCTGGACCTCGAGAAAGCTCGCTACAAATCCCCACAGGTTAGCGGCCGTCCTTTCCCTCCTGCGCCACCTCTTATCCAGCCGGCCCCCCCTCCGATCCAAGGCCGGAGCGGTATCCCCGGAACAAGGGCCCCGATCAGGATGAACTAATACAACTATCTTCCTGAACGTTATATTCAATTCCAGGAAAAAGACAAGGGTTTTCTTTCACTCCCCTCTCCCCGGGATTAACCCAGCGCCTTGAAGGTGGCGACGGGGGAACCCCATGGTGTGGGACGAGACTACCCGATAGAGGCCGGATTTCCGCCAGACTGACACGCAGTTCGTGCCACTGGCACGCGAAAAATCTTAAGGAAAGCCTCGTCTCGCCTCCCCCGTCCCACTCGGCCCAACCGCGTATTTATGTTTTGTGCGGCAATCCGGAGTGGTTCGCCTCGGAAGCACAAGCATGCCGTCGTCACAGGCTGAGGCGTGCTCAAGGATTAACAACCTTGACTGTCGTCTGCTGGCTGAACTGGCGAAGTTGCAGGGGATTTATCTTGGGTGTCGTGTACCAGATGTCGAAATCAGTTAGGCATCCATAAACCACATGAGCCTTGGCGCCGACCTTGGTGTGGTCGGCCAGCAGAATCCGCCGCGCCCCGCGTCGCAGCATGACCTCCGCCAGACGGGCAATGTCCGGATCTGAAACCAGGCAGTTTCCCCGAGCGTCCACGGCGTCTGTCCCCAGAAAGACACTGTCAAATTGGAGTCCCTCCAAAGCCTGTTCGGTCATGCTGCCGCGGATAAAATACATCTCCGGATTGTATTCCCCGCCCAGAATGTAAAGCCGCACGCCGGGAAAACGGCTGAGAACCGGAATGACCGCCAAAGAATTCGTGTGTACGAAGAGTTTTTCGAGGTGGCCCAAATGAGGCGCGAGATGGAATGCTGTCGACCCATCGTTGATGAGAATGACATCGCCACTTCTCACTTCCTTGGCAGCGGCCCGCCCTATGGCCTGCTTGAGTTCGAAGTTGAGCGCTACTCTATTATGATACGCAGACTCTACAGTGGCCCTCAACACGCAGCCGCCATGGGTGCGCAGAATCACTCGGTCGGCTTCCAGTTGGTCCAGATCCCGGCGAATCGTAAGGGAGGATACAGCGAATTTCCTGGCAAGTTCTTCAACCGTCAGCTCCGACTGCAACGCGTGCAACTGCGCAAGCATCTGCTCTTGACGCTCTTTGGGTTTCATAGTCCACCTAATCGCGACTTCACGAACTGGTCTACCAGAGATTATACGTTCAGAGGGGATTTCGCGTAAGGTTTCTACACAGGTTTCTACACAGGAGCCGATGAGCTACAACCTGGAAGGGTCCCCCGTCATGGTCCGAGCACCCGGCTCTGATGATCCCTGGAACCTGGATAGACGAGCTCCGGCGACCGCCAAGGCACATCATTCTGCGTGCCTCGCAGCAGATCATTCCACCTTGACGCAACTCGAAATCCAGATCAGGACAGGAACCAGGGTGAGGGTGCGCCTGGGAACTCCGAAGCTAGCCCCAGTGGGTGCCCCCCGGGACGTCAAGGCAGCCGGACTTGGCAACGGGCAGGGAAGACCGGGCCTCCTGGAGATCATCTCCCTCGTCGGGATAAGATTTCCTTGACACACGCTGCGCTGGATGTTACGAAAGGGGTGGCCGTAACATTCAAGATGAATGTGTTCTTAGTTCGGATTTGATCGGGGGGTCATATCCGATCGAATGAAACAGCATCGGGGAGACTGACGATACCATGCACTCCCTGGGTCAGCGTGCCCTAGTTCCCAGCCGTTCTTCGTGTGATCAAAAGGGAGAGAACACGTGCTTCCACCTTCCACTTCTGGACAACCAACCCAGTCTGTGCCCGAACCGCAACTTCGACGTGTGCTTACGTTGTGGGACCTCGTCTTTTACGGCATCGTGCTCATTCAACCCATCGCGGCGGTGCCCCTGTTCGGAATTGCCGACAAGCTTTCCCGTGGGCATGTCGTCACCACAATTCTGATTGCCATGATCGCGATGATGTTGACAGCCTTCAGCTACGGCCGAATGGCAACGGTCTACCCGGCAGCGGGTTCCGCCTACACCTACGTGGGCCGAGAATTAAATCCTCACCTTGGCTTCCTTACAGGGTGGGCGATGATGCTTGACTACCTCGTTATTCCGATCATCAACACGATTTACGGAGCCCTGACGCTGGCGCGGTTATTCCCTGGGGTTCCCTACATTGTCTGGGCCGCTATCATTGCCGCTCTCATCACGTACCTGAACCTGCGAGGGATTCGCTCGACGGCCCGCAGCAATATCGTGTTGCTGGTTGTGATGTGTGTCGTAATCGCCGCTTTTTTGATACTTGCTGTGCACTACCTGGTGCATGTGGGCGGTGTGAAAGCCTTATTCTCCATTCACCCATTCTATGATCCTGGGACGACAGACTTCTCTTCCATCGCCACGGCGACTTCCCTGGCGGCGTTGACCTACATTGGATTCGACGGGGTAACCACGCTCTCGGAAGAAGTGCACGACCCCAAACGCAACATTCTTCGGGCTACCGTGCTGGTGTGTTTCCTGACGGGAGTCTTCAGCGGCATTCAGGTGTACCTTGCTCAGCTTGTCTGGCCAGACTTCACGACTTTTCCCAATCTCGAGACTGCATTCATGGATGTGTCCAAGCGAGTGGGCGGCGTCGCACTTTTCAATGGGATGGCCTTCATACTTATTGTTGCTAGCGTTGGCAGCGGTTTGAGCGGCGAGGCGGGGGCGGCCAGGTTGCTGTTTGGTATGGGTCGGGACAACGCCTTGCCCCGAAAGCTCTTCGCCCATATCGACCCGAAATACCGCGTTCCAACCTACAACATTTGGATGATTGGATTGATTGCGTTTTTGGGTGCGATGTTTCTCAACTGGGAGAGGGCCGCCGAAGTCTTAAACTTCGGCGCTTTCCTCGCCTTTATGGGAGTGAATCTCGCCACCGTCAGACACTTCTATTTGCGTCCCGGCCGAAGAGACAAAAGACGAGTCGCAAAGGACTTGCTGTTGCCTGCTTTCGGCTTCCTCTTTTGCCTTTGGATTTGGTGGAGCCTGCCCCGTCCTGCGAAGATCGTGGGTGGAGCTTGGTTTGTCGGAGGCTTCATCTACAATGGCATAATGACGCGCGGATTTCGGACAAAGCCCGTGATGATAGATTTCAGTGAAGGTTGAGGGCAGCGGAACGTTCCTGAGTTCCACGGGCAGCCGCGCGCCTTGGTTGAACCCAAAATCGTGATTTGCCCTCCGCCAGGGGGCTGTCTCTTGCCAGACCATCCATTCGTGGGCTCCCGGCCGGTCTTGAGCAGCCGGGCCTGAAACGGCTTCGATATCGCCGTTGATTAGCGCAATGACTTTCCAGTTGGCCATGTGGTTGTCAATGTTCCTTGCGATGTATTTTAACAGAGTCGGGAATGTGCCGCTGCGGATCAACGATTGACCGGGTGAGTTTGCATTTGGGTCTTGCGGTGTTCTGGGTTGGCCATGGTTTGAACCTCGGTAATGGCAGTTGGAGGGAATACTCGCATGAGCGGAGAGAATTGTGAAGAGTGAATGATGAAAGGTAAATTATGAATTCTGGATGATAAACAAAAATCGGGCCAAAGGGAGTTTGTCCCCAATCGAGAACAAAAAGCTGGGGATCCTAACAACGGATCTGCTCTACACGCTGCTTTCGAGCGCAGAGTTCCTCCTTACGAGGGATTGGAAGGAAGATACTGCAAAGATTTCCCTCACGAACTGCATCTCCTCAGGCGATGGTTCTGTGAAGAGTGCCTGTGACGCGGCGAATTTCATCCGTCGTCGAATGCAGCGGCAAACCTTCTTGCTGCTTCGTGGCACACGACGCAACTCTGTCCTCCACATTCCTCAAATGACGCCGTCTGTGTTTAGTGGTGTCAAGCTGTTCGTTTAGCGAACGGGTCGCTACAATTTCATTTCCGTTCCTATTTCAAATGACACCAGCACCAGAGAAGGTTGCTGCCTGACAGTGCCCGTCTCTCTGGTATGCCCAAATTAGGTGTATGGTCTTCAGACAGCGAAACTCCACTGGGTTAAGGAATTCGTGCCTGCCGAGACATCACTGAGGGAAGACATGGTTCTTCAGAAGGATTTAAGAGGAGCCCCGCTTCGGGCGGTTCAATTAGGCCCTTTGGGTTTCGGCAGGAACCCACTTTGCGGCGCACTCCACGGGAAACGGAGGCGGCCAGCGAGTAACGTTTCGCACGCAAAACCCGCTGGCCGTCGATGTTGAGCACTTACGTGGGAGGCTCAGGATGTTTTATACATCCCCGCTCGGCGCCACTCAAGAGCAGAATTCTGGACACCTCGGAGGAGATAGGGGGACGATCAATGCACTCCTCTGGTCTCGGACGGGGGTATCGCCTGATTATTGGATGACGCCGCGAGGTATTTCAACTAAACGTGCAGGTTGACCATTACGCCCAGGAACGTAGCCAGCCCTCTGACGCAGTTGTCAACGTTTCGCGAGGATGCCTCTTTGGGATTCCGATCGCCCCAGTTCTTGAAGGCTGTTTTCAGCGGCGCAAGCGCGTCGCCACCCTGTTGCTCGAAGGCTTGCAGAGCAGCGTCCACCTTCTCGAGGTCCCCGGAACGGAAATGGCCGCTGCGCGCGGTCTTGGCCTTCCAGTCCTGAAAGGAAATCCAGCCGCTGGCATTCATTTCATTCCAGGAATCGGAGAACCGCGGCGCCGGGACCCGGTTGTGGGCGTAGAGAAATCGCCGGTCCTTGGAGATCCAGAGACCTGGAGTCGGCTTGGTCAGCTTGCGTTCGACAATATCCTCGGGGTTGGCCGTGGAGCGGTCGTAGGTGGGATCGAACTACATCATTCCGATCTTGCAGATCCAGTGGACCGGAAACAGGCATCTTCCATCCATCATCCCGGTGCTCTGCGCGCGAACGTTGCCGTGTGCGGCGCCAGCGAACACCCGCACGGCTCTGGTGATCATCCCGTCCCCGCTCAGGCAGCTCACTTTCTCGGCCTTGGGCAGTTCCTCCAGCCCCTTCGGACGCTTGATGAACTTGACGTAGCTCCAGACCGCGCAGAGGGCGCTCGACAAGTGCTCGCAGTTGCAGGCCGAACCGTCGTAGGCCCAGTGGGACTTGGCATAGGGCATGAAGTTGTTCGTGAACAAGGCCTTTGACAGCCACCGTCCGGGCAGCGCCGCGTTGAGCGGAGCCTCCCGGAAAATGGCGTCCACGATGACCTGGTTTCCAAACCCGGGACCGCGATACGCTTGGGTCAAATCAGGCATATTGAGATCTCCTTTTTGCCATCCTGGCCAGCGCCGATTATACATCCAACCGCCTCCACTGGAGGGTTTGTCTCAGTTCTTTCATCCCGCGGGTGGCGCAGACATCGGTTTGTGATGTCTGCGACATGCTGATGCCGCTTGAGGCTGAGGTAGAATCTTCTCATGCCTCGGCTGCCGCATTCTTACGGCCTCAATCATCTTCATTACCTGACCACCAACATCCCGCAGGGGGCATCGCGCCCGCCTCTTCGACTCGCAGCGGTTTAAGCGCAAATTCGTCACCACGCTCGCCGGCCTGCGCGGCGAGCTGGGCTTCCGCATCGTCGGATGCGTTCTCATCCCGCAGCGCGGGACTGTCACCTATTGCTCTGGCCCTCGGACGGCGCCAACCCCACCCGGATTCTGCAGCCCGCTTGTAGCGCAGGGCCCGCGGTCCGGCCCTGCGGCTCTTCCAGCGGTGCGGGCTCTTGCCGCGCCGCCAACAGAACAATTCGCTTTAGGCTTGGCCCCGCGCCGAATACGGTTTCTGAGAACATCCAGGCCGCGCCGTCAAAACCACGGCGCATTGGAAAAGCCACAAGGCTGGAGAGCGAGCCTTGCGCTACATTGCTTCACCCCCCCTTCAATGATTCAATGATCCAATGAGTCAACGAGTCAATTGAAGAAGTCCTGGGCTACGCCTGTGAACATATTGTCTCTTGACAACGCCGCGCCCCTGTGGTAGCCTACCAATGTGAAAAGTCCAACCCGCGGGGAAGTGCTTTCCTCGCTACCCTAACACCCCGTCCCAGGAGGAACCATGTCCTTACGCAAATCACCCCAACTTACGCCCGCGTTGCTCGCCGCCGCGCGCCAGAATGCCCAGCATTCCACCGGACCGCGCAGCCCCGCCGCCAAGCAGAACTCCAAGCTCAATGCCCTGAAGCACGGCGGACGCGTCAGGGATGAAAATCGTTGCCAGGCAATGCTGGCGCTGGGCGAAGACCCGGAACAATTCCAAACCCTCACCGAGGAACTCATGAGCGCCTTCGGCCCCGGCGACGCGCTCTGGGAGAAGCAGATCGAGGACCTCGCCTGGCTCT